>Ga0209208_10010298_pt1 | contig 12151 bp, 9 predicted proteins | sample S1TSphfallax_3_FD_187694 | JGI IMG/M metagenome (GOLD analysis project Ga0209208, IMG submission 187694) | Host-associated microbial communities from peat moss isolated from Minnesota, USA - S1T2_Fd - Sphagnum fallax MG (SPAdes) (version 2) | ecosystem: Host-associated > Plants > Peat moss >...
AATTTGGGGCAGATTACAAAGATTGTTTTTAGTTCAGCCTTGACTCCTAGTGTAAAGCCCTTGGGGCTGATTTCAACTTCTGCACCAATAGGAATGCTTAATTTGGGCTTTACCATGAGCCCTAACTCCTATTGTAAAGTGGGTCTAAGCTAACTAAAGTTTGGCTGTGACCACTCAAAACCCACACCATTCAATGCACTCTGACTAGGAAACCACGCATCAGCATCCCAAGCCTCTACAATGGAGGAGGGTCCACTGCCAGGCTTCGAAGGGTGCTATTGCAACCTGACGCAAACTTCCAAATATACCATGAGATTTTTCTTCTCTGCATGAATAGCAGACAGGGATTATTAATAGGTTGCTAAGCTGTAGAACAGAAATGGTAAAGAAGTTGACTGGTACACGTAGTAGTAGCTTAGTCTTTGTAGAGTCTTGAGGTTATAATTCTCGGGGAGTTCCTGAGTGTTATGAAACCTTAACATAGGCCTTCCTCTTCACAGCATGCCACTCATCCTAGTTTGCTGGAAAAGCATTGCATAGGTCCTGCTTGCTTGCTTGACACTCTCTTCCAGATTGCTCATTACCAGTAGTTAGTACAGGTATCATTATCCTTCCGAGTTGTGATCTTGGTCGAAATATTTCATGTCTCTCTGAGTGCATATTCTTAGAGATTCTGCCCTTCGTATGTTCTCTCTCGTCTGTCAAAGTGCTGATGCTTTTTTCTGGATCACCAAGCTGGGGTGATCAAGGATTCTAAGTTCACAAAGAATCTTAGTCCAAGTTACTTCTCGCCGGCGTGTGGGATGAACTCTTCTGCAAATACCAGCGATCACGAAGGTGACCCAAACTGGGCAACAGTGAACTATGGAGATCTGGAGGCCTTGGGCAATCTTCATCCTTCAACATCGGCAACTCCAATTTTTCTTCGAGCATCCGTCGTCCCAACGTTTGTACATCCTGGTTGGGCTGGGCCTCAACTTGATCTTCGAAGCTCTTTTGATGACCAGTCGCACCGGGAGTTCTATGAAAGCATGCAGCAGGATCATTACATGGTGAAGAGAGAGGATGAAAACCAGCACTATACAGGTGTTTCTATGAATGGTGGCAGGACCCAACAAAACGTGTGTCATTATCCTGAACTTCTTGTTGTGGTGTTCATGTACAGTCGGCTACTAATCTCAGGCCAAAATCAATCTCACATGAGTCTTTTTATGTCTATTCATTTGGTTTTGGCTGATGAATCTGGTCTTCTCAAGCAAAGCCCAACAAGGACTACTTTCTGTTTACTATGTCACACCCACTGGTGCAATCTGTGCAGGTAAATGATGGCCATGGTGCTCGTCTAGGACTCAACCTTGGTGTGCGCACCTACTTCTCCACAGAGGACATTGTTGTAGGCCGGCTTGGGAAGAGACATCGTGCAGGTTCTCCTGGGTCCCAGGTTCCCATGTGCCAGGCAGAGGGTTGTAAGGCTGATCTCAGCACAGCCCAACACTACCATCGTCGCCATAAAGTGTGTTCACTCCACTCAAAGGCCTCCAATGTTGTGGTTGCTGGTCGTGTGCAGAGGTTTTGCCAGCAGTGCAGCAGGTATTTTCTCAGTAGCCAGCTTTTTGTTACAAGTTGATCAGCAACATGTAGATCATTTGTGGAGAGATGGGTGTGTTTCATTTGTTCTTCTGCTTGGTCTGCCAACAATAATTAGTTGCAGATATGGTTGTCAGTAGCTAATTTTCTCTTGAGTGCTAGCCAACATTATGACTGTGTCTTCCCCATTTCTTCTGGAAATACAACAGACACTCAGGATGCAAATTTGTGCATGATGGTCTTGCCGCTCATACATTTCTCTACACCCATGGTTCTCAAAGTAGTGTGTGCTTTGCTCTAAAAGGTCATGGCTGTGTTTTGAGTCTGCATGTGGCTCCTGTTGTGAACAGATTTCACTTTCTACCTGAGTTTGACGATGGAAAGCGAAGCTGTAGGAAGCGGCTAGCTGACCACAATAGACGCCGCCGCAAGCCACAGCTCAGTGCTTTGACTTGTGATGCAGCAGTTGAATCCATTGGGATGAAGGGTGAAGAGGAGAGTGACCTCTCTGGCTCCCCTGCTACTGGTGAGTCAAGTTGAGAATGAGAGTAGAAGTTCCAGCATAAAGCATGATTTTTCTCTTCACATCAATCCTGCCCTTCTCAGTCACCCCTGGTGCTAACCTGTCTGACTATATCACAAGCACAAACAAACTTCTACTGTTTTTGTGTGCCTGAGCTGCAACTTTTTTGACACTATCTGCCACTATTCTCTCTTGGGGCAGATTCCAAGTCAATGCTCTTGCATCCAAAAAATTCCGGCTCTCCAAGCTCAGTCTCACCTGAAGACTCAGATGAACAACCTGCATCAGCCAAAAACAACGTGCAATTGCACACTCCTGGTGCAACATTTGGAAGGGTGCCCAAAGAGGACCAACACTCAAGTCAGCCTGGGATGCAGCAGATGAGTTCCCAGCCCATGAGGGGTCCAGAGGCACAAGCTACATTAGTATCTGCAATGTCACTTTCCGCAACAGCCCCTCTAATGCTACACAACACAAAGCACCAGCCTTCAATGATGCCAGGGAAAGCCAACCATTCCCAGGATGCCATGGTGCACCAACAACAGTATTTGCAGGTACCCATGTAATTTGTACAGTGTAAGTGGTGTTAGACCACAGTTAAGTCAGTGTCTTTCTTCCTGTGCTGGATTGATTTTGTGAATCAGAATGTGTAGTCACTTGTAGCTTTTTGTTTGAAGTAGTATATACCTTTCTATATGTGACACTGGCCCTGATTGTCTTCTCAGACACCTGCTGATCTCATGCTGGTTACAGGGGGTTAATGCAAGCCAGTCTGGCCCAAGCCTTTCTCTTTCTTCCCTAGGAGGCCAGGGTCACCAACCTGGGATTTGTGGACAGCCAATGCTGGGTCAGACTTACAATGCACCTGCTGTCCCATGGTTAAGGAACATTACCTCACAGGGGTCAGACCTGGGCCAGGTGGTAGGAAGACCAGGAGTTCTGAATCTTCAGCATCTCTTGTCTACTGACTCTAAAGCTGGGCAATCTCCCCACCGGAGTGTAACTACAGCAGCCACAAATGCAAACTCTCAGGTACTAAGAAAGGGGCTCCATTCTCTAAACCCTAAACCCATAAACCCTGAAGTCCATTCACAGAGCTTGGAATGGAGCTGGAGCTGGATGCCTCATGTCTATGCAACTCTGATAACTATTATACATCTTTACAGATCTTTGTGTATTCTCTTCACATGTGCCTGCCTTTTGAAAATGTCGCAGTGAAACCAAAGTAATAGCTTCCTTATTCTCAGAAATGGATTATGAATGGATGGAAATATTATTTGTAGATCTGGTTCTGACAGTTGGATGCATTGGTTGCAGGACCCTGATGCTCAGGTGTTTTCAGCTAGTGACAAGAACCTTTTACCGCTGCAGACATCATCTGGAGATATAGCTGGCCCAGAATGGATGCTTGGAAGAATGACAGGACAACCAAACCCTGGTGGTGAGCGAAAACATTTTGGGCCATCATCATCATCATCCCTGAATAATCTATCTGGAAGTGGCCAATTAGAAGGCCAACAAATGTTGGCCTTGCTGGAAACTTCTACCCTGCGGCCAGGAGAGTGTGAAAATCCTAGTGGTGCTGGAGATGGGCATCATGTCCAGGATAGACAGACACCCATGGAGTTTTTGCAAGAGCACAAAACTGGGACTGAATCTGGTGAGGACCACAGCACCCAAACTCTTCGTAGTTCTGGGAGCCCTGATTTGAAGTACGCTGGGCTCCACGCAGTCAGACCATACGAGCCATCCTCCATCTATGATTCACACAATCTTTTGTAAGCTGCAATACACACAGATTCCATGATTTCTTTTGTTTCTGGTATGCTCCTCTCTATATCTCATGCATCCCTCCTGCATCCTTTTGTCAGATCTTGATAACACTTGCATCACCAGCATACATATGGCTCAGTTTTCTATTTCCAAGTTGCATATCAGGACCCATGAAAGTCACTTTTCTTATCAGGATCCATGAAAGTCATGTTTCTTTAATCCTTGCCACTGTACCTTAGTTTATGTTCTAAAGAAAGAGTGTTTGGGTGTTTACAGCAGGAGTCAGTTTTCATACAATTCCATGGTGTGAACAACAACATGAGTATCTTCTTCCTCAACATGCTGCTGCCCAGTATGTACACACTTCTGGAAACAAGTTTAGTAATGTTCTCTCTCACAAGTTGTTCCATACATTCAAGCTCTCAAGGAGGGGATGTTGTTGGCAGTCTTATTTCAAACTGGCAATGAACTCAAACTGGCTACTTCATGCTGTTTAACAAGGGAAGGAGTTTTGGTAGCATTGCTTGACATACTAATAGTACCCAGCTAGCTGAAGATTCAGAAATCCAATTCCCCCAACAGAAACTCTCGCAATGCATGAACTGTGAGGGAAGATTACACACATTGTGGTTTGTCAAGCGATCCATTGTGGCTTTCTGAATATCCCGTTTCATATGCTCCACCCTTCCAACTCCTATTACATATCACATTCAAACCATGTTCATTCTCACCCGAGTGCCAACTGCTCCTTTTACATCTGGCATGTAAAGCAGGTCTCATGAGCGCGTAGTTGATGTTTTTGGTTTTCTAGGTATCTTTATCCAATGAACTTCCCAATTCTCTATATAAAATGTCTTGGCTTTGCTTGTGTAATAATACTATGCAATGTTGCAGTGTGAGCCCTAGACCCCTGGTTTTCCCCTTTTTCAAGGGTTTAGGGTTTTAGGATTTTTTAGGGTTTTCACATTTTTTTAAACCCTAAACCCTAAAAAAGTTACATTAATTAAGAAAAAAAATCCATTTCTCCTATACTGAAATTACATAATTTTATTTAGAATTTCAATTTTTACTTTGTTTATATTGAGGACAATGCTTAGTGTATCAATGTTGAAGGAGGACAAATTAATCAATGCATTCGTTGAGCAAAAACAATCCCGTTCTCCCATATCAAAATTACATAATATCAGCTTGTGATTACAATTATTCTTTGTGTAGTATATGAAGGACAATACGGAGTGTGTATTTATGCTTATTAAAGAGAAATTGATCAATGTATTTAATAAGGAAAAATCATACCTTTCTCCTAGACCAAAATCACATAAATATACTTATGGAGGATAATGCACCCTAAGGAACACTGCACATGACAATCTCACTTGAGGAAAACATGACTTGAATAAATAAAGTCATGAAATTGAGAAAAAGGAAACAGGTTGAAAAATAACGAAATTATGTGTTATCTGTGAGGGAAGGCACTCACTCTCCTTTTGGCCATTCATGGATTTCAGGATTCGAGGGACCAACCCTTGGGCTACCACCATCCTTGGGTGGACCCTGAAATCCAGGAATGGCCTTGGTAGGAAAGAGCCTTCCAATTTACGTAATTATTTAGTGCGGAACCGGCTAGATTATTAGGGTACTAATGAAGCAAATTAAGCAAAAGAGTGTTGTCCTAATTCTGAAACGTGAAGTGTGTGTGTGAGTTTTGCAAAGCAAGTTCCCATTTGTCAGGGACACTGGCTGCTTGCCTGTTTGTCTGCTGCGGCCTGTGAGTGCATGCGTCAGTCGCAGAAGACGAAGAAGAAAAAGCAGCAGCAGTGAAAGAAAGAGGCGATGGTGGGAGAGAGATCGACGGATGGGCATGGATTTCGTGTACTTCCCAATTGGTCCAGTCAAGCTTTGGCCCATACGTTGTGTTCTTGTCTTGGTGCCCGCCCAAAACTGGAAATTTGGGGGAGCATGCAGGTAAATTCCATTTCACGGCAGAGCTGAGCTTACGCATGCCGACGGCGTGTTGTCGTGGTTTCCCAGTTCCCACTCTTGGTTTGCAGTAGCACACTGGCGCCTGCCATTGGCCTCAAAGACTGCTGCCCCACACCTCCTGCTGCTGCACTGGACTGGACTGGGCTGGGCTGGGGTTTGAATGAAGTCAGTAAGTTGGGTGTCTGTCTGTTTGTCTGTGTAGTAGTTTTGTTCCGCCTTCCAACACGCAGGATTTGTCGAATCGTCGTCAGCGTCACTGCTGCTGGTGGATGGCTAGCCTACTGCGCCGCCTCACTCACTCACGCATCGTCTCCGCCATCTCGTATCAACAGCTGGGACCTACCACAGCTCATGATACTCAGGAAAATTTTCCATCTGGCTGCTATTTTAGCAGCGTATCAGCACCGGCCGCCCAGGCGACCGTCTTCTTCTACAACGATGTCCACACAGGATGACGACAAAAGGCCGCAATGTGCACGTTTTATCTGCTTTTTCTTTCTCTCTCTCTCACTCTCCCTCCCTTTCTCTCTCTTGTCTTTTGCGTCCCAATCACGAGGATCTTACCATTTTTATGCTTTTTCTTCTTCTATTGAGGGACAAACGAGTTCACAGCATAAAGTACAAAGTTTTTCCCACTTTTGTGTGTTTTTATGTGTGTGTCTCTCTCTCTAGAACATGGGGCGACCCATCCATCGATCACTCATGGCTTTGTTTCTTCTTCTCGTTTTTTCCCTCATTGCTCTAGAACTCCGCAATGAAAGGGGGAAACGAAAAGCAAACGGGCAAGGGAAGGGGGTGGATCATCCCCCCCAACCCTGACCCACCCGCCACAGGGCTACTGAAGCCACATGAAACCCACCCGGATTCCATGTGACTTGTGAGCCAGCCTTTTTTCTTTTCTTTTAAGGGTTTAGGGTTTTTAATATAGACAAAAAAACATTATATTATTTTTTTTAAAATGCTAAAATCAAGTGCTTTTTGAGATTTTCAATAGCCATAATTCGACCCAAAAACTAAGAAAATTTTCCAGAGTTCTATACTTCGTTAAAGTACGTTTTAGCCAAAAATATAGAAGGATGTTCTTTTTTTTTGAAAAATTACATCTATCTCAAAGCAGCTTCATGAATGCTGCTCATGAAACCCAGCCAGATTGGGGGCGTGTGGGGTTGGGGACCCCTGGGGAGAGGGGGGAAGAAGCGCCCCGGGGGTGCATGTGGCTGGTACGTACCAGAGCACCTGAAATTGCTCATGAAAACCTGCCACACTTTATTGCAGGAAACAACACTAGGTACAACAAATGAGAGAGAAGAGGGGCGGGGGAGGATGGAAGTGTAGGGTAAATATCAGTGTTTTGTGGTTCTTTGGATGAATTTTCAAAGAACTGGCCAGTTCTGGAAATTTCAAAAAAATCAGATTCAAAGTATTGGCCAGTTCCTCGGTATTTCAAAAAACAATCAGAATCCAAGAACTGGCCAGTTCCAGGTATTCAAACCCCTCAAAGAACTGGTGATTTTCATGAAAGAACTGGTGAAAGAGCCAGTTATATATCTATATCATCAGTCTGATAATTTACAAGGAATCGATGCGGCCTCCAAGAACTGCCCAAACACTGGTAAATCCCAGTGTTGGCAGGTTCAAGTTATTTGAAGGTTAAGGTTCTAGGTTAAGTTTTTAGGTATTTGGACCAGAGGTTCAAAACATTGAGAAAATTGGATTTGAATCCAAACCTTGAAATCATCATAGGTAAAACTAGATTCGGTTTGGAACTAAATTCTCCTATAATGTTTTTTGATGAACCTGGAACCCGTGTAACTAAAAATGTGGGGCAATGCAAGTAAGAGTACATTCAATGTATTCCAACATACTGCTGATCAATTGCAATACAACCAAGTGCTAACAACTTCAAATTGTTAACTAAACATAAACTGCTCCTAATCGACTTTCAAAGTCCTAACCTTAAATTTCTACTAAGACTATTAGGCATTCTCTTGGATCAGAGCACTTCGGACCTCCTCTCAAATAGGCTACTGTGATTTTCTGTTAAGTTCCTTTTTTGTCAACAAATGTTATAACTCAAGCCCAAATTCCCATCTAACCCAAAGAACCTTACTCATGAAACACATTGGACAAAACTCAGATTTGCACAAACAAACTAATACCCAATACTAACAAGCAGATTCATGATCAATCTCCATAGCCTACAACTCCCTCCCCTGAAATTTGGTATACTGCTCAGAGCTCCCAATCACTTAGGTACTCAGGCTCCCCAAAGTAAAAACAATCAATGTATACCAAACACAGTTAGGATGACTCATACTTAGATCAGCCTTCTAATCCCTTATAGCCTGTCATCATCTCCAAATGAATGCCTCTAATGACTCAACGATCTCCAAACTCTTATTCACCTCTTGGCATGTGTAGCAGAAATTCAACACCAAGAGGTGCTCAAAGTTTTAAACAAAATCAAAATGTGGGCATTCTTCCCATCATCTCAACCATTCTAAACCCAAAGAAAACACTCCCACCTACTACAAAAACCACAATACAACACATTCCTAGAGGAAAAAAATTCATTCTTAGCTTTTGAACCGCCCTACCTTTTATTTTTGTCCTTAGCTCCTTTCACTCCACCATCCAAACAAATGTAACCACACAAGGAAAAAAAAACAAAACAACAACCAAGCATATCCCAAAAGCTTCACTTTGAATAACTTGCACCATTGTTGTTGCACTCCCACAAATCACATCCAACCCCATTGAATGATAAATTTGTGGTAAATGGTTGTCCTAGTCATGCATATGTTTAGCAATAGAAGACAAAATTATTAACCTATGCTTCAAAGTTTTAACCAACTTTCTGCCATACCATTGCACCTAGGCCACTAGGGAGTAATTTTATTGATGCACTATCCCATGGTTTTTACACAATTGGTTGAACTTTGCTCCCCATTCACCTCCATTTTCAATCAACACATGATTACGAAATCCAAATCAACAAATTGTTTCATCGTCAAAGAACTTTGTGGCCATCTTTGCTTCATGATCAACTACAACCACAACACATCTTGGGTTTTGTGACTGGTTTAAAAAATAACTATTGTCAATTTTTACTATGTTTATAACAACTTGGTCACAAAAAACACTATGTAGTTGTGAAGGACATCAAAATGTCACATGGCATCATGGTTTTGCAACTATAGTCAATACTACAACTTGTTCAATTTTAGAATAAATATATTATTATTTTTGAATTTATGTTAATATATTTGAATTTTTTAAATTTTTAAAAATTAAATACCATTTTTTTGCAACTAATAATAATTAATAATGATTCAATTTCTAATGATGATGATGTGGCATTCCATGTGTCAACAAGGTGTTACAACTAATAGTCAACCTCATGATTCATGGCACTAATTTCAATCAAATTGCATTTAATGATTGGTCAAAAATGTTCATAATGCCAAAACATGTGTTTTACAACTTGTCTTATGCAACTACAATGTCCAACACGATTACAAAAATGACTAAGAATGTCTTTAGCAACTAATAGTCAACCGTATGACTCATGCAACTAACAAACATGATTATAAAAACAACTACAATCACACAAGACCAATCATTTTATTAGTCAATTTTAATTTAAATAACCTAATTTAATTTATAATTTTAACACAATTTAGCCAAATTTAACCATGTATCGCTTCAATAGTGAATTTTATTTTAATTTTTCCAAAGTTAGCCAAATATAAACTAAATATTCAAATTTAGTTTAATTTATCATTGTTTAACCATGTTTAACATAAAAATTATGTTTAGTTTCATTTATGTTAGTTTAGCCATGTTTAGTCTAGATTTTTTTTTAAATACAAATTATATTAATTTAGTTATATATTAACAATTTTCAACCATGTTTAACCTAAATAAATGTGTTTAAGAATGTTTAACCATGTTTAACCAAAATAATTGTGTTTTTTTTTTTGTGTTTTTTTAGCCACGTTTAATTTAAATAATAATGTTTAAAATTATGTATCCATATTTAGCCATGTTCAGCCAAAGTAATTGTGTTTAATTTCATTTATGTTATTTTAACCATGTTTAATTTAAATAATTTTTTTAAAAATTATGTAACCATATTTAGCCATGTTTAGCCCAAGTAATTGTGTTTAAATTCATTTATTTTATTTTAACCATGTTTAATTTAAATAATTTTGTTTAAAATTATGTAGCCCTATTTAGCCATGTTTAGCCATGTTTAGCCAAAGTAATTGTGTATAGCCATGTTTAGTCTTATTTATGTTTGTTTAACCATATTTAGCTTAAATAATTTTGTTTCATCCAATTTATATATTAATTTAGCCATGTCTAACCTAGGTAAGTATTTTTAGCCAAAAATATTTAAAATAATTATGTTTAACCATGTTTAGATTAATTTGGTTTATGTTTAGCCTATATTAACCTAGTTTAGTTTAGGTTTACCCTATATTAACCTAGGTCTAATCTAGCTTTAATATAAGTCTGGCCTGGAGCTTAAGTATCCTAGTTAGGTTAGATTAGGGGGTGCATTCACAAATTGGGGTACCACAATAGGAACCATGACACCCATTTATCTTGTGTCTTGAGTCCTAAAGCAAAGATTTAGCAAAATGAATGTTTTGAAATGTTAAACAATGAAAGGGGGATATGTATGTTTAAACTTTCAACCAATAAATGTTATAATGAATGATTCAAATCAATTGAACAAGTTTTGAATGTCCTATTCAAGTATAAACCAAAAAGGAATGCAAGACTACTTAAACATTCCAAAATGACATACTTTCATTTGGAGTGCCAAAACCTTATTAAAAACATCAAATAATGTTTTTTTTTTGCACCCACATCTCCTATACTTCTTTCCAAACCTTTGGAATGTAAATTTGTAAATAACAAAATTAATTTGATTGTCTTTATTAACACAATTGTTTTATGAAAAAATCCAAGATTATACCATCAATTCCACAAATTTTGGTAATTGATCATACTAAAAATTTATGTCATCATATAAAACATTTTATTCTATTTGTGGTTTAAATATGGAGCAATTTGAACAAATATTGTTAATCTTGTTGAGTCATTTTCTATAAAACTACACAATGAGACACCATCCCTTAACCATCTTTTAGGACTTTTAAGGACATGTTTTAATCATCCAAATCACAAAAAATCATCACCATTTTAGTCAAAAAGTATGTGACTATTTAATAATAATAAAAATCTACCAAATAAATTATTTTGTAAATGTAATAATCATTCAAAATGGTGTCTTGAGAGTGATTTTGGGGCAAGACATTCCTTTTGTGTACCCCAACCATGACTATACCTTAAGTTAATTCACTTTCAACATAAGGAGGTATAGGTTAACCTAGGTTAGGTTGGTAAGTAGTAGGTAAGTTGACCTATGTCAACCTAGGGTGGCCTAATTAATTTGAAGTTAAACAAATTGATCTTTATAACTTTTGTTAACAAATAGGAGATCTACTCAAGTGCAAACATAAATCTTTATTGAAAGGAAACTACAACATAATACTCACAACACAAAACACAACATCAAGAACTCCAAGGTTCTTGTCACGAGAAATACACAAACTTGTGTAATGAAGAAAAAAGAGGCAAACCATCAACACCAAGGTATTTAACTAAAAGACCAAACCACAAATAACCAAACTAAAATAAGTAACGAAAATAATTCAACCTTGTGAAAGTAACCTAATTACTTTCCTACTCCAATAACTAATGAAACCTAACTAGTTGAACTTGAATTCTCAACACTCCCCCTCAAGCTCAAATCCACTTCTAGTACACCAAGCATTTTTCTAAACTTCTTTAGCTTGTCTGTACCTAAAGCCTTTGTGAAAATGTCAGCAACTTGATCTTTGGTACTAACATGAATGAGGTCAATTTCTTTTGCTAGAACTTTTTCTCTAATAAAGTGGTAGTGCACCTTAATGTGCTTTGTCCTAGCATGATAGACTGGGTTGTTAGCAAGTAGTATGCTACTAATGTTATCACAATAGATGACAACAGGAGCATCCATTGACTATCCCAAATCTGAAAATAGTTTTTGTAACCAAACTACTTCACATGCAACAATTGCTGCACCTCTATATTCTGCTTCCGTGCTTGATAATGCAATTGTTGGTTGTTTTTTACTGCTCCAACTAACAACAACACTTCCAAAAGAAAACATGAAACCACTGGTTGATCTTCTATCTGAACCATTCCCAGCCCAATCAACATCCCGTGTAT
>Ga0209208_10010299_pt1 | contig 12149 bp, 11 predicted proteins | sample S1TSphfallax_3_FD_187694 | JGI IMG/M metagenome (GOLD analysis project Ga0209208, IMG submission 187694) | Host-associated microbial communities from peat moss isolated from Minnesota, USA - S1T2_Fd - Sphagnum fallax MG (SPAdes) (version 2) | ecosystem: Host-associated > Plants > Peat moss >...
TGTTTTCTTTTTCAGGAACAGCAGTACCTAGGTTAAAATGAGTTCATAATGATCTGTAAATTATCCACACAACTATGTTTCTATGACAATGATGTTGTGAGGATAAAAAGCCATGTCACAGTGAATGAAAACTGGCAGTTCCTGCTATTATTTCTTTCTTCCACCACTATCTTGTGTCTTGGTTGGATCTCATTTTGCATTACTTATAACATGAATTTGTTTGAAAAAGGGCTTAAGCTAGTACATGTGGTTAAATGTCCAAGTGGACAAACAAATCCGAAACCCGACTCTTGTCCCATCTTCTCACCTTATTTGCTCGTTGCAGACAAACAGATTACTTGAAAAGCTGGTGCAAATCAGCAAACCAGTGTAAATTGTTTCTAAACTTGAAGCGCCTTTTGCATTTATTTCATGTGCAGCCTATGTACCTTTCCTAGTAACAGCGACTAGTTTGTTAGTTATGTCAAAGTTGTTAGTAGGTACTTCTGTTGTATTGTGTGGTATTGGAGGGTTGTGTGGGGGATGGATGGCCTGGGTTAGGCTGACTTAATTAGATTCCAAATTTTGTGCACATTTGACACATGAAAGTCGGGTTCAATTGTATGGTATTTGAAATCACCAATGTGAAGTAAGTAGGAGAATTATGGCTGAATGGGAGAACTGACTGACCCCTCACATCCTCATTAGTGCAGAGATTTTTACTCGCTAACTGGTTATCTCCATGGTTCTATTTGGTGTAATTTGCCTCTGCAATTGTTAAATGAAACATGCAATGTTTGAATTTGTCAAACTGAGATTGGTTCTTATATCTAGCTCTTGTCACAGTTTTCATTCACGGTGAGACGGCTTTTGTTCTTTCCTCACAAAAGCTTCATAGAACAAAGTTCTTTCCTCAGTGTTTAATTACAGGTGCAACTGAATGTATTTGTTCAGGACTGGTGATCCTTCTAGTTTGAGTCTAGTATTATACTATAGAGCCCAGATAACCGAGATGTAGAGCGTGCATTCTGGATCCAAATGAGTTACTAGGATGCAGCTAGTAGGCTGAACTGGGTATGAAATAGGTGGCACAATGCATCTCTATGGGAAAATTCCGTGGTGCAGAAGTCTGTAGGTATGTTGTAAAGTAGGGTAGGCAGCTTGTAAATTATGGTTTAGTCATGAAGAAGGATAGGTTGCTAGAAAATGACGGAATTGGCTACCATGGTCGATTCTTCCATGTAAGAAGGCTTGAAAACCTGCTAAATCAGCAGGTACAGACAGACCTTTCAGGTTTGGCATTGATTAACATGAGCTTGCAGAGAGTTCAGAATAAATTTGTCATCTCCATATATTAAAAGCAGGTGCATGCAGCAGCTTGTGAATTTATAATTTTTGTGAATTTTTTTTGTTTTGCTTTGTTTTGGTTTTTTGGTTTTGGGTCTGGTTTCTTGAGGCAGGAGGAGCTTTAACAATAGAATTGGGGAAATTACACTCAATTCTTTTACAAGTAACAAGAAGCTGGATGAGATGTTTGAACAAAGGACAGTGAGCTGAACTGTTGAACTGGTGGTATGATTGCATGATGAGACTTGCACTGGTGTGCAGCCCAAGGTGGTGTTGGTTTTTACCTCACCATATGTTTTCCATATGAATTTCTGGACACAAATCTTGAATTCAACAGAGTTCATACAGAATAGCTGATCAGGAGCAGGTGGAAACTGAGGTTGAATCGTGAGGATGAGATTGATATCTTTATTGCAACAGGCAGATTCATGTGCAAGGGTGTGTTGACAAATCCCAACTGTGCATGTAATGCTATCAGCAGCTTTGAGTTTAAACATGCAAGTTGCAGGATCAGGAATTGATATTTCAATTGACATAAATTGACACAAATCAATTGTAGAGGTACTTGTCAAATCTGAATGTTGTTGCATCACTTTGAAGGCTGCAGTTGGTGTTTTCTAAGTGGGAAGTTTGTGGAGGTCAGAAGTATGTCTTAACCATTTTGCACTCACCTTTGAGCATTTTGGCGAGCAGTTGTTGTATGAACTGCTTTACTCTAAGATTCAAATAACCATGACACTGAACTGAATTCAGATGAGCTTGAGAACTTCTGTATGTAAGTATAGGTAGTTCGCGATAAAGTTCTGCATCTTGGGACCATACAGCCCTCCACCCCCAACACTTGTCCTCCACTACTTCATCAATTTCTATTTTCCCTAGGATGATGCCCAGGTGTCTACTACCAGTTTTGCAACCCAGTTTTTGTTTTGTGGGAGTACCCACATCCATATTGCTAGTGCAGAATATTTAGTGAAGAATATGGCGGTCCATGATCTAACTGTAAACAACTGCAGCCACATTAAGTTGAAGTCGATGTCAGTAATCCACCCAAGCACTCAGCAGTCCATCCAAACATGCCCATGTTCTGTAATGAAGAGTAACATAACATATGTAATCAGACAACCAAAGTGAACCAACAGCAGCCAGTGGACACCATCCATTTCAAAAACTCTTATGACTCAGTTGTGAATTGATGTATAGAGGTATGGGACCAGTCCAATCAACTCTTAGAGAACATGAGAGAAATGCCCAAATGCATCAAAACACAAGGTGAAAATACTCCAACAGAATGTGAAGGCAAAAGATGTTTCTTTGGAAGTTTTGTGGCTACATCAACAGGTCAACAATATTCAATGACAGAATGTTAACACCCGATGATGACGACACCACATCTAGTCAGCTCCAAAGTACAATCAGATCCTTCCTTCCAAACCTTTGTGAATTTATCTGGAAATACATATTTATCCATGAAAGTGCAAAGAAATCTCCACAACAACAATTTGAGGGTAATACGACAATGAGTGCAGCTATAACTATGACAGTTGACACTTCGGACAGTTGACAGTTGACAGTTTACCTCATTCAAGATGTAACAAGCTTGTGAGGGTAAAGCCTCCTTTCAATTTTAGCTTGTCCCTGTAAAGCCAAGCATCTAAGCTGAAGGCATAGACAAGCCTACATAGAGAGAGAATTTATCACGAAATACAACAAGAAAAAACAGCAACCCACCTGAGGGTTTAGTTTGCCAAGAGTTTTACTGTGTCAGAGAGCTCAAATTCAGGAGTTCAATTTCTTTGAAAATGAGAAATGAGCACCAAGCTGTATGGAATCCACCACCTGTGACTGAACCCAGCATACAACACACCCATTAGATTCTGGGAAATGTATGTCACAAAACAAAGTGCTCCCTTCACTAGGGAATCCTACTCAAGAAGAACAAAGTCTGATTTACTGGAAAGGTTGAATGCCTGGACATAAGCTACTGGGGTCACAAGCCAATTGTAAAAGTCAAAAACATTACAGCATATCAATCAGATTCCCTTTGAGACCTGTCAAAAGAATTGATTACAATGCACCACATCCTCATCCAGGTACCCATTTGCTACTTTGCTGTCAGCCAACAACCAAAGCATGATATGAAACCCGACAAGTCTAAGCACAATAAAAGGAATCTAAACTTGGAGAATTAGTGAAGACAGATGACAATCACCTTATGCCCAGCTGAGTGGGGCAAAAGAAAACATAATACAGGAGATTGAATTGAACTCCACGGCCATGCCATGTTGCCACTGTCAATTTTCATTCTTACATTATTGAGGCACACAGACATAAGAACGACTGTTCCACTCATTATAATTAACTAACCAAGCAGCTTCATGCATTTTCTCTTGTTTCTATGAAACAGAGTTGAGGAGCTTGGGGGTATTAGGGTTGAAAACTCTCTCTTCTCTGTACACACACAGTCTATGTCCAGGTTCTGTACACAATCTTGCAGACTCCCTGGCATGTGGAGTGCATTCTGTAGACAATACTGCACACTCTGGGCATGTTGGACCACATGCTGTATTGCAACATTCCTGGCACATGGATAACAATCTCAAGCCCTGTCCATATTCCCTGCAGATCTAGTGTTCTGACGCTGTTGCCCAAATATAGCTATGCAGCGTATATGTTCAGGTGCACAATCAGGACAGGGATTAAGGAGCTTCACAAATGCATCTGTACAGACATTGTGCACAATCTCATTGGAAAGGGCAAGATGGCTCATATAATATATACACTCTGTTTATCAAGTGTGGAAGCAGCCAGTACTCCTAAAACTAAATCTTCATAGCCTATATTGAGAATGCCACCAACCAGGCGAGTTGGGCAATTTAGTGTGAACCCAATATCTCAGGCTAAAAGGGTTACTCCAGCATGCATGCAAGAGTTATCAACTCTGTGTACACTGGAAGGGGTGCTCCCCTCCCTCTTGCACTCTGAAGCGTTGCAGCAGTTCCATTGGCCTGTGCAAAAACCTACAACTTAGAATGAGCCCAACATCCTTCAATTCAGAGAACCTGAGATCGTAACACAATGGTGCCTCAAATTTCAACATCTAAACCACTAAAGTAAAAGGGTTTCTCCATAATCACCAGTATTCCAATTTGGATCCACAGTACCAAACACAAAACAGTACGTACTACCCATCCTCCCTGATCAAAGGCCCCCATGAAAAATTCATCTCTTTGGAAAAGGGCTTTGCTTCTGCTGTTTGACCAATGGCCACCCAACAAAAATTGAGTTGAGAGAAACTTACAAACCAATTTCTTGGTGCCGTCGCATCTCGAGCTGATTCTCAGCCATGACTCGAGCAGCATCCACAGGTTCAGGACCTGCTTCACCCGCAGCAACAATTGAGGGCTCACCTGCACGTGGTGTCCACAGCTGAACAAACAAATTCATCAGCATCCGAGCTTCTCAAAAAACAGTCCTAGATTCTGCACAGCCCAGTTTGTGTCATTGCACTGTATACTGCATAACGATAAAACTAGTTGTTTATGCTACTACACCCTCAAAACAGCAGGCTCCAAGGAGTGCACAACTCGATCTGATCAGTTGAGGGTGCTGTTTGTACTTCTCACAAGCAGCTCTTGTGCTGCATATGGAAGAGGATGCCTTGATGGGTTTTCTTAAGCCAAAATTGCTAGCACTTAAAAAAAACAATGAGAAAAATCATGGAGCATTTCATTCTTCAGTGGCAACATATTTTATTGCAGGAGGGAGCTACCTTGATGGTATTATCAATTCCGCTTGTAGCAATCGCACAGTCAAATGGATGGCTCTGCACACAATTTACAACTGCACCAACCCAACTGCATCATCAAGCCCTGCTGCTAATATGAATTTGGCAGATCTTTCAGAAATATTTATGAGAGAAAAATCTGTTACTGAACCAAGTAACAAGTCATTCACTTCCACACATGCTTTGTCAATAGATATATTATGTCTTTCAACAGCAAACGCTAAGTATCAGTCAAGACACATATTCCTGTCAACTGATGCAAGAAAACTGAATGAAGCTCACAACCCAGAGTACATGGAAACAAGCACAATGGTACCATTTTCATCTCCAACTAAAATTTTGATCAACCTCCCTGTCTTCTTTTGCCATATGAACCAACGTCCATCATCACTCCCACTAGCCACATACTCTCCTGCAATGAAAACAAACATGGATTACCTTGACTGAAAATAGCCCTGCAGACTGTAAAGCTGACAAAAACTGTATCGGAACCACTTAGAAAAGGGGGGACACAATCATCCCAAGAGATGAAAACAAGCACAAAATAAGTGGATGTCTTCTATGATCAGTCAGATCAGTCCACAACGGTGAAAAGGGGAAAGAGAGAGAGTGAGAGAGAGAGAGAGACCATTTTCACCAAGGAAGCTCGCCTGCTTGATGTCTGTTCCAGTATTACAGTGACCCACATACCGTTGTCGCATGTCAATGGCAACTTCAGTCTGCAGGCAACTTTCAGAGTGAGCACCCAACAATTATGCCAAATTTTATTTTAGCAGATCATTTACTGCAAAATTGAAGCAAAAAGATTCATGTAGAAGAAGACAAAAAAGAGAAAAGTGCTGCTGCTGAGACACAAGAAGAAAACTAGTCTGGAGAACCCGCCGCAGAAGAGTTTACCTGAATGTCAGAAATTTCATCTGTTGACATGCCAGAAGAACCACCTCTCACACTCTCCTGTTCACCAGTCTCACCCCATGATCGTAGCCTTACAGACCCAGACCAGCCCCAGTCTCCCCTATCCCTCTCTCCATGTTCCCCAACAGACATCTCAACTTCCATTTCCATCTCCATGTCATCATCGAAGTAATCAAGATCATCCCTGTCTGAGCCACCAGGCAGTGGCATGTCAAGTGATGAAACATCACTGTGATCTCGTTCTGATCTGAATAGCAGATCAGTCAAGCGTCTACGTGATGTCCACCTCTCAGATTTGGTTTCATTTTCCTTGCTCTGTTTCACCCCTGTTTCCTCTGCTGGATGGATGCCAACACAATACAGATCCAGTAGTACATTTGTCATGCAAACATCTGAATTGCAAATTCAGCAACACAACTGAAGAGGAAAAATCCCAAGGATGCTCACCACACATCAACAATCCACCTTGTATTTGCAGTTTAGTGAAGAAATAATGCTAAAGCACCTTTATTTATCTTGGCTCGGAGCTGAGTAACATGCTCGGATAACTTCTTGTCAAGTGGATTTAAGTGGTGAGCCCTCATTGCAAACTCCAGCCCTGCTGCATATCTCCCAAGCTGCAACACCCAAGTTCACATCTCTGCTATTTCAGCTGTTGCTTTCATGGGAGGAATGTGTTTGAGAGAGAGAGAGAGAGAGTACACAGACCTTGATAGGAAATGGAACATCCCACAATCTCACCCATCAACCATATGTTACCAAAAACCAAACTCCCTATGAGCAGGAACTATGAAGTTCTACTGCTCTCCATGAAATTGCCAAGAAAGCTCCCATAAAAACACTTTGAAGGGTAACCATAGTATCAGTGTCAGTGAAACCACACAACAAGAATGGTTGCAGTCATATCATTGAGAGAGTGGGTATAGATTTGTACATAAGAAAACTGCTCAGAATTTAGGGCAAACAATCTAGGGTATACAGAAATCTGGGGGTCCTGAGTTCCTATCCCATATTCAGAAGCAAACTTGTGGACTCAGACGAGATATTGTTGACTACCAAATGCAGACTTTTCTTTGTTTGTGAACTCTGGAAAAATGAATGGAGGGGCAGTTGCCACTGTAAAAATATAAGAAGGGTTTTTGCAGGCACAAAATTTGCAGACCTGCGAAAGTGCCTCTGCTATGTTGTGGTGGGCCAAAGTTGACATTGGGTTGATTGCTCGGGCCTCATTGCAGTCTCGAATGGCCATGTGCACATCATTTTTCCATCCCCGCTGCCAAGACAGCAACAGAAACTTGAAAGACTGAGATTTCTTTCACCCAGCTCCATTCCTCAAAAAATGCTCAATGAAAGTGTGCAAGAAAAACCTCCAATTTCTTCAAAGTATCTTATACAACTCAATTGCCAGATCTGAAGACTTCTAACTTGACCAAAAGACAACAGGAGGGATTTCTCTTGGATAACAAAACTGATTCTGCCTTCAAATTGATTATCTGTAGGGAGGACAAAGCAGAAGCAATCAAACCTTAAGGAGGGCAGCTGCACGAACACAGAGACAGTCATGACGAAGTGCTGCACCCACAACTGGGCCTCCAGCATCAATCACTTCTCCAACTGCTTCAATGGCATATGTATAGTTCTTCCCTTCTTCCAAGGCACCCTTTGCTTCCTGGAGAAGCTCATTGCACTCTAGTAACTGCAGAAACAACTTCTCAAATGTAAGGAAGCTGCCCCTGCCTTCGCCCATCCCAAAACCGAGGACCAGTTCTTACATGCCTAACCTTTACACGCAAGCTGCCGCTAGTTTGAACTTTAAAGTTGAAGTTTTATAGACGAAAAATATCATGCAAAATCCTTTTGAAGAAGGCATTACCCAAGCAAAATTATGCCTGTGGCTATAACCCACAGTGCCAGAAGACAAGGGTAAAGTCATGCTTTCTGCACCATTGGCAGTTGGTGTAAGCATCATCCGCTTGGGCAAATCTCTAGCTCGGTAGACAACAGGATCCTCCTGGCCTGCACCTCCATTTTTCCCAACTCAAGCCATGAGATAGATGCCCAAGAATAAGAGCCTTGGGATCCAATACAATACAATTACAACTCAAGGGGTTCTCTATGCTGTACTGAATTCCCTTCATAAGCATTGAGAAGTTCTCTATACTTAAAATCTTAGGTCAAGGTGATGGAATTGAGAGATGACCCAATGATGAGGTTGTAGAGAATTTAGGTCTGACAAACATATCACCAGAAAAGAAAGAAAGGTAAGGAAGAAAACACACAAAAAGAGACCTAACCCACCACAGATGGCATCCATAAGGTAGACATGTTCGCCACTATAGCTCAATAAAACTTCCTGCCCATTTGGGCTGAACACAACATGGGTGAGATGGAGTCCAGATCGGGTCTGCAGCACAAGCACAATTAGAAAGGGATTATTAATACATGTGCCCCAGAGTAGGAACAAGAAATTTTAACACCACTTCTTCAGCACTGGTGTCAGCTGAAATCACGAGCTGTGATCTCACAGTAAAGGAAATGTACATGGTCAGACAAATGAGCTGGACAGAAGTAGCGGACGCAAGGAGGGGTCTTTGGTTGCTGTCGTGATGCTGTTGGGGGAGACAGCTTGCGCCTATCATAAAGTCGAGCAAAAGCGTCACTGCAATGTGGGAAAGCCGAGTAAATACAAACTGACAAGCTTTTGCTTCACAACATTGCAGTTGTTGCATGATAAGAAGTGTCTCACTCATCAAAAACCCACTTCTGAGATGCACTCTCTAGTTTCTTGCTGCGATCACCTGTGCTGAATAGTTCAAATCAACCTTCACTACCTATTTACAACTCTTCTGTGCAAATAGGCATTGGGTGACATAGACAATGTGTCAACCAGTCTCCATGACATCCCAAAATTAGGTGTTTGCAGTGAGAACATGCAACCAGAGGTCAACTTCAGATCAATACTTCTACATTGGGTAATCAGTGATAATAACACAAGTATTATGGCCGTGCCAAAGTGCAGAGAAAGAGAAGAAAAGGGAAAATAAAATAAAATGGACTAACAACCCCAAAGCCAAAACCAAAGGAGAAGAGTAGATTTAGCAATTTACCTGCCTCCAATAAGGAGGAAATGAGGTTGTGTTGGGCTGATGGCACATGTCATCAAACGAAGAGAGTGTCTAGGAGAAGCTTGCAGTGATTTCTTTGCACCATTCCGAAGGTCCAACTGAAGTGATCACAAAACATATAAGAAGCTCATTAAAGAACTTCCAGAGATAGGGCAATTGTAGCTATCATTGTCACATAAGAACTTGTAGAGAGATTTGCATGCATAGCCAAAAATCCTCAGCAATGTAAAGGATGCCCATCAACTTCATTTCTTTCAACCTCCACCTAAAAGATTTGCTGTAAGACTTTACGCACAAGAATATTTCGACAGTCATCATCTGTGGCACCATTTGCAGGACATGACACACGCTCTCTCAAGTCATGCTGTCGCAATGTGCCGTCTTCGCTTGCACTCCATATAACATGTGGATTCCCAGTTTCAACCTGACAAGAAGAAGATGAAAGTTTGTTGAAATATTACAGTATATCCCAGTTTCACAAACCTGCTTCATAATGTGATGCCAATGAGAAACAAACCAATCAAGCAAGAATACCAAAACCCACTGAAGAGGCTCCTCACCGCCAACTTCTTCACCCTCCGTGTGTGGCAACGAAAGACAGCACATTGCTCTGAGAATGATGCCCTAGCTGATGACACTTTTGACCTTGTCACCCGATGTACCCGGACCTGTAAATTACCATAAAAGCAGTTAATCTAAAGAGATTCCTCAGGACTTAAAACAGCAGTGCACTTCAGCACCAAAACTGCTACACAAGCCCAGTCATATTAACAGTTGATCAACTAGAGGGTCGGTTTAGGGTTTAGGGTACTTTGCACTACCTCTGCGTCAGCTGCACCTGAAACCACGACATCATCTCCAGTCTCTGGCAGGAACTTGGTACAGAAAATATTGGCAGTATGACCTGTATCAATGCTATGTGACAGCTTCAAACTTCCATAGTCCCAAAGGTTGACCTGGCAGTAGTACATGAACATGAGCAAATCTCCAATAAGGATAAAATACAACTAGAAAGAACACCAACATGGAGCCCCCAAAACTGTTCATTTTGCACGTATGTAATATGGATGGTACACATAATCATTAAATAACAAAAGAAGAGAACAAACAATTGGACATGATTTTGTATTGGACATACCCTGGTGTCATCAGAGCCAGAAATAAGCAAGGTTCCCTGAGCATTCCATGCAAGTGAATTTACACAGCCTTGATGACCCTGCACATGATTACTAAGACCAACTCAGAGAGAGCTCATGCTGGGAAATTCAGAAGCCACACACAACATTCAAACTGGAGTTAGTTACTGCAGTTGGGTCTTCGCGAACTCTGCAGAATTGGATCAGTAATTTTTGGACAAAGACTGCAAGTACCAACCTAGTAATTTGAGAAAGCGTACGGTGAGATGCAGAGTGCATACACACACACATGCCACACATGCACGCACTTACCTCCATTACTCTTTGGCAAACCAGTCTCTGCACCAAAGATGAATGCATCTGCAATGCACGCCTTGCATACGGTTCCAGGACTGGGAATGGAACCTGCCCCAGTAAACCCATTCCATGGTCATGTAACCAGGCTCCTCCTCAACAACAAGAAAAAAGCATCTCTTCTTGTTACTAGAAGTATGTTCTCTTAGTTGCAGCTATGCCTTGTGTAGAAGAAATGTGTAAGAAAGAAAGAAGTGAAGGATTGCTCATCCACTTTGTATTGACTCATCAAGTAAGAAGCAGCAAGATGCCAACCCCCTCTACTCTAATTTTCTTATTCAAATCCACAAATTCTTCACCAACATCTCCTCTCTCTTTGGGGTTCTTGAAAACCCTAATCAGTAGTACTCAGAGTCCTAACAAGTCTTTTGCAAGCTTGATTACACCTCTGTACCCACTAACCTACATCTGTGAATCCCTCCCTCATCAGACAGACATTGGAGAATCCATCCTTTCATCGGGTCAGAATACTCTGGATTAAAACAGGCCATAGGAACAATCAGCAGAAAAAACAGTACAGGAAGAGGATGGGAAAAAAAAACCCCAAAAAAACCCAAAGAACAATTCCTGCTATCAAATCGACGATGAGCTGCTCAAAAATACATACAGACCAAAAGAAAAGAAGTACAAAAAGAGTGAGTTGCTTCGAAATCCTAATTGCTAACCCTGAATACAAAACACCCACACACACACACCTCAGGCACATGAAGAGATCGTCGATCCAAGAGATCGAACATATTCCCATCAGGGCTGGAAAATCGCTTCCTGGATTCCATCTCTTCTTCTTCCCACCCACCCACGAGTTTTTTCTCTCCCGAAAGTCTCTCCCAATCTCTCTGAAATTCGCTCTCAACTCCGTCTCCGTGCAACCTTCTTCATCTCAACCCCGGAATTCCTTCGCCGCTGCTCATGTTTCCCTAACATCATCACCACTGACGAAAAAGATCGCAGTCGTGGGCCTGGAAGAACAAGACTGCCAGATTATTAGGGTTTGGGTTTTGCATGGCTTATTTGTTTTGTGAGCAATTCCAAGCCAGTTGAAGCTCCAAATGGCTTAGGAAAAAGCCCGATCTCTTGTGCGCATAAAGCTCCGCTACTACAGTAGCCATTTTCGTGCGTCGCTACTACAAAACAGGAGAGAAGAACAACAACTGACTAGGTCGTCGGTGTTGAACGTACATGACTGCAGATTAGGGTTTAGGTTTTGCATGGCTTATTTTGTTTTGTGAAACAATTCCGAGCCAATTTCAGCTCGCAATGGCTTGAAAGAAAGCGCCTGTTTACGTCAATCCCTTGTGCGCATAATAAAAGCTCCTCAACAACTACAAGACATCCGCAGCTCACAAGACATGACAAAAGAGACGCGCAAGAAGCGATCACGAAGAAGAAGAAGAAGAAGAAGATGGATAAGGAAGCAAGCGCACGCACAAAATGGCGCACGCGATGGGCAGGCCCAACGCCTGCCCATCGCGTGCTGCCCGGGCGGCCCAGACTTACAGTATATTGGAA
>Ga0209208_10010300_pt1 | contig 12148 bp, 5 predicted proteins | sample S1TSphfallax_3_FD_187694 | JGI IMG/M metagenome (GOLD analysis project Ga0209208, IMG submission 187694) | Host-associated microbial communities from peat moss isolated from Minnesota, USA - S1T2_Fd - Sphagnum fallax MG (SPAdes) (version 2) | ecosystem: Host-associated > Plants > Peat moss >...
ATGGGTTAACATTCCATGCTACTTTCAATTGAATGGAGTCTGTCATACAAATAATGTTGCAAATTTGAAATAGATGATATTGCAACACAAAAAACCCAGTGAAAGATGTAGAATTGTGGAGCCAATTGAGCTCCCAAAACCTCAAGGTTTTGCCTACATACGGGTCTAAGGGTAGATTTTCTGGTCAGTTACATTTTGGGGTTCAAAATGATGCAATTCGTTGATGTCCATTGTTGGTACTATAGATGGAAGTCATTAGTAATTTGGTAGTTGTGTCATGCAATGATGGTGCTTGTTGGTGCTTTCTAGTTTAGGAAAACGTGTCTATGAATTTACTTGAAAGAGGAAGCGTGGAATTACAATCGGGTAAAGCGATACCCATGCAATGGGTAAAACCTAGCTACTTGCTAATAGCTATACTTCATCGTATTTCTAACCATAACTCAATGGAGGTGGGTACAAGTTGGAGAGGAAATTGAAGCAACAATAGAATTGTAGAAGGTTGATGCTAAGGCTAGAGTGATGTGTTGAATTGTTTGGGTTTTGTCATCATGGAAGGAAACTAGTTGATTGTGATGAGTTCATGATTAGCTGAAATGTTTGGTGTTGGTACCTTTGGTCTCTAATTAAGATCTCCATGGTGTAGAACTGTAGAAACAGAGGTTTGATCCATATATATTGGCTATGGTACTCTTGTAATTGGACCAAAGTTCACAATTAATTAAAATTTACTTGATCCTGGTGCGCCCCCAGGTTGGATTAGGTCCACCCCAAGATAAGTCTAAAATCAGTAAATAAGTTCAAAAAATTAATTAAATACATTTTACATGAGGTTGATAGCATAATCTAGTTTTAACCATCTAGGTTGTTATAGGGTGAATGCAAGATATAGTGAGGCACTTTTGATGTCACAATGTTGATTTTTGTTGTGTGCATTGTGTTTAAATGCTTATGGCAAATAACTTAAATTTGTCAATTGAAAATTGGATTGAGATTAACAACTTGATTACAAAGAAATTATATACATTTTGGAAATAATGCATTCATTGTTAGTAGTGGACTTCTGAAATTTAAAAAATGGAATTTTTGTTTGAGTGGAATGTTAAAAATTTGAAGAATGATATTGAATTTCATTCAAATTATTTGCAATGACTAAATATGTATTGTGGAATGAAGTAATAACGTCATATTTGAATTTTTTTTTTAAATCTTAATTTTTTTTCTATAAACTTTTGAAGGGTTAGAATCTGACTTTTTTTCATAAGTCCTTTGGAAATGCATTTTTTCATTTTCAATTATTTTTGTCTAAAGGGTGAAAGCACACTAGGATGACAAAAATGGGCAATTGAAAGTCCATTTTAAAGTTCAAATCCAATGTATTTTTCAATAAAAACTTCAAAATGGTGTTGAATTTAACATTTTTTTTCTATCAAGTTCATATCACCTTTATTTAAACCTTTTTAAAACATCTCCAACTATATGGGCCTTGAAAAATTGAATTTAGATATCAAAAATTTACCATTTTGAGGTCTTCATTTTGAATCTTAAAAAGAATGAAAGACCTTTTGTTACTTTATTTTTTCATCTTAAGTGTTACAAGCATTCAACTTAATAAGGTCTTTCAAAGTTTTAAGCATGTCCTCCAATTCCACTAGAAGAAAAAAGTCCATAACCATAATTATTTTGGATTGTAACATTAGAAGTACCCTACATCGTAAAGTCCATTTATTACTAGCTTTTGGGTGTATTATTGTAAAGTTGGGAAGATCAAAATTTAAGTTTCACTTTCTCATCTTAGTTTTAACAAAATTCCCAAATGCATTTGTGTTTTACATAACAAGACTTGACAAAAAAAAAATTCACTATGATTTCCATAAAAATACATTATAATATGATTTCACCCTAAAATGCAATTTTTTAAGTGGGCTTTTGTTCATGTGAGTGTTATGACTTTTCCTTTCATGACCTCCAAATATCATCCACCATAGAAAATGATAGATCAACATCTTTTGATGTAGGTTTTGACTAGTGTTGGTATGTTCTTGAGTTTTTGAAGAAACATCTATTTTCAAGTGTCATTGTTTTTGGTAAAATGGAAGACCTTTCAGTTTGGGTCTAACGAATGTTTTCATAAATAAAAAGTTGTTAGTTCCAAGGTCAGGTCCAAGTTTTTAAACTATTGGTTCCCAAGTCAATGATTTTAGGTTTAAGTGTAAAACCTATTAGTTCTAGGTTCAAAGCAAGGCCAAATTTAGACCTTTATTTGGGACGGTTATAAGGTCATGGTCAAAGCTTGTTCCAAATTGTAAATGTCATATTAAAATATTGAAGTTGCACAAGCAATTTTGAAATAACATAAAATGAATTCTCTATGTGTATTAATCAACCTCGCAATGGTGATGAAAGTTCTAAATAGACCAATAAATGTTTTCCAAAAACAACTATGACTGAAAACTCACAATGCAAATAAAATACTCATTACAATGGAACATTGAAAACCAAAACCAAAAAAATGACTTCAATTAAGTGACTATGAACAATCACAATTTAGCCCCAACTTAGAAATTTGCATTATTGGTTAAATGTGAGATGAAACCAAGTGCTTATTCATGACCATAATGACCATTATTTTTAATTTAGAAAAATATGAATAGCTTGAACATCTTGGTTTTGATCTTAATAATTGTATATAAAATAATCCTTATGTTATTTTTAAAACCCTAACTCATACCTAGAACTGTAGAACCTGTAGACTTTAAACCATATCTAACATCTATCTAACCTTATGACCCAAACCATGTATAATTTATTTTTTAAGATACATCATGTCTAATTCTAAATTAGGTTTAGGTCCATGTAAACCTACTAAGTTTGGGTCTAATCTACGTTTGGGTTTATATAAACCCACTTTGTTCAATTCTAAATTAAATTCTAGTCCATGTAAACATTTGTTAAATTTAATTCTAACTCAAGTTTGGGTCCATTTAAACATGCATGCCCAACAATGGTTTTGACTTAGGCTTAGGAAGGTCCATAAGTGTGTGAGCATTTGGTAATCAAAGATTATAATAATGAAATTTTAGAAACTAATAAACGTGCCCATTTGAACACATTTTATGAACTTGTAGGGGACTTTTACATGGAATGTTGTATCTAACCAAAAATGAAGCATTATATATAGTACATATATTTGTATCATAGTTCTTTTATGGTTTAAGTTTTGACAAGAGGTCAAGCACATGTGGTCTAGGTATTCAGAACTGTATTGAAAACTGATCCAAAACCTTGAATTTGTCGACATTGATTAATCCTCAAGTATGGGACCTTTTGATGAGAAATAAGATGTTTTAAGTTAAAGGACTACATAGCCAAGTTAAAGAAGTTAGGAATAATGTGTTTTGGAATCTCCTTCATTTTGTGTCACAAAAATTTCCAAATAGTTAATGGTCAACCAATGAATAACATTCAAATATATTGGACATCCAATTCAATATGAATGCATTATTTAAATATGTGGACCTTGTTTTGATTGTGGTTTTCAATCCCTAGGCCAAGAGTGTAGCGTCATAATGGTTGAATTTTTGCCCTTAGAAGTACTTCCATATGAAAGCTTCTAGATGACAAAGGTAAGTGTGGGTATATCTTGTTAATTATTGGTATATTGGCATTAGATGGTTATCAAGGTAATTATTTGTTACATAGTCATAATTAATAATGTCATTATTTTAAAATTGAAATGACATTGTCAATTATTAAAAACAAGCTTGAAATGAGTCATGTGAGTCATGTAAGAACAACCATTATTATAGGAGGATGGGATAAAGAAGGCATCATCAACGTGTTGCTATGATAAGCAAAAAACTATTGGTAACATGAGGTCATGGTTTTGACAATGACATTGTCGGTTAGTATGTAGGCACTATTGGCACAAATATGACATTATAAGATGAATTTAGCATTATTAGCTAGTATGTAGGCATTGTTGGCTAGTATGTACACTCATGGCTCATAAACCCCCATAACCAAACCAAAGTGAAAAACACCCACCAACACAACATGTAGGATGGTTGATGAATGAACATGAAACATTTATTCATTGAACTCCCATCTTGTAACTAACCATGATGGGTATTGCAAGCTATAGTGGCCCAATATGGATGTAAGATGGCAATATGTTTTTGCACCTTGTGGATAATAATGTGTCCCATGTCAAATCCTTTATGAATTTTATTTAAAGGGACTCAAATATTTGATTTTTTATGCAATCTACTTAGGTGCAATACTTTTATTGTTCAAAACTTAATGTTTTACACCATATGGAGACTTTTGTGATGTCTTTGCCTTTTTGTGTAACACTACATAAATAACTTGTAAATGGAATCATTATAATCGTGGTTTGTATTGATTAATCAAATCATCAATCTTCAAAATTGATAAATGTCATAAGTAATTCAAAATAGGAATATCCAAATCATTTCAAGATGGCACAAAAGTTTGGGGGACTTTGAGGAATGCTAGAATAAAAAGAAAACAATGAAGTCCATTATGACATGTTGTGGAAGTTAAAAAGAATTGTTTATAAACATTGTGTCTTGGGATGTATAATTAATAGACAACCATTAGTTACTTTTTGAAAAATATGACTCTTCAAATTTCAAACATAAGTGTCCAACCATATTGTCACATTTCTCTTGCTATCAAAATGCACTAAACAAAAACCTACTAAGAACTCCTATTGTTTCATTGTTGGTCCACTATAATTTGCAATTACCTTAATGGTTAACTATCAATCATTCACATTCATCTACCTACCTAGTATCCATTAGGTGCCTTTCCTACTTACCAATTTACATAATACTTGTACACTTAATTTCTTTACCTACCCATGATATTTACTCATTTACATAAGTAGTTGCCAATGTTGTTTACTTCATTTGATGATTTTAGTATTTTAGTTTAAGAAAAGAATTGGTTTAAAAAAACATTTAGTGCAATTTTAAGAATCCTTGCACTTAAAAAACATTAGTGTTTATTTGGTTAGAAAACTTGAAACTATATTTTTAAAAAGACACTAACTAATCCAAATTGTAATTGTAATTTTAGTAAATGGTTGTCCCAAGGTGTGGATCCAAATCTAGTTCTAACAAATTTTGAACCCTTTGTTTAAGTATCTTAGAACTTGAAATAGAACATGAACCTACTTAATACCCTCAACATGTCCTTCACACTAATAACTAGTTGAATGCACTAATAGTTAAATTTGTAGGCTAGCATGCTACTTCTTATAATAAGTTAAGCCTATTAGCCTAAGCTAGGCTAGGTGGCTAGGCCACCTAGGCACCCAAGCTACTTAGCTAACTTAGATTAAGTTGCAAAAATTAAGATTTGATCCCCTAAGCTTGATCATTTTGAAGGACAAAGTCCATAGCATTCCATCAACTTTTTTTATGTAAAATAAATTGGCATTGCATTTTAATAAACATTTTTTGATCTATCCTATAGCCTATTCGACATACCTTAGTTAAGTTACCTAACCCATATAAGTCTAAATAAGCTATTTTAGCATAGGGTCTTGTAGGCCCCACCTTGGCATACCTATAGCCAAAATAAGTTTACCTAGGTTTTTTGAGGGGCCTAGCTAGCCCCAATGTCAATGGCCTACCTAGGGGCTACATACTTATTTACTTACAACCTATATACCTACCTTTTTAAAATTACCTACTTGACCTATTTCTTAACAACATCTAAAGAAACCTAATTAGGATTGAATTAATTGGAGTAGTTTGGTGATGTTTTGCAATTTGCTTTTATGTGATAGCTTTATGGTCTTGTATTTTAATGATTTTCATGTTAAACTATTGTTCCTACATTGGTTTCACTTTGAAATTAAACATGATTTCTTTGGTACAAAATATATATTAAATGGAAAAAAAAATTGAATTATAGCTTGATTTTATTTTATGATAAGTATTACATATCTTATTATAGTCACGAATGTACAAACATTTGAAAGTGAACAAAAGTTTAATGTTTCATTGCAAAATCACATTGAAGTTCAACCTTCAATCATTGTTACAACTAGCATAGCCTACAAGTTATATCATTTGCATTCTTTCATTGAATAGGAATGCACATTAGAATTAATGTGCTTTAAAATATTCATAATTTTGATGACAAAATATAGTCCTTAAATGTCCTAAAACATGGCTCAAGAATCCCATTGCATGGGTTTATAAAAAGAAGGAATCAAAAGGAAAAAAAAAAGGTGCTCAAATCATTTCATATTTTAGTCACAAATAGAATAAAATACGTTATCCATGATGACACAAAATTTTAACATTATGAAACAATAGATTTAATGAAAATAATGTTAGAATTTTGATTTTTTACAATACTTGGGCTACAATAAAAGGATGTCAATTATATTAAGTTCTTTTAACATTCAAGTTAGATTTCAAAGGTTTGGAAGGAAATATAAAAGATGTGGATTTTTTTTAAAAAAAAGGATATAATTTCATATTTAAATAAAATTTTGGCACTCAAAGTGAGAGTGTATCATTCTAAAGTGTCTTGGAGTCTTGCATTTGTTATGCATGGCACTTTTGACTATAATTCAATTAATTGCACACTATTGCCTATCATTGAGCAAAATTTGGAACCTACTTTTACAAAGTATACTAGGGTGACATATGTCATTCGTCACATATTGTAATATTAAATGAATCTTGAAAAGGCAACAAAATAATACACTTCCAAAAATACCAAAAAGTACCCATTCCCCTAAAAATTTGAATTTTGATTATAGATCCAAATGAAATTTCAAAAGTGTTGGTTGGGAGATGATGGAAATGGCTGAAATTCAAAAAAAAAAAAGATTTAAAATTCTAATTTGACAAAGAATATTCAAAATTAAATAGTGGTTGCACCTTAGCTTTTTAAAATTATGAAATTTCTTCCATAAATTCCTACTCATTGAACACTTTCTAATAATACCAAAAGCATGCCTAATTTCAATTTTTTTTTTGTTTAGGTTCAATTTAATTTTCAATGACAAAATAATTTAATATTCAATAATTCTTGCATTCTAGTTCTAAACAATATGAAACCATGTTAATGCAACCCTATTCATTGAGGGCTTTCCAATGGTCCTAAGAACGCAAGTGGGGGAATTGTGGTTTAGGAAAATTTTAAATGACAAATAAAGAAAAAACCTTAATATATTTATGTGTTTTTAAACCAATTTATTGAATTTATAATTACAAAAATATTCAAAACTCATTAACTCTTGCACCATAGTTGATGCACCCCTAAGCTCCTTGATGGATTCAACTACAAGTCCAAAGGCGAAGACAATGGATGGAAGAGTTGGGGTGCGCTCCCTGGTTCACAACATTTCAGGGGTAGAGGAGCGTGTTGGAGCTCCAAGATGGGGATTAGGAAGATCGACAAGCAACTTAATTACTCCCATGGATGTGCACAAACCAAACAACAAGTTGGTTAGTGTGTAACTAAAGCATTTTTGGTGCACGGACGAGCCATGGGCAAACACGAACTCACAAGATTCACCAAGGCCCAAACTTGGGGAAGCCACCACCTTCCCCCTTATAGTATTCTCTATGCCTAGCCATAGGGTTAGCACCTAAATGTCATTTTGTTTCGGGACTCCCAAGTGGGAGTTTCGAAATTCCCGAAACTAGGACTTCTACAACTTTGGAGTCCCATAACTTTGTGTGTAGACCTTCGATTGAAGTGAGATCTAAAACAAAGTTATAGCCTTCGTAAAAAACAATTCCTAATTTTTAGTAATTAGAAGTCAAATAGGGAATTCGACTTGCGACCCTTTTTTTGGTCATAACTTATGTTTTAAGTACCCAAATGAATCATGCAAGCCCATTTAAGACATTTACGTTGTAAAAGCTTTTCAATGATATAAAGAACTCTTCAATCCAATGCGTTTTGACCCTTGTAATTGCTCTATAAAAATTCAGAAGTCCATCAAGACTTCAACTCCCCAAATGGGAGCTCATTTGGGAATGTGGGGGTTCAATCCTTCACATTCTCCCACACTCTCGAAAGCATGAAATGTGATTCCTGGCCTTCATTTTTGGCCCACACCTTCGCAAGACCTTGCTTTGGTTGTGAGCCCAAGGCTAAGGTTGTAACAATAGCTCGAAAAATTACAAGATCATCCCAATGCGCCCATACTTATTGAAGGCTAAAATTGTAACAAGGATGCATCAACAATTTTTTTTTAAATCTAAAATTTTATTTTGATTGAATTTCATTAATGAAAATATTCAAAGTTCAACAACTCTTACATTGTAGGTCTAAACAATTATGAAATCACTTCAGTGCACCCTTACTCATTAATTTTTTTTAAAAATGTTTCACATTGTGAATGTCTTGTATATGGTTCAAGATGTGAATATTATGCACAATATGGCATCACATTTATTGAAAGGTATTTTGAGAAAGCCTTGATAGATTTAAATGTCAATATTGCAACCTTGTTGGGTTGAATGTGACATATTACCAAAGTGTGTATTGTGAATTCATGACATTGCATTAGGTAATCAAAAAATTTAAATGCATAAAATCATCTTTCGTTTGTTTTTGGTCAAACCCTTAATAGTTCAATATTGAGATTATAATTTAATTATATGTACACACAACCACTTTAACTCCATAACCAAAAGGATTATGTCCATATACATTGTGATTGCCTTCAGTCACAAACCCCATTATTTGCACTTTGTGATTACAAATACATTCATGAGCTCAAATCTTAAAGCACTATGAGAAAATCATGTTCGTTGCAACTAGACTATCTAGTTATAATCTAGTTCTATCGGACATTTTTTAGTTCTAACGGACACATTTTTCTCATAATGAAATGAACAAACTAAATACCATTTTAAATTATATCTTAAGTGCAACTAGTAAATAATGTATCCATATTGGGTAAATAAATAAGTTGGTAATCTATGTCAAGAACATAATGTGCAAGTGAGCAAACAAGTATCTATGCCTCAATACTACAAGGACACAATGTGTGTAATACAAATTAAAAAATTAGAATAGAACACTAAAAATAATTTAAAAGAAAATCAAGGGATGCACACAAACTAAAGTAACAACCATGTTTAGGAAAGCAACCATTAAGCAATTTGATAAATCATTTTTCTGTCCCCCCCAACATCCATCCATGGTGTGGTAGGTGGGTGCTAGTTCATAGTGACCTGGGTAGAGAACAATGTTGGGCAGATATGTAGATTTTCCTGGATATCAACCCCAAATATCAGCTTGGATATAAAAAAATGACATCTAACGAATATCACCCATTGTGGTGATATCTGGCACTTTGATATCCAAAATTTATGTTGGATATAAAGATATTGATATTTGACCTAGATATCAAATCTAGGACTGGATATCAAAGTTAGTAGTGCCTACCTATGTTTTTTTTTTTTTCATTTTCTTGATGTAGCTGGGGTGGCGAGAATCCTGGAACCATTTAAAATTGTTCCAGGGACATATATTTTCATTTTCTTGATGTAGCTAGGATGGTGAGAATCCATTTTCAGAGGTCTTTTTGAAGTTGTAGTTAGTAATAGTTATTATCATGGCCTTTTAAAAAAAGGATGTTACCTTTTGGAGATTTTTCACCCCAAAAAAAATGGCACCCATCATAATTTGGTATGCAAAATTTTGAATTTTTGATATCCAGATATATTGATATCAAACTAATAAATAAATGATGGATATCCATAAACATTGATATCCAGGTTAGATTGAGAAATGCAAAAATCTGATATCTGACCAAGATATCTATTTTTTTATATAAAAAGTAATATCCTTATACATCGAATTCAGAAAAGAAATATCCTTATCTGATGGATATCCCAAAAAAAGTGATATCCGACCAACACTGGTAGAGAGAGCTAGCACCCAACAAGCACACCATCCATTAGATGCATGTTACATTGTAGTTGTGCAAGTTGTAAAACCTACTTCTTATACCTAGGTATAAAACCTACTTCTAGGGCACGAACCTACTTCAGTTTTATACCTAGGGCACGAACTAGTATGTAAGTAGTAAAACCGGCAACTGAGCTAACCACCATGGTTAGCTAGGGAGTAGGTAGGTAGTAAAACGATGAACTGAGCTAACCACTATGGTTAGCTAGCAAGTAGTTAAGTAGTAAAACCAGCAACTGAGCTAACCACCATGGTTAGCTAGCAAGTAGGTAGGTAGTAAAACCAGCAATTGAGCTAACCATCATGGTAGAGCTAGGGAACTTGAACCCAACAGAAATCTGTTTCCCGACCAACATACACCATCCATCCTTCATGGTGCATAGGTGGGTGCTAGTTCACACTAGCAACCGAGGTGTGAGTTCAAGCAAAGCAGTTGGCATCATGCCATGCAAATAAGTTAAAAAAAAGAAAAAGAAAACTTAGTTTCACTTCTGGCCTGGATTTGGAGATTGGAGCAGCTAGCAGAATTCAGCTGCATGAGGTGCCAGCAGAATCGTGCAGCAGACAGAATTAGGCAGATGTGTGATGAGTGACGTGCAGCCACGGATTTTTCTATTTTACAAAGAGAGAGAGAGAGAGAGAGACAATATAAATTACAACAAACAAACATGCAACCGCGCCATTGCTACAGACGTCATGAGATTGTTGCAGCAGCTGACAATTGACACTTGAAACAAATCCTGACTTCATCACCTGCTCGCCCTGTTGCTATGCACCTAATCAGAATTATCTTATGTAAATCTTTCGCAGCTGGTTAACCTCGTTTTAAGACTGTAATAAGTAGTACAGTGTACCATAATAGACTTGATCTATCTGGGTTATGTATAAGTTAGTCTGGCTTGCCAGACTTGATTTTTTCTTGTGCGCAAATCCTAACCACCAATGCCCCATAGCTAGTGAAGAGACTAGCTGGGCATTGGTGCTTAGGATTTGTGTGTAGTTTTTTTGGGTCCACCTTGACCCAACATGTGAGTGACATTTGGAGTACTAACTACTCTGTGTGCTTATGATGGATGCGAATGTTCCAAAAAAGCTCATGTATCTAGTAGATAAGTTCGGGATCCAGGAAGGGAAGTTTTTAGTTGGAACTGTCATCAAGTGTAGAGGTGTCACTTATGCAATGAGTTCAGTGTTCCTTTTTTTGACAAAATTTCATCACTTGGTGACCCAAAAAAGTGGGTTGTGAATCCTACAAAGGAGTTTTTTTTTTGTGAAAAAATGTGCACAAAGTGGCTATATTTCAAGGAGAAGAAAATCTCAATTTGCCAAATTTAGACAATAGTTTCTAGGATGTTGCCAGATTATAGCAGGGCTCTTAAAAAAAATTTACTTTGCTCTCTGTCCTCTTGGGGAAGATCACTAGTGCATCTCTACCTCACAATTTTGAAATAAAATAAAATCCTGGATGAGTTGCTTCTTTTGAGTTTGTCCTCTTAACAAGTTTTTCCTTTGATTTTTCAATTTTGTAATGGAGCTGAAGTGGTGATCATCCATAAGACAATTTGGTCAAATTTTGGCTATTAAAAATGTAAAAGTAAAGTAAGTTGAAGTACCTTTCTATTTTTTGGCTAGCTACTTGATCTTAATATAAAATATGACATTTCTTTCTAAAATTTTAAAATTTTCTCAAAAATTTGGTGACTAGAAACCCAAACAAACACCTATGAATATGTATGAATAGAGATACCCAACTTCCCCACCAAATTACATTCAATTTGTTGAACACTAGTATAGGATATGACCTTATGCTTGAGAATTTTTTAAATATTTAATGTCCTCGAATTAAATTATTGTCGATGTTGGTAAGACTTATGTTTAGGCATGTTAGAACAACTCGATCCATACCCCTTATTTGGCCTCAATATAATATTTATCAAATCAAACACAATGTACAAATAGTTTCCCAATCCCCACCAACAACCATGAAAACTAAGACATTATAAGGTGGAAGGCTATTTAAATGTTACCACCTCAACCAATAATTATAACCAACCAATTAAGAACAATCATTTTATAGCCTAATGTCTTTTACAAGCATTAAATCTTATGCAAATTTATTGGCCCAAATTGGCACATAATGATTTATATCTCATCCAAAATATATTGTGTA
>Ga0209208_10010301_pt1 | contig 12146 bp, 15 predicted proteins | sample S1TSphfallax_3_FD_187694 | JGI IMG/M metagenome (GOLD analysis project Ga0209208, IMG submission 187694) | Host-associated microbial communities from peat moss isolated from Minnesota, USA - S1T2_Fd - Sphagnum fallax MG (SPAdes) (version 2) | ecosystem: Host-associated > Plants > Peat moss >...
TTTTTTTTTTTCTTCCAGTTTCTTGCTCTTCTTGTCTAAGAACTGCCGTTGCTTTTGCTGCGCCATGTCTCCCTAGTACCGGATTAATCCCCTGGCTTCAAAGACTGTGTGTGCACATCGGCCTAGTGCAGAATTCTTAGATTAGATTGCTGTGCAACATCTCGCAGAGACGTGATTCCAGAAGAATTTTTCTTCCAGTTTCTTGCTCTTCTTTTCTAAGAACTGCCGTTGCTTTTGCTGTGACATGTCTCCCTAGTACCGGATTCCCTGGCTTCAGCGAGTGTGTGTGCATATCGGCCTAGATTTGTACTTTGCGACTCTTGAAAATCCTGCCTCTGTTTCTGAGGCTTGCACCAGTGCAGAATTCTGGGATTATATTTAGTGTGCACATGGCCGCGCAGAGACTTTCTCTACCGATATTCTTGAGGCAGTAGTGGGGGGCTCTTGGTTTTACAGAAGTGTGCGCATCGCTAATTAAGACAATGGTTGCGGAGAGTTTTTCAAACTTCCTGCAATTTTGGTCTTGGAATTCAAGAATTGTCAATTGTATGGAGGTTTTATTAAAGCTTCCCTTCTTTTCTGTCTTCCAATTCTTGTTCTACACACTTGTCTCCTGTTCCTGCGACTCTCGCAGTACCAGCAGACAATTCTTAGCTCAGATGATTGCAAGCACATTCTGCATACTACACTGAAGAAAGTCTTCAATCTTCTTCCTCGGGCTCAGTTCTCACAGGCTTTTGCAAATCCCAAGTTGGGACTTGTACTCATCTGAATGCCATTCATTCTCCAAACAGTTAAGAGTATTGAAGACCTAATTGTACAAGGAGAGCCTTTTTTTTCTTGTCAAAGAGCTCAAGTCTGCCTATCAAACCCAAGATGCCTTTCAGATCTTCAACCTCAAGAGATCTCTTTCTCTCTGTACTGCCTCCACTTTGCAGACCTGCAACGGGGGGAAAAAAATTCTGTAAAAGCAGCTCCACCCATACTTGGCATTTGGCCCTGCAACCATATTTTTCCCATCCAAGATATTTAGTGATTCCAAGCCCCACCCATAAACATGAACCTGGGACAGTAAAAGGTCAGAACCTACTAATCACAATCAACCTGGACCAATCCATACATCTGACCAGTTAATTGTGCTCTAGCTTTTGCCAGCCTCAGCATATTGAGCAAAAATGCTGAGCCATAGTCATTTTGCTGTGCCTGTCAGCCAAATTTTTTACTGATCTTCATCCAAAATATGTTGTGCAGTGTGTTGGTGGAGATGCTCTTATGTGTTCTGAAGTCTTAAGCCAGTTACTTCAGTGTTAGATCAGTTGAGTATGGTCAACGGTCTCACCATCCAGAGAGTAGTGAATCCCACTAGTAAAGGATTTTCATCCTTGAAACCTTTCCATGTCTAACTTTCCTGAAGCAAGGTTTTGAGCCCAAGAGACAACATGATTTATGACCCTTTGACAAGGTGCTGTTGTGTCCTTCCTAAGTTTTACCGAACTGAAAGCTTCTGAGTGCTTCTGAAGTTTTATCATAAGTGAAAACTTATGGGAACAAGTCTATTTGATCCTCTTAACCTCAGAGAGGACGAGAAAATTAAACATGAGATCCTCCTTTTTGACCTGTAGCTCTGCCATGAACAAGGAGACTGGGGAAGAAGTGGCAATCAAGAAAATTGCCACTGCATTTGCCAATAGGATTGATGCAAAGCGAACATTGCGAGAAATCAAGATTTTGCAGCACATGAATCATGACAATGTATGTAACTTTGCTTCACTACATCCAGTTTGCAGTTCAGCTTCAAATTGCAGATATGAAAGACATTATAACTATTCCCTCCTCATTTGAAGTGTCTTCCCATGCTTCCCACTGTATTGGAAAGAACCTAGATAGATGTATGCACTTTTTCCACTTCTCTACCAAAAAAAAGCTTTGCAACTGCAAGATAGTGACTGCAACTTAGAGTATGTTACATCATGTATAGAGAGAGCTTGACAATCATGACTCAAAGCAACATCAAGATATAACTGCTGAAAAACTGGGACTTTCTTGGCTTCTACTTAGAGTTTCTTCTTTTTGAACAGGTGATTCGCATCAAGGATGTTATTCGACCTCCTAGGAGAGACAATTTCAATGATGTATACATTGTATATGAGATTATGGATACTGATCTTAACCAGATTATCAGGTCCAACCAACCTTTGACTGAGAAACATTGTCAGGTGTGACAGCTATTTCACCAATATTGACAGAAAGGGTTTTGTTCTTGACTTTAGTCGCTGGAAGTCATTTACTGTTTCACAATAGCAAGATGGCAATCAAATGACAGCATAAGAACATGATGTGCATAGGATCACTGCAGTTGGGTTATAATGGCTCTAACAGGTATTCAAGATCAGATGTCATGAGTATGAGAATCATCATTCTAATGGGAGTTTGTCATTCCAAGTGCAGTACTTCTTGTACCAGTTGCTTCGGGGGCTGAAGTACGTTCATTCAGCAAATGTTCTTCATCGGGACTTGAAGCCCAGCAACTTGCTTGTCAATGCCAACTGCGACCTGAAAATTGCAGATTTTGGGCTTGCTCGCACTACCTCTGACACAAACTTCATGACAGAATATGTTGTTACACGATGGTACCGAGCTCCTGAGCTGCTTTTGAATTGCTCAGAGTACACTGAAGCCATTGATGTCTGGTCAGTGGGCTGCATATTCATGGAGTTGCTTAATCGAAAGCCTCTCTTTCCTGGCAAAGACTATGTCCAGCAGCTTGTTCTCATTACAGAGGTATTAAGCCTAAATGTTTTTGTCTTCAGGTCATTTGAGTCCAGAAAATTCCAACACGTGATGCTGGTTGTGCCACCAGAATCACTTGTGCCAGTCCTCCTTTCATAATTTGAGGCATAGTAAAAGGAAGTATTTACAAACTTCCAGTTTGCAATTTGAGCCAAAAGCAGTCTGTAGATTCTATTGTCTCCACACAACCAAATCTTGTTTCTTTCCCAACAGCAATGAAGAATCTAATGAAGAATCTTGAGAATTTACTTTTTCTACAAGGGTGTCTGTTGAGCAGCTCAAAGCAGGAAATTGGGTCAGTACTGACATTTGATTAGAGTATCAAAGGGTGATTCGTTCAGTCTAATGAGTTTATGATTTAGAGAGCTCATAGCTCAGTGATAGAATTTTCTGTATTCACTGAAACCAAGAATCTTCTTGTGGAATGCCATCTTTTATATCTATTTTTGCTATGTCATTGTGTCCACTACCTTTTAGTTGGAAAAACCAAGAGAAGAGACCTGAAATCTTTCTTCACCTTCCTTGAGTTTGCACTTATTGTGCAGAGTAATTTTGGCTCTTCCTGGGAAACTTAATATCCTCTCTGAAGCTTGCCAGCGTTGAAGGTCTCATAATATCTTGCAAAAAACAAGCCTTCAGAGATTGGAACCTGCTCATGTTCAGATATCTGTTCATCGGTTCATCAGATCTACATGTCTTCATATGTGGTGGGTTTGAGTTCACTAGGTATGTAATGAGGACATGGGTATTCACTAACTGGCCATAAATTTCTTGATTGCAGTTGATAGGTTCTCCTCAGGATGATGAGCTCTCATTCTTGCAAAGTGAAAATGCAAGACGCTACATTCACCAGCTTCCTAGGTTTGCACGCCAACCTTTGGCAAAGAAGTTTAAAAACCTTCAACCTGCTGCTGCTGACCTTGCTGACAAGATGCTGGTCTTTGATCCAGCCCGTCGCATTACAGGCTAGCACTTCATCTTGCTCCTGTTATTTGCATTGTCTTTTTGTGGTGAAACTTGTGGTCTTGTGTAGTACTGTTCTTTCTATTCATTCAATGTATTCTCACCATGACTCAGCAATAGTTTGAAGCAAATGATTCCTTCATCAATGATTTGGGCCAGAGCAGTAGTGGTGCAATTTGCTTGTTCTTCAGCTGCTAAACTACATTGATGTTCGGGAACTATGCAGTTGCTGAAGCTTTGAGACATGAATACCTGGCTAAGCTTCATGATATCAATGACGAACCAGTCTGTGAACAGACATTTGAATTCGACTTTGAACAGCCCTCATTAACTGAGGAACACATCAAGGAGCTTATCTATATGGAATCACTTTCATTCAATCCACTTCCACCCATGATGAGATAGAATTGGACCAAGAGAAAGTCTTGGTTCAACAAGAATGCAGACACATGATGGTGTACCAAACTTCATGGTTATATCAGCTTTCGTCTTATGTTTTATTCTCCATGCCTTCTCAGTGGGGAATCATGTCATCATCCTCTATGGTCAACAAATTGTAATGCTCTTGACAAAAATTTGGCCTTGTTTGCAGTCTTGTGACCCTGATGCCTGAAGGTATTTGTGTCATCATATAGTTATTAGTGAAGCCCAGGCCATGTTTTATTTTTATGTTTTCCCGCTTTTGTTTGAACCAGAGCTTGAGTGATGCTGTATTAAGAAGACTTCACTGCTATACTGGCACATTGTACTGGAAGATCTTGTAAGGCCATTTCAAAACCCTACACTTCTTTCCTTCAATGGTTTGTCTGGACCATTCAATTTCTTTCCAAAATGTTTAGGAACAACTAATTTTTTGGTGAGCGAATATACAAGATCAAAATGTCTTCCAGGATTGGCAAGTGATTCTATGGCATTTCTCTTCTCCAAGTACTACTCAATCTACAGTATTTGAATTTTTTTCATGGGAATTTTTTTCTCAGTACTTGTGGATTACACAAGATCACTGGATCTGCAACCAAACAGGGAACTGCTGATAGTGCCACAAGGAGGTGTTGGAAAGTTTAGTGCCATTCCTCGCAAACTATGATGGGATGCCCATGGGTCAGCATAAAAAATGCAGGAGACTCCGTGGAGTTCCTTTGGAGTGCCAAGTCCATTGTTGTTGGCTAGGCAAGAGGCGGTGAGAAATGTTTTAGCCAACACTAAGTATGTCCTGTTGAAAGCATATGCTCTGAAATCAAATTTTGGCATCCACCCAACTACCTAGTGCCCATTTAGTCGTCCTGTTTTCAAATTCCACAAAGGAAAATCAAGTGAAATGGATAGTACAAACCTTGTCCAAAACAGCCTGCCTCATCAGAAAAGAAAGGGACCCTGAAGTGGGAGATCTGGACTGAAGGACATATGATTGAATCATGAAAGCAATGCAGTTAATCATGAAAATCATGACCAAGCAGTTATCCATCACTCCAGAATCCACCATTGCAGTGATGCTAGGATTTGTGTACAAGAGACAATACTGCCTGTTATGTGAAGATGTTGAGCAGTAGCACCATCTCCTTGTTTGCACTCTCTCTCTCTCTCTCTCACAGACACACACTGCCGCCTTCTTACCTTCTTACCCACTTCCAAACAAGAGCCCTAAAAATGGGTCTGTGCATTGTATCATTCTAAGGGTTGTGGGAGAGAGTGAAGACAAACGTGGGGATAAAGTTGTTAAGAAGAGATTTGTGCAAATCATGAAACAATGTTCGTCTGTCTAGAATGAAAGAAACTACTTACTACAATTGGGGTTTTTGCTTGTTAGTTCTCGAAGAGAATGAGTATCCTTGACCTATAAGTGAACAAGGTTGTTGCATTGTGGTTATTATTTGATGGAAGAAACTTCAACCACAATAATGAAAACACCTTAGCAACATCCAGAAGTTATAGTTATGATTGTCAAAGAGGTAGTCTTGATTGAATTGTAATACTCAATTTTTGGATGATTTATGCAGATCTGACATGTGGATTACAGGGTCCAATTAGCATTGCATTTTATGACCCTTGAAAGCAAAAGCCCAAAAATAAATTTACAGTATTGAGTGATGACACAAAAGGTCAGCATGCATCTCTGACAATACATAAACGTTACAATTGATTACAGAAAACTTTTGAATTTCAAAAACAATTTCAATTCCAAAAAAACTGTTCTGTAAAATCTAGTGATTTCAATCAACCTAGCATTCACAATGCTGAGCAATGATTGCATTTGTGCACAACAATTATACATTACAGTATTCAAAGCTTCAGCTGAAGCCTCATATTTGTAATGCATCAAAAACTCCAAATACCAGGCTTTATAGTTTTACAAATTTAATTTTCAATTAAAAGTTGTATACTCCATCACAATTACCATTTTATGTTCATTCAATATTACATAGCAGGGACACCTTGTGCATCACTATAGGTCCAACTACACAGGATATCAAGAAAACTTACATTGCTATTCACAAAGTCGTAATGTGAAGCATTCTTCAGTCTCTCCCAGTAAACAGTTTCTGGTTGGCAGCAACACTGGTGCAGCATTCATAGTTAGAAGGTGAAACACTTACTAGGAACTCCTGCTTGGTTTTGCCTCCAGGTGACATAGTCTATTCCAGCTCATTCAAGAAATCCACGTTGTCAACAAAGACCTGTAATGGTCAAAGTTCCTGGGTTAGTACATACAAGAAGCTGCAACCATGAGGGGTTCTATAGAAGCTACTAAGTACAATTGCTTGACTATTGGTATCTATATAGTTGCATTTCCTATTTATTCAGACTTGCTGAAAAAAATTCATTAGAAAGCCGAACGTGCAATGTAAATGGGTCTAAATAGGATGATGATAATCAATTACCGATTTCCAACCATCAGGGTCAAGGCATGCAGTAATTTTGGTGTTAATTCCAGGCAGGGGGCCAGGCTCACGAGTGACCTTACCCCCAGCTGCCTTGACAGCAGCTGCTGTCTTAAAGACATCATCAGTGCCTACTGCAACCTGTAAATACAAAACATATTGCACATTCAGTTAAGTTTCATATAGTTCAAGAATCCAGGCATTTCGACAAGACCATACTTTAAAACTGCCATTTCCCTCTTTGAGACTTAAGAAGAGCTTCTGTACATAGGATATCCTTTCAATACTTGCAGTTTTTGTCCTACAAGCAAAGCTGGCACAACAATCCTTGTTAACATATATGCATCCTCATCAAAATTATACCCTGCATGTAAGCAAAGAAACACCTGAATAATTCATGACTCATTACCTGTGCATAGGCATTCCCCTTGGTGTACTCTGTGACACCATAGTTGTAAGTCAGCTCCAACACCGTTGTCTTCTTTTCTTCCTCACCATAGCCTATCATCGCCAGTGTATACTGCATGACATAGACCCAGACAAAAGGTTGCAGACAAAGTTCCCATGTTAGGCTGCAAAGTAAATCAAACATTTAAGATGTTGAAGACATTAGATTGCAGTGCATGCTTCACTTCAAGCAGATACTATTCTACTACTTCAAATATTCATAAGGTACATGCAGGGTTCCAGGGAGAGAGCAACAAAACAGCTTACAAACCTTATAGTCAGGATTGTCAATCTTCCGAAGCAGCTTCATCCCAAATGCCTAAATGGAATATTAAAAACACCAACCACATGTCAGTATCAAGGGTTAGAAGCAACATGCTTTGAACAGAGAAGACTTCATAAAACTGAAGAGACCATTAAAAGTGGGTTGCAAATCTAGGAAATGTGTCTAATACTTCAAGCAGTACCAGATGGAGAAGAAATTAGCAGACAGCTTGAGGGAACTGAGGACTTTCAGACAAAAGTGTTTTATATTGACATGGCTATGAAAAGGACTCAAATGAACCATGATAACACAGAGATCTCAAACTGTAACCATTACCGTTTCATAGAAGGCAATGGAGCGGTCAAGGTCACCAACACGAAGCATCACTTGGCACAGTGGTTCTGGTGTAGGCTCTCTCTGAAGTAGTTCAAATTTGTAGCCAGTTGGATCCTCAACAAAGGCAATCACTGATTTGCCTCCCTTCACTGGACCAGGCTCACGTGTGACTTTGCCTCCCTTGGCTTTAACAAGATCCACAACCTTTTGCACCTGTTGAAAATAGCCGAAGTTCCTTAGATGCAATCTACTAGTAATGTCAGAGATGCTCTCTTCAGGGGAAAAAATCAGAAGGTCTTGTTTGTACAGTGGAAAAAAATGTCTTGTACATTTCATACCACACAGGTTGCTTTAAACTTCATGTAGGGATGGAGAACACAACAGACAAGAATGTTGTTTAAACTGCGGTATCAAACTTTGGGTTATAGAGAAAACATCCACTTACATCCTCCACTGCTATTCCAAAGTGACCAAATCCTTCACCAATGTCATACTCTTCCACCCCGTAATCTGTACAAGAAGACAAATAGGCATCACCAATGAAGAAACAGTACTGCGATATAGGTGATGACAGGAGTGAAATATCCCTTGGTCAAGGCAAAGATGCAGCTATTCACATATCCTCCTCAGGATTGCAAGTTACAAGGCAGACAAGTAAACCTGACAACAACAGGAGGAATAATTGAAATTTCAAGGTCAGGCTTGTGTAGACAAGGCCAAAAAATCCAAAGACTTGAAATGGTGCCTCATCAGAGAGAATGGTCTCTGTATGTCAGCTGACACACTACAGTGATTTTCAAAGAATTCAAAGAGTAAGAAGGTCATATGATATGAAGAGGGGGCAAAAGCTGATGAAAAGCCTAAATTGTGTTTAAACCTATGCTGTTCATCACCCAAAAGGACTCAAGACCTATTGAGGATTGACTAGCTGAAGGACATGAACCACCCAAAAAGCCTCAAGCCCTATCAAGAATTGATTTGCTGAAGGACATGAACATTAGTAGACAGAGATATTGTTAAAAGGAGGGCAGCTTACTGTATGTCAACTCCACTACAAAGTGTGAATTCTCTGGACCATAACCAAGAAATGCATTGGTGTATTTCTCTTCCGGGATGTCCCGTTTCCTGAGGAGCTTCATCCCAAGGCACTCTGTATAAAATCTGCAGATGACAACAGAGTGCACATCAATCATGGTCACCTCCAATATATGCAATTGTATATGTGTTTTAACAGATGTTCAAAGAGCCAAAGAGGCAACTACTACATGTGAATGTTGACATGTAAGACTTGAGTGTGGCATGAGTATCTGATAGCCATTGACATGTTCTGCAAGCTAAATAGACTACTGCTAATGTCACATTTATAAACAGGTGCTTAACATGCTACAGGACATGCTACTCTACACTGCACTGATCACCCAACAATGTAGTCAGCTGTGTTAGGTCTGAAGTTTTTTTAAAACACCCCTAAAACACATGTTGTGAGCATGCATACTTGATTGTTTTCTCAAGGTCTGCAACACGGTAAACAACATGGAGCAATCGGCGATTGTCCCTCTTGACCCATTCTAGAATGTTGTTCTGGGTTGTTGCAGTTTCTGCAGCAGCTGCAGCTGCCATGTCCCTTCGATCTGAAGCTTGGATAAAGCTTGGAGCCCTGGGCCACAATGCTGGTGATCGGTTACCTGCATGCTCCAAAGTCACTCTGCTCAAACCCTCACTGCTTTCGGCATTGTAACCAGATGTTCCACATTACCAACGCACTTGAAGCTTCACCAATAGCATCTCACTGAGCCAGTCCTGGATAGACAGTTCCTTCCTAGGAGACTTCTCAGAACAACAGGGGTTCTGAGAATAACAGCTCACTTAAGCGATCCCAAAAGAACGACCACACACACATGACCTAACGAACCTCCGGGGAAGAACAAGAAAAGAAAAGAAACGCTACAAAATCAGCTTCACATAGAATACTTTCTCTGTTATTTTTCTGGAAAAACATGACCTCTATTCCACAGAGTAATAGATCTCATTTACCATGACCTAAGAGCCTCTAATTCCAACTGAAACCAACCTCAAAAAAAAAAAATTTAAGACAAAATGCGCACACATCGGACACCAAAACGATACATAGATCACAAACTCAACAACAAAAGAGAGAATACAAGAAAGACATGTCGACAGCTTTGGTAACTTCGCAAATTACAAATCGACTCCAGACCAAAACCCTAGAAGACAAAGGAGCCGCCTCAAAACCAGGAGGGGGAAAAAAGAAAAAAGAAAAAAAAAGCGGCAAAGAAACCAAAGAAACAATGAATTAAAAGAAAACCAATAAAACAAATACAAAATGTGCACTTACAGCGAGTGATGGCGGGATGAAACCTGGGAGCGAAGCTTGTACAGAGCTGGGAGGAGAGAGCAACGAGAGCACGCGAGGGGCAACGGGGTGCGACGACGACGAAGGAAGGTAAGAAAGCGAGGGTGGAAGCGAGCGCAACAGCCATTGGGGTTAAGGTTTGTACCTACCACCAAATCTGCACTCCGTTTGTTCTCGTGAAAAGGAACACGAAAGAATTCCCCTTTTCTGTTTTTTTTCCTTTCGCATTATTTCTTGAGTGTATGTGGTAGGTACCTAGTACCTTACTTACCTACCTACCTACCTACCTCCTTCCTTGCCTCCCTTTGTGGCCCCATTTGGCTTCGACACGTGTTCCATACTCAGCCTAGACACGTCCTCCCCTTTCCCGCCTTTGTCCCATTCTAGTAAAAGTACACTACAGAGTAAAAGCACTCCCTCCCTCCCTCCCTCCCAACCAGTGTCATTGGGCGGTTCTCCAATGGTCACCCGGTTCTCAACCTACTGCATGTGAGAACCGACTCAGATTTTCACATGAATGAGAACCGGTCATGAGCTTCGGTTCGTTTTTTTTTTTTTAAATTTATCATTTTTTTTTTTGGAAAACTTGATAGGTTTTTTCGTAAAACCTGCATCCGGTTCTCAACGGGTCATGTGCCAAATTAGGGTTCTTAAATAACAACCATTGGCTAAAAAGGAGGAAGCATTATTTAAGGCTAGGGTCTCAAAACAATTATATAAAGAGGCTAAGTTCTTTTTCTTCCGTGTCTATTTTTTCTCTTTTGGCAAGTGTCTTGTGTGTTGTGTGTGTGTTTTTTTTCTTCTTCTGTTCATGTTTTTGTCACGTTGGTGTTGTTATTATTTTCATGTTGTCCTACTCGTTTTGTGTTGTTAGTGTTGTTGTTTTTTTCACATGGTTTTGTTATTCTTGTCGTGTTGATGGTGTTGTTTTTGTCACATTGGTGCTATTGTTAAGTTGGTACTATTGTTATTCTCACATGGTTGCGTTGTTACTCATTTCATGTTGGTGGTACTATTTTTTTTTTCGAATGGTTATGTTTTTTTTCATGCATGATGATGTTTCTCTTGTTGCGTTAGTGTTGTTGTTTTTTAATGTTGTGTTATTGTTCTTTTCATATTAGTGTTGTTCTTCTTCTCATAAAGTCATATTGCTTTTCTCGTGTGGTGTTATTACTCTTTTCCCATTTGTGTTGTTTTTCTCATGTGGTCATGTTGTTTATGCATTGTGTTGTTATTCTTGTAGTGTAATTTTTTCTTTTCACAGCAATGTCATTGTTCTTGTCACATTGGTGCTTAAGTATGTTCAAGCCCAACCTTTTGTTGTTGTTTTTTTCACGTTGGTGTTATTTTTTCTTAATGTTAGTTTGGTATTGCCCCCTTCTTGCCCCATGTAGGTCAAAACTTGTGAAGCATTCTTAAATTCCTTGTTGAACCCACTTGAAAGTCCAAGTGTATTGAATTGCGGAAATATGGAACTTGGAGGCACTCTCGACTTCCAACACTATAAAAGGTTAGAGGGGCGTGTTAGAAGTCCCGGGATTAGACTAGGAAGAGGGACTAGATTATAAGCTTGAATTTGCATCCAAGAACCAACCACAAGAGGGTTAATTCGCATTCGAGACACCCTTGGGTGTTGGGACAAGCCACGGGCACTTTGACACACAAGACTCACCACGGCCCAGACTCGGGGGAAGCCACCACCTTCCCCCCTTCCCCCATATAGTATTCTCTGCGCCACTCCATGGGGACTACATCCAAATGGCTCTTTTTCCCGGGACTCCCAAGTTGGAGTCCCGAAATTGTCCCGGTTGGAGTCCCGGGACTTTGGAAGCTCATAACTCTCGACTGCAGAGTCGAATCGCGACAAGGTCTAAACCAAAGTTGTAGCTCTCTTCAAGAGCTTTCCAATGCCATGTTGCGCTCCCGATTCGGATGTCAGGAAGAGGTCGATTCTTGACTTTTAATGGTTGGGAGTCAAACTGGCACCCGACCCTTTTTTGCCCATAACTTGGGCTGCAGATGTCCAAATAACCAATGCGTGGCCATTTTGGACATCTACACTTCAAGACCTTTCCAATGACACCAAGAACAC
>Ga0209208_10010302_pt1 | contig 12145 bp, 9 predicted proteins | sample S1TSphfallax_3_FD_187694 | JGI IMG/M metagenome (GOLD analysis project Ga0209208, IMG submission 187694) | Host-associated microbial communities from peat moss isolated from Minnesota, USA - S1T2_Fd - Sphagnum fallax MG (SPAdes) (version 2) | ecosystem: Host-associated > Plants > Peat moss >...
ACAAGATTAATTCCATTAACCCTTGGATCCTCAAGAAGGGACAAAACTAGATTTGGGTGGATTTTAGGTTTTAAAAATATTTTAAGAGATGTGTTTTGTCCAAAGGAAAGCGATGAAGATACCAATGTTGGGAAGTCATTTGATTGTTTTAAGAAACCTTCATTTACTATTTTTTAATATTTTGAAATCAAAGAACACCATGTTCTATAATTTCCCAAAAGAAAATTCATGGAATCAACTATTTATTAAAGGTCATTTGACCAAGTTTAATTTTTTTGGAGAACTATAGTTATATACAAGAAATTGTTTCTACATTTTGACCCCTTCGTCCCTATTGACTTAGAAACCACATACTTTTTATTGTAATGACAATGATTAATTGGAACTAGTTTAGGTATGACAACATTTTTCATAAGTTGTTGTACATTGGACAATTTCAAACTAGAACTTGTTTAACTTAATCTCAAGTGAAGAGGCATGGAAAGGTGTAATTTCAGATTTGTGTTTTTTATTTGAATAAAAATTTAACAACATATTCATAAGAAGATCCTTGTGAACAAATTTTCTTGAAGTTTTTTGGTTTACAAGTATACTTGTCGTTTCCTTGTTTTTTTTTATATTTTTAATTTTGGAGCAAATAAGGAAGATTTATTGCATGTTACACATTGCATCATATAATAATACCTTATAACCGATCTTTCTTTTTCAAAGTTGTTTCAACATGTCATGTCATTAACATATGAACATGTGTTGTCTAATTAGGCTTCATCTGGATATGTTGACATTATTCAAAAAATTGTTAGCAAAAGAATAAATGTTAATGCAAAAGGTGAAAACAACCATGATAGAGTCATTTTGATACTACAATGGTACTCAATCTCCTTTTTATTTTTATTTTTGCTTCATAGATCATAAATTGTATAAATTTATTTGATTTTTTTAATTATGTAAATATTATGTGGGAGTTAAATGCATAAAAGCAAGAGGGGGAAAATGTGAAAACACGTTATGAATTTGGTAATGATTCAATCAAAATATGTTTTGAACACAAAACAAGAAAGATGGTTGACTATAGAATTGAAAATGTTAAAATTGTGTAAAATTGTGTTTTCTATCATGTAGATTGTGATTTTTGATGGAGCATTTTTTAATCATGAATTTTATATATTTGGGCATGCACATATTTTATTCTCCATCATTGCAGTTTGCATTCATTTAAAGTGTTACACAACAAATGATGTTCACCTCATTATATGTACATTATGTGAAGAAATAATTGAAACAATGAATGGACCAAAAAAAAAGATGTATTATTCTCCTAAATTTTCTTCCTTTTGTTTTTTTAAAATTTTGGTTAAAAAATATTTTGATATGTGTTTTGATAATTTGATTAAGTTTTATGCATCACATCACTACTACATATAGCTTGTGTTATATGATATCAACCAATTTATACGTCTACAAACATGTTTTACATAACATGGATATTTGTCTTTTAAAAAATAGGAAAAAAATCTAAAGATTTAAAACTTACATATTTGTCAAATTATTTAACTAAGATGAAGCCAAAGATTAAAACCATTTGAAAATGCCATAATATTAAAAAATTGATTAAATAATGGTCAAAAAGGTATATTTGTGAATAATAATATTTTTGAAATTTTATAGGAAGAAAAAATAAAGTGAATAAGGTAGCAAAAAAAAAAGGATTTAAAGAGATGATCTAGTTTATGGGCAATATAGCAATGGTTGCAAATTGGGTGCAAATTGAGATGGAGAAGAGTTTTAAAACCATAAAAATTGATCATAATTTTAAAAACTATTTAACTATAAAACTTTCCCATTTTTAAAATGTAATTGAGACATATTCAAAAGTTTGGCTTTTTTATTTCAAATTCTACATTAGTCAAAGATTGAATATTTTGGTTAAGTCAATTTTATGTTAATTGTAAACCACATGTTTTTAACCTACTATCATTATGTGTTACACCAAGGTCTTGAAAACCTTGAAATTCTTTTGTGCACATTATTATTTAAAAGTGCATTTGTGTATCATCGTTTCATTCAACAATTACATTTTAAAGATTTATGATCTATTAAATAATGCATTATTTATGTTTTGAAAGATGAATCTTAAATTATAATTATAAATTTTGACATGCACATCATGATTGTGAATTGTTGTAGATATTTTAAATTTTAGCATTTTTTTTTTCATAGGAAAAGAACATGTCTTGATATATTTCAAACCATTAAATTATAGTTTACATCCATACATTTGTAATAGATTTGATATCGATTTATAATTTTCATAATGGTCATAATTCTAATGAATGGTAGCATTGAATTTAACATGATGGTTGCTTTTGGTTTGTATTGAAAATCAAATCTACAAATAAATCACCATGAAATTCCATTCTAATTTTAAAACTGAATTATCAAGACAATTTTATTAACATTTTTTTTTATATTTTCAATTTAATAACAATTTGAATCAAAATTAAGAATATTATAATAATCTACATTAATTAAATCAAATATGAAAACAAAAAACTATTAAATTTTAACTCAAATTTTTTTTGTAATATTTTAGTGGACACCTTTTAATCAAAATTGGAAACATATTCAAATCAGCATTGAAAATGGAATATCCATCAGAAAATTTTATCAAAGTCGACAAATCTACATTATTTTTATCCATGTTATGTTTATGAAATCAACCATACTTAATAAAATCATTCTAAATATTAAATTCATTAATATTTAGTGAGAAGTGACATCTATCAATCTTTTAATATCACCTCCACACATGGCTTGAAGGTGAACATTTTATTTTGCCCCTTCTAACCATCCTCTCTTGAAAATGGGTAGACATTTTTTTCGTTTCTAATTATTTTCTCTTTTCGCATCAATAAAATATATTTCGCCTTTCAATTTTGGTCTTTTTAAAAATTAGTGAAGACATGACCCATCATTCCAAAGTTGAACCTTTAAATCATTATGATTGTAGTTAGGCCAAATTCTTGAAAGGTCCCAAGTGAGGTGTCAACTTATCAAATGTTCCCAAATTTAAACATTTTTAGTCAAAATTCATGATTTCATGGACATTGTGGATTACCAATGTTTGGTAGCTAATTATTTTTTAAATAATATATTTAAATAATATTTAAATATATTAATATTTTGTCCTTATGTCAATTGATCGACACTATTTGTGTGAAGTAGTGCCAAGCCCAAGTGATAACCAAAAGATAAGCACTTTTCAAGCTTGAAAGGCTATTTTCACAACATCGTTTCATTGAGGCATGTTAAGCACTCCAAATCATTTTCTTATGAAAAGAACTGTTTGTTGTGATGACATCCCTCAGCTCAAAAGTTTCTTCCCACAAAAACTAAAGCCATGTTTCATATCATTGTAACCCTAATCTTTGGTTTCCATGGACCTCAGTATTAAAGTTCCATCATCTAATTCATTTGATTCCATTTTCCCAATGATAAATCAATCAACAAAAATGATACAAATTCATCTATATAACAAGACAATAATTGGTTAAAACCCATGGACTGGCCTCACAACGTTTACAGGAAGAGCTTTATCTGAACTGTAGGTGGGAGCACTTGACCCTCATCTTTGATCAAGCAACCATCGTGGGAAACCTACCAAGCAGGTAGTCATCAACAGCTGCTTTGCACCAAATTTATTAGGTGCATCAGAAAAGACAATGTAGCTCTTTGCATAACTACTAGAACACTTGGGAAAAAAAGGCAAATTGCTGTATGGGTCAGCAGAGTTCTAATTGCCTTCCCAAATCTCCAGACCATGATCCAAGTGCTACCCCTATTCCAGCAAAAATGTGTTTACTCTGGCACAACCTCATTCTGCAAGATTTAGACTCTACTTTTTCTTCCTTGACTTGTTCTGCTGTGAAATACTTCTTGCTACCTTCTGCGTGAATGAAGTTCCCTGCACAAGCAACACCACATTCCCACATTTCAGAAATGCTTGTACTGAAAAGCCTATGGACAATGAGCTATGGAATGGGCCAAATGGTGTCTAATTTCTGAAGAAGAGTTTGAAGCAGGAATCAGCACAATACCTGCAGCCATTCATTGTTGGCAGCATCAACACTGACTCGTGTGCCTGTCTCCACTTTCGTGGTCCTTCTTGATTTCTGCATACAAGGCCAATCCAATCAAAAGACTATCACATCTTCAATTATCTTGCAACCTTCTATAGACTGTGTCGAGTGAGAAGCCATCCCACAATTGCATGATCAAAGCAAGCAGCACATGCCTTCAGCATTTGTTTATTTTTGGGGCAAAAGCTTGGTGAGTTTTTGTAGATGTGCAAAGACAATTGTACCTCAAAACAGAAAATACAAGCAGATGTAGTCCAACATCAACTAAATAAGTGACATTCATATTCAGGGATTGAAATATGTACCTTGGAAAGACGTTGCACTTGAGAGTACACCCACATGCCAAGAAGCCCCAACAGACCCAAGCCCAGCGTGATAAGGAAGACAGTTTCCCCACTCACAAATCCACTGGCTTCCACTACCTCCACTGTGCCATTATAGAAGACACTCTTGTGGAGCTGCTCGCCCAACTCATACACTACACTCGCAACCAGATCAAAGCTCCCTGGCTGCAATCACAACATTCCATCAGTTACTCAGTGGCCTGCAGATAGACAAACAGGGAATGAGAAAATGAGAGATAGAACACTAACCAATGATGAGCAATTGCCACTTCACTTCTCATTGACCAGCACATTGGCAAGAGGGGCATATTAGCTCCAATAACAAAACAAAGACCTGTAGCCCAAAGTGTAATGGTGGAGAAGCATAAATCTTGATGCCTGCTTAGTGCCAACAAACTTACCTGCAGAAACTTGTTGACTGTGAAAGAGTAGGGGAAGGATGCCTGAATTCCTGAAGGGACAATGGTACTTCCAAATTCCTGTAACACCAACCCATCACTATTCCTTATCAGTACCAATTGACTTTTTTGTTTGCCACTATCTAACACATTCTGGAAGAATTTTGACCCAACTGGGTTTGCGAAATAAGGATTTATGAATACAGGTCACCTTCCTGCCTTCTTTTATCAGAAAGCATTGCTGACAACCTGGGGATCCTATTCACACAAGATTGACAGTGTACATGAAATCCTCTTGCATGAAACCTTGTGCAAATAAAAAATTCTTTTCCTGCACAGATTTGGCCTGATGACCAGGAGAATCCTCCCCATGGCCACATTGCCACAAATGCAATCAAACATGGACTCATGCTGCTCCAGACACAGAAAGCTTCTGGTAAATATGGGGTATGTGCAGTGCATCAATTGAAAGGAGATGGACATCAGAAGTGAAAAATTAGAAAGTGAAACAAGAAAGATTGCAGCTTAGCCTTGCAAATATGAGTTGAGGAAGTTTGTGAGACTAACCTGCGCAGTGAAATTTTGAACATAGATACGATGATCATAAGGTAAATTCAAGCTGGCTTGGATCAGTATGACCTTGAGTGCTTCATCTCCTGCCCACCATATTACACCCCAAGAGCTTTACACCCCTCCCTTAACACCACAAGAAGACACATGAAAGCACCTGGAGCTTACAACACCAAATATGTGGAACTGTACAACATATGCACACGTGTGCATCATTCATTCTTAAAAGGACACATGCCAAGCTGCTGATCATTCAACCTAAAAACATTTCTTGCCCTCATCTTCTGCTGCAAAAAAGGCAGTAGATGCTGCACATCTCATACTCTGATATGAAGAAAGTACTATGGTACATGGTGCCTTAACAAAAGGAGACAGCAAGCTGGAGCTGCTACATGACAAAGAATTGTAAAACAAACCAGAAAGATTGAGATTACCATTGTTACTGATTCCGACTAAAATCTCTGCTGGTTCTCCTGCTCCAACAGCTGCAAGTTCCCCAAATCCATGGATCATGCACACCAGCAGCACCTTCAGTATGATGCTGCAGTGCTATGAACACATTCTCTTGCTCAACTAATGTAAGGCATTCTGGATCAAAGTCAGATTGGCCAATCAGAATCAAGTAGCAGCAGTCAGATCATATTTATTACACTCTTCTCTGGCAAGTGTTAGGCTTTGCTATTCCTTTTACCAATTGTGCAAAAATGTTGGGCCAAAACCACTTTGCTGAGCCAAACTGGCATGTTTTGACGTTTCTTCATCCAATTTTAATTTGAAGGGTCAGATACCAGGCACCTGTGTATATTTGTCACTTACACTTTGTGGGGTTCTCGGGGAAGTAGAAGACTGTATTGACCCCAGCAGCAGGACCCAGAAGAAGATCATCGACAACAGAAGAAGCACCAGAAATCTGCTCATCAAGAAGCCCAACTTGGCTGGGATCCTCTCCCCTTGCTGCTCCGCCACCAGCCTCCACAGCTGCTTCTTCTTCATCTTTGGTTGCACCTGTGGCCCACCCAATCCAGTCTTCCGAATGCTTACTTGCCGCTACTCACAATCTACAAAACCAAATGAATGACATACAAAACACCTCCTTGGAGATGAACACTCAGGTCAAAACTTGGTTTCCTGGGAGCATGTCTGAGAATGGTGAAGTGACGACCACATAGAACAGAAGCAGAAGACAGACAGAAAGAGAGAACTTTGCGACCAAAACCCAGCCGCGCTCTTCAGTGGCCGGCAGATCCATCCGGATGCACATCGCACACAAGACAGAACCACCTCAAAACACGAACTATGCACCATGCATTTCTCAGAAAGCAAAAACAGGAAAAAGAAATGTTCCAATGCTGCTGCTGCACGGGAGGAGAGGTTAGGAGGAAAACGGTTACCTGTGACAAGAGTGAGAGATTGCTGCAGCAGTAGAGTAGAAGCCAACAGAAGTAACAAGAAGCTAGTGCTCCATACGGATTTCGCCATTGCTACGATGCTCCAGCTCCCGTTTCTCTCTCTCGCGACCAAGGGAAGAAGGAACACGCTGGTGGATCTGCGAGGGACGGAATCCTATGTCTAGTTTTTTTTTGTTGTTCACGACTTCGGCCGGCGACTCTGAACGCATGTGAGTCCAGGTTCTGACTCCAGGCTCCCACGTTCTCGACGACGCCGGACGCCCGACGACGCCCGAAGATCGGGACATTGAATATTACCGACGCGAACTGTGGAAAACGCGTCCGTGCGTAGGGTTTCAAGGGTGCGGCAAGGTTTAGGGTTTAATGAGCTTCTTCACTCTTCTTCTCCAACTTCCGGAGCACAGTTAGATTTTGTTTTGATGCATTTGTTGTTGAAGTGTTTTCTTTTTTTTTCTGTTTCGCTTGCATCAAATGTATGCTTTTGCAAACTGCTTGCTTGTCAGGATCCTGTAAGCAAGCGGACACCTAATCCTTCAATCTTCTTCTTCAGAATTTCTTCTCCGCTTCTTCTTCAAATTCGGACTGGGAAAGAGTAGAACAAAACGACGGTTCCGTCTGAGATTTGTTGCAAATTTCTGGAACGTCTCAACTTCAGTGTTACGGCATGTTCAGATCTTGTGAAGAGTTTTTTAAAAAATTAGTGGTTTTTTTGAGGATGAATGCTTCTTTAGTCAGCTTGCTTCTCAGAATTTTTTTCCATTTCAATATAATCCCCATCTCAGGATACTGTAAGCAAGCGGATAATCCTTTCTTCTTCTGCAGAATCAGAATCTCTTCTCCACTTCTTCTTCACAACTTTTCTGAATTGGAAAGTTGTAAAAGAAACGCTTGGTGGATTTTGAAGTAAATGTGTTGGTGGTGGTGGTGGTTGTTGTTGTGTGTGTTTCAAGAAGTTGTTTGTTCCTTGATGCAGGAATTGTGCAGTGGAGGAGGAGGAGAAGGAGGTTGTTTCTTGATGTTTACAATTGGGAAGGCTTTGGAATGTGGATCACTGAACAGGTCAGTGAGTGAGTTAGCACTACTGTCTTTACTCATTTGGAAGAAGGTTATGGTCTTTTTTAGTTTCATTGAGTCTCAGGCTCACAACATTGCTCTTTCTCAAGTATGTTGATTCCTGCCAGAAATACCCACATGTCCTGTGTGTGTGTACAAACAAGTCACCTATTTGTGAATGCTTGCTTGAGTTTGGAGATACCAGGTTCCCAGTCACAACTCAAAACTGCTAATGTGACTCATTACACAAGTTCTCAGTGTTTAGATGGTTGGAATTCCAAGAACCCTGTGAAGAAAATTGTGAAGGTTTTATAGCTTAGCAGGCCTAGTTTTCTGTTGACTTGAAAGAGTATTAACAGAACTAGAATGGGTTTTGGATACAGAAATAACATATATGACTTCTCTAGTTAGAGCATGTTGGTTGTGCTCAGTATGTGACCACGCAAAATTATTCCACACATCTAAGTTTAGTTATTTGCTTTTTTCCAACCCAACCCATAAAATTAAAACTGGTATTGCAAATAGGTGGGAGACTACTAATAGCAAACCAACTGTAACCATCAGTAAACAGGGAGCAGCAATCAGATCATATTTATTACTCCCTTCTCTGGAAAATGTTCAGCTTTGCTGTGACTTTTAACCAGCCTCAGCAAACTATGCAAAAATGTTGCCCCAAAACCATTTTGCTAAGCCGAATTGCCATGTTTTGACTTTCTTCATCTCTTTTTAATTTGCAGGGTCACATACTGAGCACCAATGGAGTTGCTCTTAGGATTGAAAGTAGTGACAATAAATTTTGATTTGGCAAATTATGTTGTCTTAAAGAATGAAGAGGTGAAATGTTTTCATTCATCATGAAACTGCTATGTTTGTCAAAGACAGATTAACAATTGTTTCGTAATTGATGAAGGTGAGACATTTCTTCACTTCTTGTTTCTTGGGAGGCATAGAATGTGAGATGATTGTGTATTATGATGATGTTCAGTATCTTAATAGTGTTGATGTAACAAATCAATATCCAAGGCTTTGGATCATGATAATATGTGAGTGGCAGTGTGGTTTTAACCTTCCCAGTTAGCAAATGATTTAAGTCTTTCCATTTCTTGGATCACACATTCATTGATATGGAAATTGAAAGTTTGTAGTGGTTTAAGAAGATATCATTTTTCTTTGATTAATGAAATAAATGAAAAGATTTGGAATAGTGTAGACTTTTCCCATTTTGGACAGGAAAAGTTTTAGGAAGTTTTTATGGAGCTAAAGAAGCATTTTTTTTTGGGGATTTTGAAGGGATAGTCCAGTGATATTTAAGAGTCGTAAACCACCTTCCAATTAGTCATGTGTTGAGTTCATTAGATGAAGTGGTGTTAGTACTATCAAACTTTGTCATTTCCTATTTGCACATACATTCCACACCACAAAAGACAAATGATCTTATTATATTGGGCATTTGTAAGCCATGGTTGTGTTATTTCATGGTCTTTTTGGTAATTAAATTTCTTAAAACATTATAAAAACTTAGATTTTCATCTGATGAACAAAGTACACTGAAGTACATTGTTTTAAGTTACTAGATTTGTGAGGATGAGATGCTCATAAAACTATGCTCAATGTTTTCATGTGATGGATATAAAAAAAAACCTGCACTAAGGATTATATTTTAGGGGATTCAAATTTAGACATTAAACATGATGTAATAGACACATCAGAACCCCAAATTTCAAATTCCTACAATATTAGAACATGCTTTTGAAAAGTGATATGCATAAGTCCAAAAGACTTTTAAAATTTAAAAATAATACTAATAATTTATTTATTTTTAAATTAAAAAAAAAATACTAACAGTGCAACTACTCATTTGGTTGTTCTGAAAATTTGAATGGAACCTAGTGTACATCCAATTCAATTTGATTGTGTTCATACTTGTTATAAAGTGGTCATGGATTTGATGCATAATTCATATGGTATAAGATTTTGTTAAAGCCTAATGTACTTAGTTAAAACTTATAATTATGATCCAAGCACAATTAAAATTTGTGTACATCGAACCAATGTGATATCAACTAGTTGGCAAATGCCACATTGTTCTTCTAACTTTTTTGTTGCAAATGATTCCTCAAATTGGCTGGCCTGTCACAAGATGAATTGGCTTTTTATCCGCAAACTTTTGTGATCCCAATTATATTAGTTAGTTAATGATGTGGTTTCCTAAAACTCTTACCTACCAAAGACAGAAGTTTCTTTCAATGGAAACTTGTCTAATGACTAAAATGCTTAGTACCTATTTTTGTTAAATGTAGCATGAAAGCATCATCTGTGTAGCCAATGAACAGCCTTAAGGTGGGAAGAGATAAAACCCTAATTTAATTTAGCCCTTCCCAAACTTGTGCACATAGCATAACCATGATTATTCAATTTGGAAAACATGGAGGAGTCTAAGAACTAGACAGTGATAGTTAGTTAAAATGCATGCAATGTGCAACACATTGAATTACTCAGTAATTCTTTCCAACAATCATGATCTTATAAGCCCTTGGTAGCTTAATTTTTCAAGCCTTCAGAAATTATGTACATGAAATTACCTTGTCTATTCTGCAAGAAATCTGAAAATGGCAGTTTAGTAATAGTTTGTATGAAAGCCAAAAAATTTCCATTTCCGCATGTGAATGAGGGCTCACACTCATGTATAATGCATTTGAGGGGTTCCAATTTTTTATTTATCACAATGACTTGTATGTTTGTAGATTTCCAAGAGCTAGAGCAGGTTTGAAATAGAATGGAGCTTTTGCAAAAGTTGAAACTAAAGAATGTAAAATTAGAAAAACAAGTAGACTTATTGTAATGAATTTGAGTTCAATGACCAACATATACAACACAATTTAAATATCAAAAGTGGTATGAATCTCTTCAAAGCCATTATAGGAAGTGGGTAACATGTTGAACAAGAGGATACAAATTTTTACTGATAACCATCTTTGAGGTTCAACAACAAATGAGTTACTCCAATGGATGGTGTGCAGGTGGCCATTGGTTCACTCTGGCAGCCACCATAGACTATAGACCTTCCAATTAGCTCTTTAATTAATTGGAACTGCCTTGATGTAGTGAAAGCACCTGAGCTTTATGAATCTTGAGGAGTTCACTTGTTTAGAATAATACAGATAGAAAGAAACAGTGAAATATTTGGGAAATAAGTTGGTCTTTCAGTGAAAGTTGAATGTACAAAATTAATAATTGGAATATGAAGTGTTGTTGTACATTGTACTTGTGTTTGTGCAGAAAGAGTTTTGAAGACATCTCAAGAGCTGGGGGAAGCAAATGTTGTTGAAGAAGGAACTGTGTCCATCAATGGTGTATATTTATGGTTACTAACCAGCAGTGACCAGTGTGATTGTGTCATGCACTTGTGTCTATTCAGGTCAATGGCTCAAAAACAAGTTTGGAAATTTTTTGAAGAAAGGGTTTTTGCAGATTGCTTGTGTGGCGCCTGAGTTTTGTACATACTGGACTCCAATAGCATTTAATTCAATGATTGTGTGCTTTTGTATTTGAAGATGCAGATTCAACCACCCAACCAGCTAATTTATTTTTTGGGGCTTTGACTATTGGAAAGCCAAAAAGATCCAGTGCTACTCATAGAAAGGATTCTTGTGAAAATAACAAACCAAAGTTGCCATGTTTTGGGGATTTTTTTCCCCCTAAAATCATCATATTTAGACAATAAGTTCCAGCAGGTCATCAAAATATAGTAAGATTCTTAAAATTTCCTATTTTCCTGTGACCTGTGTCCCAAATTTGGCTAATTCCTCTTGTGGATGATCACTAATGTGACCACATCACATAACTGGAAAAAAACCATCAACCCAACCATTTGATTAATTATTTTCTCATTTTGAATTTTACGTTGCAGTTAGTGGTGCAAATTTCACAACCCAACCCGTCAATTAGCTTTCCTTTTGTTGTTGAGATTGCAAAATTCAACCACCCAACCCTTGTACTAGGTCTCTATTTTCTCCTTTTGCTTTTGAAGGTGCAAATGCACCAACCCATCACCCAACCCTCACATTAGTCAGCTACTTTCTCCTCTTGTTTTTGAGGTGTAAATTTAACAGCCCAACCCTTGGATTGATTTCAATCTCCTGATGCTTTCAAAGGTGCAAATTCAGCAATCCAACTCTTTTGCTCTGTACAGCAATACTTGACATCCATCCACCCCCCCACCCAGTCTTCCC
>Ga0209208_10010303_pt1 | contig 12144 bp, 4 predicted proteins | sample S1TSphfallax_3_FD_187694 | JGI IMG/M metagenome (GOLD analysis project Ga0209208, IMG submission 187694) | Host-associated microbial communities from peat moss isolated from Minnesota, USA - S1T2_Fd - Sphagnum fallax MG (SPAdes) (version 2) | ecosystem: Host-associated > Plants > Peat moss >...
ACTCTAATTCCAAAATAATGGACAAGTAATAGTTATGTAATGAAATCATAGTTGGACATTCAATTGTAACTTAGTTGTAAAACTAGTCAATTTAGTTGATTATTAATTACAAACAAGTTGCAAGTTCTAAATGTTATGGACCTTTACATAACCGTACATGTGGCATGATTATATGCATCGACACCATAGGCTAGTTGCAAAGTAATTGTTTAAACTAGCATTAAAGTTACACCAATTACAACATAATTGAAATTAACCATTTCACTGCAACTTATGATCATGGTCAAACTATGGTTGACTATTACTATATATATTTTGCATACATACGCCTATATAAAGTCCAAGTTGCAACTAATGTGCAACTAAATTACAACTATGAAATATTTTGACATGGCATTTTAATTATTAATTCATCGTAATATCCATATTGTAATTGTACCCTAGTTACATAGTAGTTTCCATGACAATCTAGATGCATGTTAATTTAATTTCCACCGCCATGAACTTTCATAGTGATCAAAGAGACCATATTATGGGCTTTCCTATTGTCATATTTTCTTTTAAATATAAATAAATAATCCAACATATTAATTACCTCTCTTCCAATGTTACAAGCTAGCAAAGATAATTCATTAATAACAATTGAATCATCATCCATTAAGCTTTCAAATGAAGGAACAACTTGATTTTTTTCCTTCAATTTCAAACTCATGGAAATGGTAGTGTAAAACATCATTAAGAAGCTAATGCCCATAAGATTGGTTAAGAACATAAGCAAAAAAATTTGAAGAAAAAAAATCCACAATAATTCCGAGGATAATGTGAGGATAATCTAAAAAATTATTGTGGATAATTCAAGAATCCACAAGTTAGAGGTGGAGGCATTCAACTAGTGGCTCTCACAATAGTTTGTCTACTATAATAAAACATAATGACATAATGAAATTATAAAGATTTTTTAAACATAATGATTTTACTATAAAACCTACAAAAAGACCAATAATAAAAAATTTAATTATCTTATCCAATTTAGAAATTCAAAAATTGTAAACATTTAAAACATACTATAAATTTAAAAATTACCTTGTTTTCACAACAATGTTCAATTTTTTGGGTCAAATTCCAATTTCAACACATGCCTTATTCCATTTTTGTCTACCCTTTCTAGACTTCTTAAGTCAAATTATGCATTTTTGCAAATATGCTTAAACAAACATAATGAAAACATACTTCAAATTATTACAATTTTTTCTTCTATAATGCCATATTAACATGCCTTTGAAAAAACATGTCCAAAGCAAGTGCCTTGAAAGTTTTTTTCTAAGCCAAGAAATTCACAACTTACAATTGATTATAATAAAACAATCATTGCATTGAGATTAGAACATTCATCTTTGACATAATTAAATAATTATCCATTTTTTTAAATCACACTTCCTAACAACTTTGTCAAACTTTTAGCTAAAGCTTGCCCTATAATTTGTATCACTTCAAATAAGCCAATTGTCACATGCTTTGGTTACCAATCATTGCCCAAAAATTTAATAAGCTCCTGTGGACATCCATAAGTCAAAGCTAATTATTACATAATGACATTCTACCAGTGCAAAAAAAACATACATTTGATTTGACTTCTCCACTAACTCTAATAATATCTCTTGTGAAAACTACCTTTTCAAAGGGAAATGTAATTTTGGACATAAACATAAAGCCAACCACTTCACCTAATTATTTTCTACAAATTGAATTGGTAAGTTGTTCTTAACAATCAAAAGACCAAGTTCCTCTAGGAATTCTTTCTATGACACATCCTCCTTTTTGAACGAATCTTTCACCAAAAAAATTTAGAGATTGCCCCTCTAGACATATTTGCTCTTTTCTTTGATGGTCATCTTTCTTTAGTTACTTTCAGCACATTATTCATTTATTTTTCAAACCTTTTTGCAATAAGAGTGTGTTATGCATCCACAAGTTTTTTTTAAAAACATTATTCCAGTTTTCTTGTAATAAAAAATTAGTCATTTCCTCACTTGAGTTCTTGGATTTATTATAATCACAAGATTATGATAACAAAGTATACAGCGCATCATTTGAGTATTTTCAAGATCAACTTCTACATTGTCATTAATGCAAAAAACTCCCCAACACAAATAATTTCTTCCATGTGGTTTCCAATATTTTCTTTGAACATGTAATTTTTTGAGGTTTATTTTCATTAGTTGTTCAATGTCATTTTTTGGATTCCTTCTTGGTTTTGTGTGCACACTTGAGTTTCCTTCTTTTTTTTTTTCTAGAATTACATCATTCATACATTCTTTGATTATCTCATTGTTACCACTTGTTATATTTTCATCTACAAAGGATTGTTCCATTAATAGTTTTCACGAAAATTTAAACCAACATTGTTATTGTTTTATGAAAAAATCCGGGTTTTAAGAAATTTATTTCATTTTTCATCCACATGGAGGTGTTTCCATCCATAATTTGGAATTTTCATCCATCTACATTTTTCATCTAATCAACTTTTCATCATACCTAATGGGTGAACATGATTTAATGAATGGATAATTTTTTGATAAAAATTTCAAGAAAATATTTTTGGACATTTTAGTGCCCATGATTGGACACATCATTCATGTTGAGTCACATCATTCACATCACAATGTGAAATGGTGTGAGTGATGTGAAGAAAAAAACCATTTTTTGGGAGATTTATTTGGATCTCACATTTCCCACGTATGGTGTCAAATTGTGGTGATTTTTGTGTCATTGGGTCTTTAGAGTGAAGGCTTAAATGTGCATGTGAAATTTCAATCCATTTGGAAATAAAACAAATTTTGAGATTTTTTATGAAACATAAATGGTGGTGTGCATGAAATTAGTTTTGACAAAAAATTTAGTAACATGACTTTTGTGCTAGTAACACTAATACATTCAAATTGGGGTGCATTTCACTACCTGAATCACAATGGGACTTTAAAAATAAAATAGGTTCATTGCATTTTAGTGATTTCACTTTCATTAAAGTTATTTCACTATAGGGTCATTATGTAAACATCATGTTTAATTACTAGTTAACATAATTCACTATTATAATTTATTATAGTAAATAGATTTATTTTTATGTTGTTTTAAATACCTTAGGTTACTATAGGTTATACCCTAGTTATTATAAGTTATCATAAATTATTATACCCTCGGTTATACTTTAAATTATTAGGTTATTCTATGTGAAGGTATTTTAATTTATTATAGGTTTTTTACTTTTGTTTATTTTAAATTAAAGTATTTAATTAACCCTAGGTTATATTTTAAGTTATTTTATTTAAAGTTATTATATGTTATTGCAAGTTATACCTTACATTATTCAAGGTCATTTTACTTTGTGTTATTATAGGTTATTTTATCTTGATGTATAATAACTTTAAAATAATTTGAAATAAAATATAATAACCTAAGGTAAAATAACATATAATAATTACATATAATAATTTAAGGTGGAATAACCTAGGGTGGAATAATCTAAAATAAAAAGTAATAGTTTAAAATAACCTATAATAACCAAAAATAATTTAATAGTAATTTAATAATAACCAATAATAGCTTAAAATAAATAACCAATAATAATTGGGTCAAAACATGGTTGGGGTACCCAAAGAAACTATTTCATTTTATATTCATTGAACCCCTTCACTTCAACATGTTGAAACTGAATGACACATTCATATTGAACAATGAAAGTTTGATTCTATTCATAGATAGATACATTACAAAAATACTATTCTATTCATAGAATATCAAATTTGAATAAGTTAAAAAACTCCTACCAAGTCTTTGAAAAAAACTCAGGACTTTATTTCATGAGATAAAAAAATTCAAAGATTTATAAGGAATGTCTAAATAACTTTTTTTGACCCAAGACTTTACCATAAACACCTTATGTGTTAATGTCTATAAAATGTATGAATGTGACAATAACCAAATGCCTTATTGAAATTTTGGGCCATTGATAAAACATGGCTCACATAGGACAAATTTTATTATTTTCACTTTCATAAGTGAAAATAAAACTATTTCAGAGGTTTCTATAAAATCTGGAACAAAATGATTTCTTTTGACATGAGAAGAAAGGGTGAAATGTAAAATAGATGATGAGAAAAATGAAAAAAAAAGGTGAATTTTGGAATCTTTAGAATGAGTTTTTAAGGTTCAAATAGGATACCCCAATCATGCTTGGACCCAACTTACAATAGAATAACCAACAATGGCCAAGATCAACATATGATAAATAGTTTAAAATAGCCAACAATAACCTATGATATAATAACCCAAAAAACATTTATGAGAAATAATACAAAATAACAAACAATAGCTAATGATAAAATAACCAAAAATAGTTTAAGGTAAAATAACTTAAAATAACCACCAATAGCCTATGATAAAATAACCTATAATAATTAAGAATAACCTATGGTAAAATAATTAGAACAATCTACAATGGTTTATGATAAAATAACCTAAAATACCTTATGGTACAATAGCTAAAAATAACTCAAAATTACCTATGTTAAATAATGTAGAATAACCAACAATGGCCTGAGATAATATAATTAAAAATACCATGTGGTAAAATAGCCAAAAGTTGTCAAAAATAACCTATGGTAAAAAAAAATGTGCATAATGATATGTGATGACAAAAAAATATCATTCATTTCAATATTGATTCAATAATTAAGAACTTGCCCTTTAACTTGAAAGTGAAAGGAAGTGAAAGGAGGTGAAAGGTTCAAACCTACACATTTACACCCTATGTTGGTGGGTTAGGTGTCTACATGAACAAGGTTTTTAGTGAAGGTTCCTAGGTCCTTAACTTATATTCACAATTAACTATAAGTGGATTTATTATTGTTGATTTAAATATAAATGAATTTATTATGATGATTTAGCTATTAATGAATTTGATTAATTATTGATGAATTCAATTAGTTATTAATGAATTCACTTATTTGTAACTATTAATCTTTGTTTATTAAGGAGTTGCCCACTTTCACAATGGTGAATTTGTCCAATTCCACTCAAAATCTAATGAAACAAATAATGAACATGAACACATATTGGCGTAATGTAAGCACTAATTCTTGTAACCCAAAAGTGGTGGAGTGTCGCACAATAAACAATTGGGGAAATCTACACAAAAATTACTTTGAGAAATTTTCCAACTAGGAAGGATTTTGCATCATATGAAAAATTCATTACCATTTTTTTGTTGTTTCATTAATAGAAAATACCCTTTTATTATTAGTTTTTGCAACTAATTTTTAGTCATAGGTGACATTTAAAACTAAAATCCTTTTAGTTGTTTTGGACAAGTTACATATCAGAATAATTGAAAATGACATTAATTGTGGATGTAAAAAAAATCAAAGAAATATGGTTTCATCCTTCAACTTATTATATATGTATTGTCATTTGCGACTAATTTAGTCACCCAAACAACAAATGATGTGGCAATATTTTATTTTGAAAATATCCACAATATTCATTTTGGATGGTCTTTGTATATGACACTGGTGAAATAACATATTGCCATGTGGCATATTAATTGTGTCCATTTATAAGGCCAATTAATTGCTGCCACATGGCATAATAATGATATCCATTTATTTTTTGAAAGCCAATTTTTTATCACATCTAGCACGTTGAAACATTATTTAATATCTAGTATTTTACTAATTAATAAAATTCAGGTCTTTAATTTAAAATCAATAGGGAGGCTTAAGCTAATCAAATAGGTTTACTTGATAATCCTATTTTATCTTGGGTTTTAGCCTTTAAGGTCCAAAATGTAATATAGAATATAATATTTTTTAATTCTAACGTTTACTACAGAAAATATTAATAAGAGTATTTATTAATTATTATTGAAGCTAGTGCCTAGCTATTTTGTCATTAATTATTTTTGTTACTATTTCATTTATTATAGATTTTATTATAAATTTTCTGAATTCCAATATCACTTTTCAGAATTCAAACATCAAAACTTCATACTCAAATAATGTTTTTCAAACTTCAAATTTCAACTTTCAAATTCAAACTTAAACGATTCAGAATTCAAAGATCAGATTTAAAATATAAATATTTTTATTTGAAATAATAAATTTAAAATTTTAACTATCCAGTTTTAGTTTGAAATAAAAATTTCACATAACATTTCACTATCCATTTTTACTCAATTAATAATTTGAAAATTATAAATTTCATTTTTAGATTCAACTTTTTCCAGGGTTGAATATCAACTCAATAGGTTCAAAAAAAACCTTTCTAAATTCAAATAATATTTTTTAAAATTGAAAACAGAAATTTTTAGCGTGGAATAATATTTATCAGAGTTTAAATGTCAATTTTCAGATTCAAATTGCAAGTTTTAGAACTCAAATCTCGAATCTCAAATTAAAATTAAAAAGTTTAGAATTGAAACAACAATTTTCAGATCCAAATAGCAATTTGCAAAATTGAAATATTGATTTTGAGACGTAATAAAAAATTTCAAATTCAAATAATATTTTCCATAGTTGAAATAGAAATTTTCAGCATCAATTAATAATTGTCAGAGTTGAAATATGACTTTTCAGAATTGAAATTCTGATTTTCAAATTCAAATTAAAAATTTGAAATTGAATTTAAAAACTTAGAATTGAAATAGAAACATTTCATATTTAAATAATAATTAACAGAATTGAAATATCTATTTTTAGATTCAAATAATTTTCTTAGAAACTCAAATACCAATTTTAAAATTCGAATATTCTTAAAGAATTCAAATATAGCCATTTTGAGATTCAAATAACAAATTTAAGAATTGAAATAATGATTTCTAGATTTAAGTAATTTTTTTCAGTCTTGAAATATGAACTTTCAAATTCAAATAAGAATTTTGGAATTTGCATAACAATTTTCAGAATTGAAACCTTAATTTTCAATTTCAAATAATAATTCTTGAATTCACATAACAAGTTTTAAAACTGAAATAACATTTTTCAAAACTAAAATATTAATTTTCGTATTCAAATAACATTTTTTGAAGTGACATAACAATTTCCATAGTTCAAATATTATCAGATTTGAAATATCAATATCTAGATTCACTATATGAACATATGAATAATTAATATTTTTTAAAATACATATTTATCATATGGGTAATATATCTGAAATACAATTTTAATACATACATAAAAATATATCCCTAAGTCACCATAGAACATCTCAAATTTTGTTTGTTTAACTTGGTGATTATTGCAACTAATGGGACATATAAGCCTATGCATGGATGAAAATAAACATAAAAACCATCCAGTTCATAGGATGAAATTATCAATAATTTGAACAACATCACAACAATGATCAAAATAGTTGAAACTTGATCTTAAGTTACAAAAAATCTCAAAAGTAATTACAAGTCGCATGTAATTGCAAATTTAGTGGTTACATTTTGGTTTATTTCTACTGGTGTTTGGGTTAGCGCCTATAGTTCATTCTTATTTTTGGGATATTTTGAATAGGTTATCATAGGGTAGGGAATGTGGGGGAGTGTGTCACTTACTTGACAATCTAATAAAAGGGTGTACAAATTGTGGATTGATCATTCCCCACATTTGTGCATACTAAGATGTAAGATCCTTGGAGTAAAAAACTAGCTTCCTTTTTTTGCTTAGGTAGTTAATACCAAAGGTTATTATTGGTTCACTTAATGACCAAGAAACAAAAATGTTCTTGTCTAGTTTGTTTTTACACTATAGGTCCACTTGATTTCATATGCATAAATTCCAACAAGAAGTTTGAATATTTAGTTGGGTGCTTTATGTTATAACCTTTTATTGGTGTTGTTGCAAGTTACATTCGAATGTCATGACCATACAAACTCCATTGTTTGGTTGTGGTGGTCATTTCAAGTTGATGACTGGTAAACCACAATAATTATGTTCATAATGAACCATTTTTTCCTTTTTTATTTCATTTATTATGTTTTGTAATTCAAAAAATATTTTTTTACTGATTTAGTTTTAGTCTCGTGTATTAAAATTTAATCAAAGATAGAAGTCAATATCTATTGATTTTATTGGCTTAGATTTATTTATTTCTGGCACATAGAAATAATTTTTTTTCAGAATTATTTTTAGTATTTAGTTGCATGTTTTAAATTTTTGATGACATATATAAATTATAATTTTTTTTGTTTTGCTTTCCTCATGTATGTATATGCTTCATCTAGTCACGTACAATCAACCTAACCTAGTCATTGTTTGAATGTGCATGTTGATGTTTTTCATTTTGATGATGTGTTTTGTTGAACCTTTCTTTGAAAAATTACTTGCTTTCAATTGGTGGGTATGGGAAAATATGAAATAATTGTCAACAAGTGGTAAAAATAATGATAAAGGAGGTCAAGAGTTTTGAAAAAGTATTTGAATAATATTTTTTTGAATGATAATTGTGGAATATAATAATTTTTTTGACAACTTAATTACACCATTACGTAGATCACTTGAAGTTACAGACTTTGGATAAATCTTAAGAACACACTTAATTCAATTATGACATTAAATTTATCTGAAATTATGTATGGAATGTTATTTCTAAAATTGACCTAGTTATGAAAATAAATAATCACATTTTAGTAATGTAATAATTTCACAAGCATTTAATTTTGTTATTACTTTTGAGATTAAAATGTAAAATGAATATAATGTCATTATATTTTGAGACTAAAGACATTACATATTCAAGTCAATTATGAGATAAAATAAAAATTTAATTAGATAATTTGAAATTAAAAACACCACATTTGAATTTTTAAAAATAAGAAGGGGGTAAAAGGGATTGCACTTCAAATAGGAATCGTATTAAAAGCTATTTCAAAGATTTTGTAAAACAAGGTGAAATTTTAGTTGGTTGGTGAACATTTAAAAAGAAAAGAAAAATGAAACCATGCTTATCCATTAATTGGTCCATATTTTCAATGAATTTTTTATACATTCCATATACATGGATTAATGGTTATGAAGCTTGGAATGATAAATAGGAGGTAAATGAATGTGTGCATATCTATTTGTAAGTTAGATGATGGTGTGGTGGGATGATGGAATCACCTTATGGATAAATTATTTCATTGTTTTCACTCACTTCAATTTATCCTATCATATTAACAAAGGTTTAATGGTGGTCAGTGGACAAGTTATTATTGAATTATGTGATGTTGATGTATTTCATACATAAAAAATGAGTTCCCTAGATGAGAACATATGTAATTGGAAATTAGATTTAGTTATTCAAATTTCAACCATATTGTGTATTACATAAATGTGTTTTATTCCAATGTTGGGAAAAAAAATCATTTTTATGAAAAACCTTAATTTTAATTTTCAAAATGAATTAGGTTCTAGGTCTAGTTCCACACATATTGGAATTAATAATTTCAAACCTTTGGTTTTTCCACAAAAAAAAATGGTTTTGATATTGATTTCACTACTAGAAATCTTGGGTTTTGTAACTAATTTTTAGTTGCATGCAACTACAAATTCATGTAGTTGCTTAAAACAAGTGACACACAACATTCAATTACACGTGACACTACATATGTAACATGTATATACCATGCAAATTTACATGATCATTTGTCTATATGTACTGATTCAAATGTAGTTGCACTTTTATATGCAACTTTCCTTGCAACTACAATGCAGTTAATTAATGTATGACATGTGTTCTAAAATTGGACAAATTGCTTGTGAACATGTCATTTTGAAAAAAAAATTGTTTTCAAAATTAAAAATTCATCAAATTAATCTCAATTGTCAAAGCTTTTGCATTAGGATGATGACACCTAACACACAATGGAACATTCATTGACCATTTGCCACATGTCCATTTTTAAACATCAATTATATGGTTACGTGTGGTAATTAAGGCCCATTTGTCCTTTTTAAAATATGAATTAATGAAATTTAACTCATCCAATTTAAGGTTAATTAGATGTTGACACATGGTGCTTAGATAGATAGGTAATTAGTATGCCTTATTAAGTAGGTAGGTAGGTCAAGGTATGTAGATAGGTTGAAAGGTAAGTTCAAACTAGATAGGTAGGTTTAGAAAAATCCAATTTTCTTTTTTGGTTTAGCCATTTAAGGTCAAGTGTTTTTTATTAAATCATCCCCAAAGGCTTGGCACTTGGTTTGTGAACATGGCTATCGCACCTATTTATATAATGTATAAAATTGGATTAGAGGCCAAAAGATGTGGGATGAAAATTTTGGTTGCAAGCATCACCAACTTAGTTACACATTAGATGCAACTATTGTTCTTATACTATGTACTAAACTAGATTATTTATTAACTATATATCAATATATTAAAGGTAATAATAACTAATAGGTAATATTACAACATATTATAGTGTTCATAATAATAATAATATAATAATATAATAACTCATGTTCACTAATATTATTTATTTAAGTATTTATAAATAAGTAATAAAGTTTAATAAATTTCATTTTATAATTATTCAAAAATAATATGAGAAATCCTTTTTTTTAATAATGATATTCCTAGTAATTATGATTATTTATAATGATAGATATATAACATTATTTTTATATTATTACCTAGTTTCAATTAACAATTTGCTTGGGACATTCAAATATTTATAGGTTAACTAATGTAGCCTATCTACCATAAGTATTTTAACACAAAATAAAATTTTAATATATAATATTTGTTGAAAAACTATATATTGAATAATATAATTCATTATCATTATAATTAATGGCTATGAATAATTATAAAAATTTTAATATTATAATACTATTATATAATTTAGGTTAATAAGTAGTTAACTTACATTAAAATATTTTTAGATTCATTAGTGTATTATAGTATCCATAGGTATATGAACATAATTAATAATATTAAAATAATATTATTGATATGGTAAAATAATTAGAAAAATTATACGTAATTATAATGACACTATATTAATAATTATTCCTTATTAGTAATTTGATTATTATTAAGTAAGCAGTAATAATACTAATTAGTAATAGATATAGTTCTAATTCTAATAAATTTTTAATAGCTACAATTACCTATAATATTTTTATATTAGTAATTATTATAATATTAATTATTTCTGAATAATAATAAGACTTAGTGATTTTAAGTATTCATATTAAAGTTTCCAATTAAAATTCACAAATAAAATAGGTTAAACATTTAAAAAGTTCTATTTGCTTTGAATTTTATTTTAATATATTTGATAGATAAAATTTGCAAATTTGCAAATATATTTAAACCATGGTTGATTTAGCCTAATTTAGTTTAACCATGGTTATCCATTGGTCATGTGGGTAAGTTTTGTGGCAAAATAACACAAAGGAAAAGTGCCAAAACTCAAGGTTTCAACATGGAAATTACAAATCCAGATTTAATTTTCAAAAAGGAATTTTATACATATTCACTTCTAGAAGAATTGAACCCTAGCCCTTAAAGGTTTTACCTTTTGCAATGGAAATGTCTTGCATTTGAAATCCCCAACCATGCCTTACACATTGTCCCAAAAAAAAACCAATACAAGCCCAAGGATATACCCCACCCCCAATATTGCACCAAGCTTGAAGGCTAGAGCTCTTGAAACCTCTAAAGTACATAATTCAAGTCCATTGTTCACAATCCCAATGCACATTGTATACAACTATAGAATCCACATTCCTACATCATGTAAAAAAGAAAACAATCAACTAAAAGCCTTGAACATATCCCAATTCCACACATATATACATATAACAAAATGTGGGAAGTTTGAATGAGTACCATGCACACTGTAAAAAAACCAATTGGAGGTTGAATTTTGAAATTTGAACATTAAAACTTACCATCCAAGTCTAGTAACCATGTCAGACCTTGATAACTTTCCAAGATTGAATTATAGCATTGTATGGAAAATTTTCCAAACTATAGAACTTGTGTGCAAACTTGCAAACAACTAAGTCTAGGTGATCAATAAGTCTATTTCTCAACTTGCTTTTCATGAAAACAAGTGTTGAAAAACATCTTGTGCCCTCCATTGAACCTATCAATTGGGAAGTA
>Ga0209208_10010304_pt1 | contig 12144 bp, 9 predicted proteins | sample S1TSphfallax_3_FD_187694 | JGI IMG/M metagenome (GOLD analysis project Ga0209208, IMG submission 187694) | Host-associated microbial communities from peat moss isolated from Minnesota, USA - S1T2_Fd - Sphagnum fallax MG (SPAdes) (version 2) | ecosystem: Host-associated > Plants > Peat moss >...
ATCACAAAAATTTACATCACGAAAGAACTTGTAGAACACTTAGAGTACATCCTAAAGAAATTGAAAAAGGACCAACTCCTTGTAAATGGAATGAATAATGAATTCACCCAAAGAGAAAATGGACTTCGTTGAAGATGTCTTGTTTCAGACAAGAATCTATCCCAACCCAAAAATTGTAAATTGTTGGAGGCCATAAAACATTGGCAAAGGTTAGTCATGAGACAGAAGGACTTAGAGATCATTTTTGGGCCTGGTGAACTTCCATAGGAAGTTCATCAAAAGGTTCTCGCAATTAGAGAAACCCCTCTTGAACCTCTCCAGGAAAGAACTATCCTTCGAGTGCGGAGACGATCAGCAGCTATGGGGGGTTTCAAAACTTTCTACTTTTGGCTAGTTTTTTTGGCTATTTTTGGCTGGGAAATTGAATTTCTTGTCATTTCCCCAATATCTGTTAGAAGAATCTAAATCTCACATTTTCCTTTCCCCCATCAAACGACCAAAAAACAACCACCCAACGGAATTCGAGCTTTGCTTCTCAAGCAGCTTCGTAGTTGAGTAAGGCGGTTTCAAACACTCGTCAATGAATCCTTCCTTCCTTCTTCTGCACGGCGTCCAGTGAAGCATAAAAGGAGTGTGTGAATCGACGACAGGGATGGGAAGAAGACATCGTTTCTTTTCAGTCGCTCCACTGCATTCAACGGCATTTAAGGTGTACAGATTTGAATCGCAACTTGCTTCTTTGCAGCAGCAGCAGTTATGGCAGCATCAATGACGCTCAGGTATTGTCTGTCTCCCCAATTTTCTTTGTTAGAAACTAGGAATGATGACATACGTTGAAACAGATAAGCCGAATCAAATGCATCCTGGCATGTCAGATTGTGTTAAAGAATCTCCTGAGAACAGCAATTCGGGGATACTGGCAAGATTTCAGCTTGAGCATTAGTGAGGCTCTGTAACGCAGTACCTAAAACCTGGAGCTTTTGGTTGGTTGTGCTAACCTACATGATCGTCGCTGGCAACGCAGAAAGCGAGCGAGCGAGAAGAGAGAGAGAGAGAGAGAGAGAGAGAGAGAGAGAGAGATTTTGATGCTCTGGTTATGATGTTGTTGGAGCCTTGGTTGTTGTTGCTGTTGCACAGCTTGCAGCAGTTTAGGGGTTAGGGACCCGTGTCCGATTTTTGGGTCTGTGGAGCTACTGCTGCTACTCTTAATGGTATATGATGATGATGATGATACTAGGCCATAGTGGTCAAAGGATACGGTAGTGGCAGTAACAGGGAGCAATAAGGGTCTAGGGTACGAGATCGTTCGTGGTCTTGCAAAGCAAGGTCTTACCACAGTCCTTACTGCACGGGATCCAGCAAGAGGACTTACTGCACTCCAGACTCTCCAAGCTGAAGGCCTTGATTCAGTTCATTTCCACCAATTGGATGTGACTGACACAGATTCTGTGAAGAAGCTTGCAGCTTGGTTGCAGAAAGAATTTGGAGGTTTTGATATTCTGGTAAGAAGAGATGATGAAGAACCCACCTCATGTGATCCATTCTTAATTCACCACATACTGCAAAAACATTCTTGCAAGAGACAGAGGAATGCATTTTCAAAACTTGGAAGTTTACTGATCACATGAACAAGCTAGTTGCCAGCTTCCCAGCTTTGAGGGTTGGAGATGTTGATGAGAGATAAAGAGCAGAAATTGTCAACAAGATTTCTTGGTGCATAAGTAGCATCAAAAGGCACACGTGACAAATTGCTAGATCGTGTGCAAGTGTGCAAATCTGAAGTTATGATGACTATGAGCTTGTTGATATGGTGGTTGGTGGTGATGATGAACAGATCAACAATGCAGCAGTTCAGAAGTTCTCACAGGTTTATGAGGATGCTCAAGAGACCCTTGAGACAAACTATTTTGGAGCAAAGACTGTGACCAAAGAGTTGTTTCCATTACTCAGATCAGCTTCTCCTGCTGGAGCTCGCATTGTCATGGTCTCCTCTCAAAATGGACTGCTTAGGGTGGGAAATTCAGTACTGCATCTGCATGTAACTTTGGTTGCTGCAGTTTTTGCAGATTTGCAATTCGAATCTGTTGCAGATTGTAGACTACTTCAATTTCTCTTGCTGTTTTGGAGTTAGATGTCATTGTAGATTGGATGTCTAGCAAATTCCTGATGACAGAGATTCTTATTTGTTTGTTTATTTGTTTTTTGCAGCGTTTTGAAAACAACTATGTGAAGAGTAAACTTAGAGTTGATGCACAGCAACTAAATGAAGACATCATTGATTCTGTTGCTACCAAGTATCTTGAGGATGTGAAGACAGGGCGAGCAAATGAAGAGGGATGGGCACCAAATGGATACCAGTATAGTGAATCAAAACTTTTTTTGAATGCATATGTGCGAGTTCTAGCATGTTCACTTCGAAACCAACCAAAAGATTGCCCAATTTTTGTCAATAGTATATGTCCAGGTCCAATGGACACCGACATGGCTGCAGGCTATTTGAAAAAGATGGGTCTTGATAGAACACAAGTTCGAGGTTTAGCATCAGCTGAGGAAGTAAGTAAAGCAGTCATATCATTAGCTCTCCTGCCAAGAGATGGCTACGCAACTGGCAAATTCTTCACTGATGGACATGAAATTGCATTTTGATCCTGACTATATGAAATCTCTGCAGTCTGCTTTGCTTACTTTTGTCGCACAGCAAGAGAACTGATCAACAGTAGATCAAATACATGATTTGCAAATGCAATCTGTCTTTTGTTCTACATTTGTAGTGTGTTTGAATGTTGTTGCAGTACATGATGTTTGTCTATTGAGTTTGGAATCCAGCAAATAGATTGAGTGTTGCACATGATGTTTTGTCTCTTGAGAATCCAGTGATTACATCTTTGCATGTGATGCTTGTCTCTTTCATTTTTCATAGTAAGCTTATCTGCAAAAAAGTAAATGACTTTTTCCCCCCCTTGGCAAGAAGAAGAAGAAAGCAAAGCAAATCAAGCAGGGTGAGCATCATTGAGGAAATTCTCATTTCCTTTGGAGGGATTGTAATCTCTGATTCAATTCAAGTTTAGTGGAAAACTAACAGAATCAGGGTGGTGGAAGGTGAAGAGCTGAATTTTAGGGTTAGAAAAGCCTAAGTTGCTAGATCATGTAGGCTTGGAACGTCAATGATGGTTGTATCAAGTCTGAAGGACATGACAGCCTTGATTGGGAGAGTGGCAGCAAGGTTTATGGGCATGACAGTAGGAAACATCCATAAGGGCAGATTGATTGATCATTTCTGCAGCACAGTGAGTCTGAATACTTTCTTACTCAAGAAGCTGAAGGAAATGGTGGCACTGCTGGAGGCTATTTGTCATGAGATGCAACAGGGCTTGTCTATTATGAATCCAGGACCCATGACATGCCAGGTGATTGATTCCACAGCAAGTTCTCACTGTTACTGAGATAAAAGAAATAGGTGATTGCTCTCTTGCTTGATTTAGAAGCATGGGTTTGCAGGTTGTTAAGAAAATGCAGGAACTGGAGAGGGCTTCTGAAAGGTCAGTACTGGCACCTAGAATATGCACTCCACAACTCTTTTGCCAGGAGTTGCAGCAGTTCAATCAGGTCTAGCTGCATCACTTCAAGTGTCAAACCCACAAGTGTCAGAAAGGGAACCTCTCCCCAAGAAGTTTTGTGTTGCCAATATCAGCAGTTGATGCTGCTAGTCTTCTACCTTCTAAAGCAGCTACACAATTCTGGACTTTTGAAACAGAAAAAAAATCAGATCAGTAGCTAGCATGACCCTAATCAGCAGCTGCACATTGCCGTTTGAGCTTTTGAGCTTTCTAATATGGTGCACTGGTAGATGTGCCTCTGAGATCCTGGGATTTCTAATACAGTAGTGCACTGCCAGCCAATGCAGCTTTCCTTTCTGGGGGTGCCAGCCAACCATTGAGTGCTGTGTGCAAACTGATGTGTAACAAAAATATTCAAAACCTCAGATTCATCTAAATAATCTGACAACCTTTGGAATATCTGATGCACTCATATCTAGCACACTAGGTCCAAGCATGGCCATCCATATTCATAAACAACACAAAAAAAACCCTCCAGATTTTGCTACAAAGACTCCTGCTCCATTGCTCTGTGAAGTTGGTGATAACCCCATTATAAATACGAGGGTGCATTTCTGAATACTAAGCCACAATGTACAGGAGGCTGCAGGGCCAACAACTTTAGCTGAGGTGAAATCACATCAACCAGAGATTTACTCCAGGGTCTATGTTGCAACTGTATGCTTCCTACTTGTCCTGCACTGTTTCCTTTCTCCCAAATTCCACAACTACTATGTTGCACGTGCGGTTTCATTATTGAGCAGTTGATGGCATTGAGACCCCAGCGATAATTCACTGTGGTGTTCTTACATTTACCCAGCCAGAGGGTGTCATGCCATTGCATGAATAAGTTCAGCTGCACTAAAGAGTTTCTGATAGCAAATACTGACCTCAAATTGGATGTAGAATTAGCCCTCCTTATCACAGATGAAGCTTTAGCAGGCTTGCTATTTTCCTGAGACTCGGTGAAGCCCCCTTCAATACTATGTTCATTAGCTTCATTCCCCAAAGTCAAACCATCGGGGCTGAGGCCAGAGCAGATGACCTGGTTTGCCTCCTCCAAGAGACCAACAGATCTCCAACAATCTGCAACTAACTCAAGGCATTTCAAGTCCGGAGGAACTCCTGCTCGCTTCATGAGCTCAAGCACTTCTTCAGCTCGCCTGGGACAGCGGGCTTCATTAAAGCCCCATATTAGAGTGTGGAAGGTGTTCATATTTGGGGCAATTCCCTGCGCTCTCATTTCCTGATAAATGCGGATTGCATCATCCATCAAAGCTAAGCTGCAATACCCACTGATCACAGTAGTGAAGGTGATGACATTTGGACTAAGGCCTTGATCCCTCATCTCTTGGAGAAGAGCTTCGGCTTTTTTGGGCCTCCATCCCCGTGCATAACTTTTGGCAAGAATTGAGTAAGCAGTTACATCAGGTTGAAGATCAAAGTCCCTCATGCGTAAAAGTGAGGCTTGGGTTTCCTCAATGGAGACATCACTCCATGCATCCATGATTATCCCAAATGTTTGGTGGTCTGGTTTCACTCCATAAGTCTTCATCATTTCTAACACCTGCCCATCCACAACACATAATTAGATTGTGCAAACTTTTCTCAAGATATATCCTGGAAAAATGTTTGTAATGCCTTAATATTAGCAAGAATTGTTAGCCTGAGTTGACAATACAGGAATTTATACCTTGTCAATGCCATCTGGTTGTGATGCTTTAGCATAGCCTTTAATGAGAATATTGAATACTGCAAGGTTTGGAGGAACTCCTTCTGTTTTCATTTGCTCAATTAACAGTAGTGCATTCTCAATCTTCCCTGCCATTATGAAGCCATTTATGATGATCCCATATGTGCGCTCATTAGGCCGCAAGTAAGAGTTTTGCATCTCCTGAATTACACGTAGAGCATCCCATGGCCTCTTCAGCTGGGCATAAACCTGATCCATTTCAAGGTACACCAAAAGGCTCATGTCAGACCTTCATCTGTCTTATCTGGTGAGATCGTACAATTACAATTCTAAGGCCAGATAGTGGTTGAATAAGGAGCACAGCACACAATCCAAGAGACAGTACTCATATAATTATGCTTGTGCCCAGTTTGGAAGTGAACCTCACGTGAGAGACACAAGGACTAGAACGTTCTCATAAGACATTGCTTGCAATAGCCCATAGAAAGAGAGGATAGAGAGAGCAAAAGACCTGGGCTAAAGTGTTATATGAGATGACATCAGGAGCAATTCCGGCGGTGCGCATAAGGGACATGACCCACCTTGCCTGCTCTGCATCCTTCTGTCTTGCCCATGCATTTAGTACCATATTGAAGGTGCGAAGATTAGGCTTTGTGTCACCTTCCTTCACCATCTCACGCAGCAGCTTCGTAGCTTCTTCAGGCTTCCCAATCAGTCCATATCCCTTGATCAAAGTGTTGTATGTACTTGTCATCGGTGTGCAACCTTTGTCCTTCATTTGGGTAAATACAAGTTGAGCTTCTTCCATCTTTCTAGCCTCACAATATGCATTCAACAATGTGTTGAAGAAAATTGCATCCGGCATAACCTTGTCATTGATCATTTCTTGAAGCAACAAATGACCTTCAGCAATTCTGCCCTTGTCAATTAATGTGCACAGTAGGAGTGTATAAGACTCCACAGCTGGGCGGTGTCCATCTGTTTTCAAGCCAGCAAGAATGGCCTGCACTTGCCGAAAATCACCCCTGTGTTCAAATGATTGTTGTCAACTCAGAAAACCATCTGGTTCAAAAATGGGACATACCCAAGGGCTTGAAATTTGTATCTTCCAAGAGATGACATAGAATCTCATTCATCAATCTGATGCCATAGCCTCTATTGTCATATGGTAAGTCAACAACAAACAATAACACAAAATGGACACATGCAAACACATGAGATGATGAGAGTAAGTCCACTTACAATAGTGAACAAACTACTGCCTCAACAAAGAAGAGTGCCCTTGTTTTCAAACTTGCGACCACATTCAATCCCAAGGCCAGTAGTTGAAATTCTACTTCTTTCCTCAGGTTCAAAATAGGCTATATAAACTATGTTGCATCTCTGTGTCATAAGCAGCTATTGTCCTGTAACATCAACCAACTCAATGGACAAAGGGTGCACACAAGCACATAGTGAAACCTTGGTATGCCCCAGACAGAGTACACTGCTGTGGTAGTCGTGTTGATTCAAAATCAGAGAGATAAGCTTTTGGATAGTGATTGAGGGGTACCTGTCTCTGAAATTCTTCATGAGGCGGGTTCGCATAACAACAATGTGGCAATGTTGAGTGTTGTTTGGATTAGAGCATCGTGCACACTTGCGGACAATCTCTGCACACCGCCACGAGGCATGCCGCTTGCTTCCACAACGTGAACACCGTATCTTCACACCCTTTTACAACAGCAACACAATATTTTACAACAAAAATATCATGTGGATACATAGCCAACACAGGAACCAAAAATCCAATCCAACTCTGTAGATATTAAGTGTAAGCAGGACACCATCTACACATATGATTCTTGCACATGCTACCATATTCAGAACACTCATTATGCTTCTAAGCATCTCTATTTCTTGTAAGAAACGCATTGAAAACCCCATCACATAACTCTCCCATATTGGGTCAAACATTGCTTGCTTTGGGGATTTCTGTTCTTTGACACAGCATCAACTGACATAATTTGCAGCAATGCACAGACCTCAAATTCACCGATTTCAAAGTTAAGATCCAGCTGAAGTCACATTACGAAAGAATCAAACCCTAAACCTAAAACATGCCCACAAGCAAACCGAAGATTCTAGGAACCCAATTCCACAACGGGAAGAGAAATTACAGACTTTTCTATTATAAGCTTTCACAGGTGGTTTGAGGTTGCTGGCTGCTGGTGCTGCATTGGAGGGAGGAGACGAGGTGGGTGCTTTCATTCGACCACCAGGAGGAGTTTGTGACACTGCTGCACTTGAGCTGCTCCCGGATGAAGCTCCAGAATCTGGCAGCGAGCCGGGTTTTGCTGCACACATTGCCTTCAACTAAGTATCCTCTCGTCTCCTTCTCCTTCTCCTTCTCCTTTCCTTCAAAAATAACTTCTCCCCATCACTTCCTTCTCCTCTTCTTCAATCTCCTGTTTCTACCCTTCATATTCTCATATTGCCACTCTTCTCCAAACTCCTTCTAGTACCTTCTACTCCCATAATCTTCATCATCATCATCATACTTATAAGCTGTTCGTCAAATCTCTCCCCTTTTCACAACTTCACGTTCATGTTTTCTTCCCTTCTTCTTCTTCTTCTTCTTCTGTGGTTGGTGTGTTTGAGCTCTCTTCTGGTCATGCCTTATCCACAAATCAACGCAGAGTTAGAAAAATAAATTTAAATTAATTAATTAATTAATAATAAATAATAATAATAGTAATATTGTGAATGACAGGGGCGGCGCAGCTTCCACACTACTAATTACATTATTTAAAAGAAATTTTGAAATTTTATTAACTATTTTTTTTTCAAAAAAAAAATTGTAATCTACACTCATAGAGTCTCTTAGCTAGCCTATTCTCTAGCACATTATGATTAGCAAGTTTTTATAATGTTACTTAAAAAATCAATTTTAATCATGTCTTATGTTTTTTTTATTATAAATTTAATCTTGTAAGGTCATCTCTAGGTGCCATTAAATAATAACATAAATATCAACAAGGTTGAAAAGAAAATTAAAATTAATTTTTTAATTAAATAATAATAATTTTCCAAGTAACCATATGATTTAATATTTAGTTAGAGGATGTTTTGGAACTTCTTCCCATGCTCATGCTTACTTACTTAAGAAATTCATCAACCAATTTGTTTTAATTTGTAGGCTAACAAAATGTTCTCATTGGATGTTCATTATTACTCAATTGTGGATGAACCTCAACTTAGTTAATATTTTTTTTCATCTTGGTAATCAATTTCGGAGGAAAATAGGAATTTTTTTAAAAAGTAAATAGATGGTTTGTACATAGCTAAGGGTTGTTATCACTACCTACCTACTAAAAACCTACTAGTAGGTTGTTAGTGAGTAGGTACCAAAAAAAAGTAATTGAGCTAACCACCATGGTTAACTAAGGAACTAGAACTGAACATAAAATTGTTTTTTTGACCATTTATCATTCATCCTTCATGGTGCGTTGGTGGGTGTTGGTTCATTGTGGCATGTGTCATCTATGCCTAGAGATGATTACATGACTACTAGTCCAAAAGATTACATCATAAATGTCACTAATTGCATTACTCAAAATTACATTAGCGGCCATGGTTCATCATGACTATGGTCACAAAGGATATAAATCTTGGATCCAACCCATCACATGCTAACTTAGAGGACCTAGCTTAAGAAGCCTACCCTAAGCCATTTAATTTTTAAAACCTACCTTAGATATCTAAGTGTTTACGTTCACAAGTGGGAGGATTTGAACTCCCCACCTCCACTTTGGGGAACAAGTCTTTCATCACATTATTTATTTATAATAATAATTACTTACCACTAATCTATAAACAATGTTTTTTTAAAGTTCAAGTTAACCTAATTCACCTTAAATTGACTTAAGCTAATTTAGGCTACCGTATTCCTAAACCTTAACTAACATAGGTTAATCTATACTAATTTAAGCATTCATAATTTAAATGCAAGCCTACTTACTAATAACTAATGTAAACTTAAAATAGGTTAAATTAAGCTAAACATAATTTTTAAGGTTAAACTTACTTGGACTTGGCAAAAACTTGACAAAACTAATATTAATTAGGTTAAACTAAACAATTTAAGATAAATTTAACTAAACTTGGCAAAATCAAGCAAAATTACAACATTAAGCAAAACTTGGCTACTTATATTAAACATGGTTACACTTGGCAAAACTTAGATAAATTCAACTAAACTAAGGTATTGAAGATAAACTTGGCAAAATTTTAATACATTCGACTAAACTAGGATATTGAGGATAAACTTCGCAAAATTTTGATAAATTCAACTAACTAGGGTATTGACGATAAACTTCGCAAAATTTTAATAAATTTGATTAAACTAAGGTATTGAGAAAAAACTTGACAAAATTTAAATAAATTCAACTAAACTAAGGTATTGAAAATAAACTTGGCAAAATGTATATAAATTTGACTAAATTAAGGTATTAAGGATAAACTTAACAAAACTTAAATAAATTTGGTTAAACTAGGGTATTGAAACAAAACTTGGCAACAATTGGCTATTTAGCTTAAACTTGGTTAAATTTGGGCAAAATATGAAAAAATTTGGCTACTTCAGTTAAACATGGCTACATTTGGCATAACTTTGACAAATTTGGCCAAACTAAAGTATTGAAGATAAACTTGACAAAACTTGGCAAAACTTAAATAAATCAAGCTAAACTATGGTATTGAAGCAAAAATTGGCTAAACATGGTTATTTTGGTTAAATTTGGTTAAATTTGATTGAATTGGCAAAACTTGGATAAATTAAGCTAGATTAGGGTATTGAAACAAAATTTGGTACTTAGGTTTAACTTATTCAAACTTGGATAAAATAGTATAAATTAAAGTATCAAAATTAAACTTGGTTAAACTTGGTAATTTTTTGCTAAACATGGTTACTTAGGTTAAACTTAAATACATTTGGCAAAATTTGAATAAATTAGGCTAAATTAAGGTATTGTGACTAAACATCACTAAACATAAATATTATGTTAAACTTGGCTAAACTTGGCAAACCTTAAATAAATTAAGCTAAATTAAAGTATTGAGGCCAAATTTGGCTAAACATGGTTAAACACGGATAAGTTATATTAAATTGAAGTATTGAACTTAAAATTGGTTAAACATGGCTAAAAATAAATAAGTTAGACCAAACTAGGGTATTAAAACAAAATTGAGCTAAATTTGATTAAACATGAATATTTTAAAATTCCGTTTGGCTAAACTTGGCAAAACTTGAATAATTTATGCTAAAATAAAATATTTATGTTAAATTTGATTAATCTTGGCTAAACATGGCTACTTAGGCTAAACTTGAATAGACTTGACAAAACATGGTTAAATTAAATTGTTTGGGTTAAAATTGGGTTAAATTTGGTTAAATTTGATTCAATTTGAATGTTTTAAAACCAATTAAATTTGGCTAAACCAAACTAAACTAAATTACTTGTATTTTGTTAGGTTAGAATTATGATAATTAAACTAAGATAAATTAGTTTAAATTATGTTAAACTATGTTATTTAAGCTAAATTAAGTTAAAGTAAGTGAAATTATGTTAAAGTAGGTCAATATAAGTTATGGTAAATTAATCTAAATTGCTTAAAGATTTTTTTGTCCATTTCAAACTAAATTGAATTTGGTTACATTATTTCAAATCTAGATATTGTTTTAATATTAATACATTAGTTTTGTAGTCATATTATTAGTCATAATTACTTTTAATTATAATTATAATCATATGTATAGTCATGTAGTTATAATTTTGACCATATATATTAATATGGTAATAACTAAAAGCCACATATGACTACATGATTTTGTTTGGACATTAGTCACAAAATGTCATAATCATAAAAATCACATTTTGGCATTGTGATTATTCTCCACATACTAATTATTATCTTTTATCATCTATTTTCTTTTGGTTGTAGTATACATGAGTATCTTAAATAATTTGTTTGGGTGATGGAAACATATATCAATTTAATTAAAATATTACTTGGGGTTCATATAATTGTGTTTGTTTTAAGGTTCCTTAATGTAAAACTTTTTTAAAGTTCTAGTACATTCATATAAGTTTTGTTACTATTTTTAATATAAGTGATGAAAATTGATACATTTATAAATTCAATTTTAACCACTTTTAGCTTAAATCCAACCCTAAGTCTTCATTTTTGTTAAATGGGTCAAATATTAATCTAATGTTTATTCTTTTGGCTCTTTCATTGCAGGGGATTTATACCTGGTAGCCACATATTAATCCAATGTCTTGGTTTTCCATTGGCGATTTGATCTTAATGACCACCAAATGTAAAACCCATCATTAAAAAAAAAAACATTGTTTCACAATGTAATTCAAGGTGCCAATTATACTTATGAAAAAGTCACACCAGTTGCCAACACTACTTCCTCCGCCCAACATGTGTACCCAACTTACAAACATTAGGAAATTGAAAAAATAAACCTTTGGTTAGGGTTTGAGTTGTTGTCAAAGTTATCAACAGAAAAAAGGAAGGAGTGACCATTATTGAAATTGATAAACCTATCCAAAAACGTTTGAACTATTTTAAAATGCACCTTTCACACCTAATTGTAGTTTTAGTTTTTATAACTTTACTTTCCTTTGTTATTCACCCCACAAAAATAATTGAGTATAGATGAATATTTTTTGTTGGAATTGTAAATGGTTGTGAACCCTACCAACACATATGTGGAAGGTATATTTGATTATTTGGGTATATTTTTTTGGGAATGTAAAGGTTTGATGGGGTTATCATGGATTTTAATTGGTTTCAAGCTATAAT
>Ga0209208_10010305_pt1 | contig 12144 bp, 7 predicted proteins | sample S1TSphfallax_3_FD_187694 | JGI IMG/M metagenome (GOLD analysis project Ga0209208, IMG submission 187694) | Host-associated microbial communities from peat moss isolated from Minnesota, USA - S1T2_Fd - Sphagnum fallax MG (SPAdes) (version 2) | ecosystem: Host-associated > Plants > Peat moss >...
TGAAGATAGACAAAATAAGAATAGAAAAAATAAAAACATGAAACAAATAAAAAACTATAAAAAAGGAATGGAAACAAATGAAACAAGGAAAGGGAAATACAATAAAATAATTTTAAAAGAAAAAAATTCCAAAAATGAAAAAACCAAATAAAGAGTAAAAAATAAGAAAAACCCTACTTGAAAAAAAATGAGGTGTGTCTTCTTTCTCCAAACTTCAAACTTGCATCCAAATAAATATATATATAAAACAATAATAAAAATAAAAAATACATAAAAATAAAAATCAAAAAGTTAAAAGTTTTTAAAACATGAACCAAGGTGGCCGAAGGTCACGGGCACCCACTAGTAATAAATATTACAACATGAATTAGTAGATACTACCATAATAAATAAAAAAGTTTGATGGGTGTTGTCATTGGCCATATTATTCTTAAATATTTCAATTTCCCAAATATGGTATCAAAGCATTATTTTATTCATGTAATGAGAAATGAAAAGATCGAAATTGTTAATTTCAAATTGATTCAAAATAAGGAGAATAATAAAATTTTAAAAATGTGACATGGCATTCTCCAAGAATAGAAGACACGGATTTTATTTTTTTTAAACTCACATGAAGCAATAATAAGAATTAGGAAAATGAAAAAAAAAATTAAGAAAAAATTGGAGGAACTTTGCATAGTTTTAATAAATAACAAGGTCATGGCCAATTTGGATTTTGTAATACTAGTTGCAATATTTTTTGTCAAAAATAGTACAAGCTTTTTGGCATCATACTTTGTATAATGTTGCAAGAGGTTTGGAGTTCTTTTATTTGGTCTTATAAAAACATGTAATATATGATGCCTTGTAATAATATTTGTCATGAATATATTTGTGTTGAAATTTTTTTCTTTTTTTGTTAAAACTAGTTTCGTGAAATTATTTGCTAATTACATTTATATTGTTGTAATGTTTTTTTCCATATCACAAAAATATGGATGTGACTATTGTAGTACTTCCATTCATAGATCCTTTTGGTATGCTAATGTTTTATGTGAACATGATGACAAGGGCACTTATGGACAATTATGCTTATATGATTGAATGATGTGTCATGTAACCATGATTGAACATGTTCAATGTTTGTTACATTTGTATCCATTTTTTATTTCATATGTTTCACTATTTGAAAATTATGTGTTTAGGACCATGATGTTATATTTTTTAACATATGTTCTATGTGTACAAAGAATTGTTGTGGTTGTGTCAAAGTGGGATGGTTTATTTTGATTTTGTATGAAGCATTTTAATAGGACTTTATTAATTTTTGCAATGTTTGGTTTTTTGACTCATATCATGCTGAATAATTGTAAGTATTCGAGATTTGTGGTTTGATGCATGGAGATGGATATAAAGTGGTGTTGCATTATTTTCCAAGATGGCACAAATTTGATGTGGCAAGGTTTGCACAAAATATCATTATTTTGTATTGTGTGTCCACAAATTTCTAGTAGTTGAACTAGATCACCAACTAATACTATTAGTTTTGTCTGAAAAGATTGAAATGTGTTTTCAAGACACATTGTTTATTTAGAACATAGTTCAACAGTTCATAACATGTTGCTAGTCATCATTGACATTTCATCAATGATGATGACATTTGTGGACTTGAGTTTTTGTATGACATTATGAGGCTCAAAATATCCATGTGTTGCAATGCAAAATGCAATGTGCATCGTAGTTGCAATGGAGCTCAAGCAAAATGTAGTAATGCTTATTGTCACTAATAATAACACATTTTTACCATGCATCTAGAAGTGTTGTGTGATGTATTTGATGAAAATTATTTTGCCACTACCAAGTGTGCCTCTGAAAATGTGTGGATTATGTGGATATTCAATAACAGAATCAAGTACTTGTTGTTCATTATGGAATTTCATCATGGAAATGTGTGGATGAAATACATCTTCAAATGGTTTTGGAATAGGTTGTATTTTATGAAGTCGTTAAATGTGAGAATGTTTTTGGTTATTTAATATTGATGTTACATGTTGTGGGTCAAGATATGGATTGTCTTCTAATAATTTTTTAAACAATTGTTATCATTTTTCAATTTCCAAAAGGTTTTTATGTACGTGCATATTCCATCAAAATATGGATTCTAATACAAGGCCACAAATATGACATTTTCATATGTAGTTATTTTCTAAATTTGATGTGGATAATAATTCAATTTCATTTTGAAATGTTATTTTTCATAAAATATGTTGTAAAAAAATGTTTTAATGTTATGTGTGGGATGGAAATTTGTGAATCTTGTTATTTTGTTGGTTGTGTAAATGTAGTTTTCTAGGTTATCTTGATCATGATAGTGTTACAAAGACATAAGTTGCATTTTGTCATATTCAAATTTTGTGAAGTTTTAAATTAAAGTCATGTTTTCAAACTATGAAGGCCAATCGCTATATACATCAATGGGATGAAACTTTTGACTTTGTAATCAATTTTGTGTGCATTTGAGGAGGTTTTAAATCAATATATCTTACAATTCTACTTTTTTTAACCACAAGTATTATGTACTTTACATAGTCGTTGAATGGTATTTTGCCATCATAAGCCCCATATCCATGCTAGAATGAAAATGAGAACTTGAGGTTGTTTCCAAGGAAAAAACTTATGTTGTGAGATTCAATGTGGTTTTTTGCACAATCATGGCTTCAAATGTTTATGGTTGTTGTTAATTCCACATCGTTCCACACAACCAATTATGTAGAAATCTTTGTATTTTTTATTTACTTGCATGTCAAACAAAAGAATCAAATGGTATATTACTTTTAATACATACATGGTTGTGAATGATGTGTTGGGTGTAGTCAATTTTTTCATTTGCATCATTGTTATACATGTTACGCAAGGTTTTGTAATGTTTCATTATGTTAATAAGTTTCACAATTCCACACATGCCATAACATCACATTTTGTGAAAAAAAAGGAGATCTTTGTTCTCCATTTTTCATTCAATTCATTTATTGAATTCCATGTTCAATCATATGGTTGGAAATGTTATAAGTGTTATTTCCTAACATTGTCATACATGTAAGTTTTGAATTGCATGCTCAATTTTGGACTTCATGTTTTTGGTTATGAAGAAGCGAATACAAGTTGAAAGTCAAGTTTTCAACTTAAAGGACAACACAAACCAAAAACAAGTGGGACATAAGGTGTCGTACATTCAAAAAATAAAAATTTAGTTTTCTTTTGCACAAAACCTTAAACACATCGATAAACTAGCACATAAGGAAAACAAATTGTTTATAATTATTTGAGATGTGTGCAAACAACCATGTTGTAATGCAACCAAGATTTTGAAATTCTACCCAAGTTCATAAACCAAAATTATCACATATTATTTATTTGTAGTGAAATTGATATTTATCACATCGTCATGAAATAAATTATGCACAAATTGCATAAGAAATATTGAAATGCTAAAACTTAACATTTGATGCACAAGGTTTCAGAGTAATTATAGTAGTTGTACATCTAGGAACAATGAAAATATACGTAGCAATAGTGGAGGCACTCAAGAAAAAGGAAAAACGTGATGAAACTTAATTCATCACCAAAATAGATAATTTCTTGAGTTTCCCCTCCCCCTTTGAATACTAATGGTTTTTTTTGCACATTTTTTAAAAATCCCATCCCTTATGTGATGATTCTCAAGGTTTTGGTGATGTGTTACTCTTATTTTATGGATAACTCTATTGAATTCACATGTTGTTATGACTAATGAACAACTATCACTTGAAAACCAAACAAATATAATTTTATATTGGTTTTAAATTCATTGATATCATTGGCATAGGTATCGCCCCTTATTAACAACAATAGGCTTTCGGTGAAAAGGCTATTTATTTGCAAATGCCAAGTAACGTATGTAATTGTCTTCTCTTTCTTGGGACTTTGTTTTAATAATATTTTATATTATTTTCTTAAAACTTGGTAAAACATTCTTTTTCCAATGTGATTTTTTTTTTTCTGAAAAAAATTGCCACTTTAGTGAAATCAAAAGAATTGTGGCAAACACTTTTTATCTAGCAAAAATTGAGAGGATAAGTTGGAGAAATGTGTGCCTTTCCAATGTGAAATGTTTTTTTCCAACAAATTTTTTTTGGATGTTTTTGTGAAGTAAAAAAACCATTTGTTTCAATTTTTGTAAACAATTTTGTAATTTTTTTACACAAATACTTTTTAAATCGTGTTTTTCAACATTAAAAAAATAAAATTTGATAATTCAAAATATGTCAATTTGGCTTAGCATAATTACACAATTTGTGATGGTTGGTGAAAGGTGTAGCAATGTTGTGCACTTGCAAGAAAAAAAATGTCATAAATATGATTTAATTGTTGTTTAGTGTTTTTTATTAGCCCATCGTAATGATTGGTTCAAGTGATTTGTTATTAGTAGTCTTCCACCTTTTTTTTTCCAAGTTTTGAGTTGTAGAAAAGTAAATAACTAAACATGGATGTGAAAAAATATTTTGCAAGGTCACATATCAAACACCACTAAAGATTTTTTGAAAGAGAACCTAAACAATACACATTAGATGTGGTAAATATTGATAAGGTGGTGAGATTATATTTAGCACCCACCCCCAACCTACCCATTGAACTCTATCCGATGTTTGTTTTGGTTGTTTTCTTGCACATGTTTTTCACTCTTGCATGGTTCTACATAAGACCACACAACATGTATCTACATGTTTTTTTATTATACGAAAGAAATTAACAATGTTCTTTGAATTTAAGTTTTTTTTAATATTTTTTATGTTTTGCTACAATTTTGTTGATACAAAATCTAAACCTCTTAGCTACATGGTACTAACCATTTTGATGTGGAGAATAATGTGCATTCTTTTCTATTGCAATAAACTTCCATAATCAAAAAATCAAACCTTGCAGTAGAACCATATGGTTCTCTATAGGGCTACATTGTTAGGCCCAAAAAGGGCACTAGATAGTTTTTGATGGGGGTATGTAATGTCTCACATAGAAGTGCCATTGGGCATGCTTTTAATAGACAACAATTACTTCAAAGGCTACCCACTAGGATGTTGCACCAACACAACACCAATTTTTTCGATGCATCTATTTGTTTTTTTCTTATTTAAAGCAATTAAGAACTTTAGGTTATTTGGTTTAAGACCTCAAATGCGAATTGAACAACGTGGTCACACCAATGTCCAACATTTTTTAAGATCTCGCAAAATCTCCTCCTCAACAAACAATTATTGATGGCCATTTTCAAAGATTAACATGATGATATTCATTAATTGGTTTGGCCATTGATCTCTTAATATAATTGTGTTAAGGTGCATTCACACTTAATGTTAAGTCAATGTTAAATGAAAGTTTAAATGACATCTTAGGTGGTACCCAATGTTAAATGGTTGATTTTTAATGTTAAGTGAATGTTAATTTAACATAAATCTTCACGATAAATAGGTTTAGGTTCTAAATGATTAGCTTGGTGTTAGGGGACTTAATACTAGAGTTCTTAACACCAAATGTGAATGCACCTTTAGTCGATTACCCTTTTTTAATTAACTTTCGCATTAGTCTTTTTATGATTATGATCTTTGAATACAATTGAGTTAGTTGATTACCTTTTTCAAACTGACTTTTAAATTGGTATTTTTTTTGCTTATGATCTTTTAATACAATTGAGTTAGTTCATCACCCTTTTATAATTAACTTTTGATTGGTGTTTCTATACTTATAATATCTTAATACAATAGGGTTAGTTCATCACCTTTTATTAATTGACTTTTGGATTAGTATTTCCATGCTTGTGATCTTTTAATACAATAAGGTTGGTTCATCACCTTTTATTAATTAACTTTTGGATCAGTACTTCCATGCTTATGATTTCTTAATATAATTAGGTTAGTTCATCAACCTTTTCTAATCAACTTTTGGATTGGTGTTTCTATGGGGGGGGTTTATACACCATAGTTGAAGAGAATGTTTATTGTTGTGACATTATGAATGATGACTAGTACTAGTATGGTATAAAATATAAAGGCTTATGCTTAAAGGCTAATATGAACAATGGTGAACTTTGTTTTCAAACATTAAATGAGAATCCAAATGGTATCTAGTCCCTTGTTTGTGGATGTTTGGCTTAATACAACATTAGATTTGTTTTCAAACAATCTAAGCAAACTTTGGTAACATAACTATTCCAATTATTTATGCTTCTTCATCATTTTTATTAAATGTTGAATTAAACATTTATGAATGGTTCCAAATTTGTGCAAATGCTGATGATGTCTAAAAGTGATAGAGATTGGGAACTCCAAATGTTTAGACAATAAGTTTTTGATGTTGTCATTTGTGTATCCTTGTAACATCATGCATAAATGAGTGATATAATAGGTTGTGGCAAAATTGTGACACATGTTTGGATTAACTGGGTTAATGGTCAGGTTTATGGTTCTACATGTATTGTTTTCAAGGTTATTGGGAATTAGTACCAACTACATTTCAATGTTTTCCACGAGACAATTAATAGCAATGATAAAAATTGTTGTAAGGCAGTAATTGATTGTGATGAATGTGTTACCTATAGGTCATGGTCACATACCTTAGTTTAGACAAAATATGAACTTGGTCAATTTCTTATGCATCATGATTCATATTCTAATATACACGATTTCACAATCTTCATTGAAATTCCATGGTGTATTTGTAGGGATTGGGTGTCAACCAACCTTAGTACACACCCACTATTTTCAAGTGTTCAATTGTGTTTATGCAATAGTTTGGTTAAATTGGAATTAACTAACATTATGTTAATCGTTTTTTGAAATGTAAGTACAACATCCATCAATGCTTATGAAATAGTTGTAACAAGTTGTTATCGACAATTAACCACATTTGTTCTTAAAAAAAAGCTATTACGCACCATCATTTTGTTTTTTCGAAAAACCTTTTGTGCCACATTGATTGTAGTAATGTTGTAGCGAGGCATTTTTCGTCAACTTTTTGTAATTTTGTACATGGAACTAAAGACATAATAGATCCATCTTGAAAACGCAAAAACTTGATATTAAACAAGAACTTCTTTAATCTTGAGACACCATCTTTACATTAGTTATAAGTCATTAGTTAAATGTTCCCCTTGAAGATTTTGATGTACAATCCTTAGATCAAAATGATTTTGTCTATTTTTTCATCTTCAAATAAATAATCTCAAGAATTGCATAAAAAGTTCCCTCTCAATAAATTTTTTTAAAAAAGGGAAAATCTTCAAGTCCAAAAAATGTTGAAGAAAATGTTTAAGGTCTTTTGAAGATTTAAATTTTTGATCACCTCTCCTATGGATATTAACAAAATCTTAAATCTTAGCCCAATCGATTGTCACCAAGTGTCCATATATACACTTTTGAAAGACATGTACATAAAGATTTCATTGTTTTTATGCATGCATGTTCAAATTAAACACAACGTGTAGATTCAAATTTAAAAGAGAAGAAGACAAAACTCTTGTGCATGTTATTATAAACGAATAAGAATACAAAAGATTCACCTTTTAATATAAGCTAAATGGTTTTTATTAAACCTAACATTTTATATGTGAACACATGGTTAAACTTATTGTTTCCATTTTTGTTTTATTTCCAAGTTTCCATGTTGGACCTTTATTCAAGTTAGAAGGCTTAATATTGAAAGTAGATGTTTAAATAACTGCAAAGAGTCCATTTTGTTTAAGAATACAAATTACCTATCAAAATTGTTTGGACCAAAATCAAAATAAAATGGAAGACAATTAATAACCCCCCTAGCAAACTTCATTTGGAGCTTATTTATGGAACCATGTGTGATTTTGTGCATTTCACATTTCATGTCCACCATAAAAACTTATCTTATTACACAATACAACAAAATTATATATTTTGTTATTTTGCACATTGCATAGTTTGTGTCATCCACCATAAAATTTGTCTTGTTTAACATGCAAATAATGTATATGTTCTACTATTTTACACAATGTAATTCATGTCTTCCACCATCTTGTCTTAATAAAAGAATTTTTTGTGCTTTATTAATCCTTGCCAAGTTTGAACCCACAATTTCAAGAAACCATTTTCACCACTAGTTTACCTCATGCTACTTATAACACCAAGATCCTTTATGATATTTGATTCTTTTTTTCAACACTAACACTCCAACAATGCTCACTAGAGGATCTTAGTTGTCTTTCAACTTGAATATCCAAGTTATAAAAAGTTGAAGTTCAAGACATTTAAGTAGTAGAATGGTCACCACAAGGACCAAAGTTGTACATTACATAGTGGCTCTAGCCTTTATCATAGTTTCAAACAAAATCATTTCAAGTGAGGAAACCCTCAACATGTTTAAGTTATTTGAGGGTAAGATGACTTTGATATGAATGTAGACTACACAAAGTACATAAAGGCATACACATTGGTTCCAAATTCAAGCCAAATTTTTACACCAAGTTCTAGGTTGAATGCCTTTAATATCCTTCTCATATATACATTCACCACAAGAGTTGTTCCAAAAGGTTGCATACCCACATTTTGAATGATTATCACACAATATAAGATGATTTATTGGAAGTCTTACCATGTCTAGATGAAACTATCAATGAACAATTTTAATGCTCACCCATTTATTAGTGCATCGAAGTCCCTAACATTATTACAACCTCTAAAAACAAAACAAAAAATTAAAATACCCTTTAATAGAAAAATAAAAACCCATAGCAAACAACCAATTTAATTTTGAGCAACAAAAACATACCAAAAAAATGAAACAAAAGCTCATGTTAGAGGATTTTTGGGATCCCATTGATGAGTTGTAAAAGTAAAAAGATTTCATTTAGGTACCAATTCCACCAATGTTTTTGGTCATAATATGCCATGTGATCAATTCAATCATTAAGCCTTAAGGTAAATCTTAAATTTCATCTTTCCACTTTAAGCATTTATTAACATGTTGAAGTACATCTTAACTTAAGCACCCATGAACATTTGGGTTTTAGAGAAATATGATTTCATGGAAGGTTGAGAATATGTTCATGTAGGAGTAGCGATTAAACAAAATTTATATTGTATTGAACACATTGTCACAAATGAATTTTATGAGTGTGAATTGATCAATGAGTTATTGTATCATCTATGCATGATTTTCAACATGTTTACAATGAATGTGTAAAAGAATTGAAAATAAAAAAATAAAAAGATTCTATGATCCTACCAAAAATTCCACATCATCCACTAACTAAATGAAAGGTCCAAAAGCTCCCCACATTTTTAGTCATATTCACTTTCATCAAAGTTTCAAATATGCTTCACTAGATGCAAGCTTCCATCATTCTATGTGGAACAATACCAATTTGGGAACTAGCCCCATTTTTATTCCTTTGCCCACTTTGATATCTTATTCCATGTGAGATATTAAAGACCAAAAGTAAAGATAATAGTTCAATTCCATGTCGTCATTGCATTATTATCTTCATTTTTGGCCTTTAATATTTGGGATTTGGAAAAGTAACAAATTATGACTCAAGTCCATCCCTCTCCACATCTTTCTTCCTTGTCATCTTTCTTCTTTGTACCTCATAAATATTGGTAGGTTTACATCAATTTGAGATATCAATTCAATATTGGTGAATACTTTACCCTAAGGTCAGTTTCGTCATTAAATAATCCTTAAAATAATGAAACAAAAATGATATTTCATATTTTAAGTATATTTTTATGATTTTTATTATGATTTTCCATACTTCAATTTGATGCAATGCTCCTAAACACAAATTGTATGTTGTGTTTTTTGCAAGATGCAGACAATGAATATTAATTGATGGTGGACTTGAAGCATTCGTACGAACATAAATTATCCATAAAGGTTGTTAATAATCATGTGTGTTGGATTGTTCAATTTATCATATTGGGTTTTATTCTATTACTAGTGGGTATGTTATTATCCCATGTGGGTAAATTTCATCATTGAAAAACACTATGCATAGTAAATATCATAGTTTTGATGATATATAGTGTAATATTGTAGTTGGGTTCTTATTCTAAGGTGCATATCAACATAGTAGTTTATCATAATGGGAGTTAGTATGGAGAGAATGGAGGTCTAGTTGGCATGTGGTGCAAACTTAGTGCGGAAATAGTGGTAGTTCAATGGGCATGTATTGGGGACAGAGTGGTAGTTTAGTGGGCATGTGGTGGGAATTTAATGGGGACAAAGTGGTACTTCAATGGCATGTGTAGTTGTTGCTCAAATTCATTGTATGAGGTGGCCATAGGTTTAGGAAATTTTGATGGGGTTTTATATGTGTGTAGGTTGCATAGAGTTATCTACAAATTGACGATTCCCACTAACAAACCCACAAAGAACAAAAGCCTGAGACATCAAACTATGGAAGTGTGATGAAGCTCATGCGAATGCCACTAGGTTAGAGGGGTATAAATGCCCTTGTTAAATATGCCCAAGTGTTTGGCCTCTAAAACACACCATAATTCAAAAACATTTGTTGGATTTTGGACAACACCCTTGCAACCGAGGTTAGACAATTAAAGGTACAATATGCATGATGTTCCCCACCCAAATCAAGTTATAATCCTATGGTTCATAGTGAGTGATGCATGACCATCAATTGCATTCATGTATACATTGAACTTAACCAATTGGAAGGGTTTGAGAAATTTGATTTGCATGTTTATGGTAGGGGGATCCATATGATTCATTTGACAAAGAATGGGTGGCAATGATCTATCAAGCAGATGGCCACTTAATAGACCATTTGATGGAAGCTCCTGACCTCAATGCAAATGTGGACATGGCAAGACTATTGAATGATGCATTTGTAATGGTAGACCAAATAACATGAGGTGCCCAACACAACCCCTTGTTGAATGATGGACCTATAATACAAGATCACCCAAATGTGGGTGGACATGTTGAATAAGCCATTGAAGAAGATCCAATGGATGCATACTCCAACATGTCATGAATTGGGGAGGGCATACAACAAGAAGAAATAACTACCATGTTAAATGACCATGATGAGAACATGGGGCCTAGTGAGGTTGAGTTTGAAAAGGCATCAAAAAATCCTTTATAAGAAAACTTTAAACTTTCAAACTTGTGTGCAACATTGTTAATTTTTTGAATTGTTGTTGAACACATGGCACATCCAATGCTTTTTAAGTGAATTGTTGAAGTTGTTAAGGAATAACATAGTACCAACCCCTAATACATCCCCAAGTTCTGAGTATGAAGCCTCACACATGTTAAAGAAATTTGGATTGGCATATGATGTGATTAATGCTTGCATCAAAGGGTATATGTTGTTTAGGGGAATACATGCAAATGTGGACCATTGTGTGCATTGTGGTGAGCTTATGTATAGATGGGCTGAGAAGTTGAAAGTGGCAAGGAAGGTGTTTCGCCACTTCCCATTTGCACTTCGACTAACATGGATATATAGTGTTCCTAACCCAAGCAAAGTTGATGGTGTGGCATCACCACAATTACAACCAAGACAGGTTGGTAAAACATGTAAAAAAATCACACTCAAGGAATTTTGTGGAAACTCACTAGCTAGATTTTACCATGGAGCCTCGCAATGTACAATTGGGACTAGCAACAAATGGGGTGAACCCATTTGGAGTCCAACGGTCTAATTGGTCCACATGGCCAGTGGTTATGTTGAATTACAAAACCCCTCCATGGCTAACCACACAAAAACATTTTGTGATGTTATCCTTGATCATACCAAGCCTTTGATCCATAACAAGTGAAAATTTTGGTGTTTATCTAGAACCTTTATTGGATGAGCTTAAGATGATATGGGTGGTTGGCATAGATGTGTGAGATTCTAGGCAATCAAATGGGGAATCAACATTTAGGTTTCGTGTAATATTCTTATGGACAATCCATGATTTGCATGCATATGGGAAATTTTGTTAACATGGATCACATACACATTATATCCTTTTGGGTCGATTGTAAGAGTGGGAATATAATGATGAATTAATGGGATTGGTATGTGGTAGGTGTCTAGTGGGCTTTAATGGGCGATTAGTGAGATTATGGTGGTTGTAAGGTTGGGGTGGGGGG
>Ga0209208_10010306_pt1 | contig 12143 bp, 5 predicted proteins | sample S1TSphfallax_3_FD_187694 | JGI IMG/M metagenome (GOLD analysis project Ga0209208, IMG submission 187694) | Host-associated microbial communities from peat moss isolated from Minnesota, USA - S1T2_Fd - Sphagnum fallax MG (SPAdes) (version 2) | ecosystem: Host-associated > Plants > Peat moss >...
TTATTGTATCTTTAAAGATCAATATAAATTAATGACATTAAAATCACATTGCCTGCATTTGAAAATAAATTACATATATTCAAATATTTTTGAAATTATCAAATTTGTGAACCCATAAATCCATAAATCACATGACATGGCATGAATTGTCATATGATCATTTGCGTGCCATTTGTTTGACCTCAGGGGTTGTTCATAATTTATAACTTGTAACAACACAACAGGACAATTTTGATTGTGCCATAATATGTTTGACCTTGGATCTCATTCATATATTATCTAACAACATGATATAGCCCACAACTTTGAATTTGTTCATGTGATGATGGATGGTGTGCTTGAAGGTATTAAATTTTTTAGAAATTATGCCAAATTTAATTAGGTACACAATAAATGTTCAGAAATTGATTCATTCTTTTGGACTGTTAAATGCAACAATCTAATGAATTGCCCACTCACTGAGCCATAATTTGTTATGGAGAGGAAGAAACCCAACATCAACAAGGAGACTATTGGTCTAGAGAAATTGTCCACCCACTCCATTGTTGTTCTATTGAACTAGAAGATAAGGAGGCTGGCATAAAATAATTGTCCACAACTATTCCATTCTTATTCTACAATGTAAAAGGAAAAGGAAGTTGATAGGTCTAGACATAGTTTTGTATGCCTAGTCCAAAATTTATTCTCTAGATTTATGTAGAGAGTATATGATTTTCAAATAATTAATGATATTATGATATTACCTTTTGCACTTAGAAATGAATCTTCCAAGCCTACCTATCTCATTCCTTTCTCCTACCAACTTAAGTGAACTGGATATGAAAAGGAACATTAACTTTACAATTATTTTCATTTTTTCAACTATTCTTCAAATACCTTTTCAAAACGTCCATCTCATTTATCATTAAATTTTTTTTTCCCTCACGTACTCTTTAAAAACTTCATTTCAAATTGAAGCTAAATATAAAATTTCACTTTTTAAAAAATTAAATAAATAAATAATTTCATTGATTCTTAAATTAATAATTCACATTTTTTACCATTGTTCTTACATCTTTCTCACATACACTTCAAAAAAATTCCCTTTCAATTGAAGCTTAATATAACCTATTACATTTTAAAAATGATCATAAATAAATAAAAATTAAAAAAATTAAAAATAGAATGATCATAAAAGTAAAATTTAAGAATTAATTAAACTTTACCTTTGGCTTTAAATGATTTTGAATTTTTCAATTGATTATATACTAACTCACATCTTCATTTTTTTTACATTAAAAATGTTAATATCTTTGCATTCATTCAACTATTTCTCTTAAACACTTTAGTAACATTATTATTTAATTACTACATTTTCAAATGCAACATTATATAACCTTGGAGTAATCTAAAACCTTTTTGCATGGCCAAAGAATCCTAGTGGATTTTGTTTTTTATCCATCTTTTCTTGCCTAAAGGATCAAAACACACAAAAGGTGAACCACTTTTCACCAGAAGAAGTGATGTACAAAGAATATTATAGTAGGCATTAAGCTAAAATTTTGATGGTATCCTTTGACACAAGTAAAGAAATTTAAATTTGCATAACAACATTTCGAAATTCAAAATTCACTTTGAGTCAAAATTAATTTTGATTCAACAATTAGATGAAAAGGATTAGATAAAATTAATGTACATATAGTATATAATTTATAGTTTTTCAATAGCCATAGGGTTTCATGTTTATGGTTCATGAAACATTACCAAACAAAAGAAAATTGAAAAAATAATGCAATGTCCATCTATAAAATCCTCTCCTTTTGATATGGTAATTTTATTTTTACAAAGAAGATATAATTATGCATTTATTGTTAAAAAATGCCCAAAAAAAAGGGAATGATTTTTTTTTAAAAAAAATTAAATCTCTAAATGGTCTTAAATTTAATTCATGTATGTCATTATGATACACCATAAAAGAATTCACCCAAGAATTTCACTCACAATCCTAGTTTTGAAACATATATGCAATTTTTTCAAACTTTGTGATAGGCATTATTTTGTCACAAATATATTCCATATATTCAAGTTTTTCATTTTTTGTTGGATTTTTAAAATATTAATTAGATTAAATTTTAAGTTAATCAAATATACTTAAAACAAGCAAAAATAATCCAAGATGTAATGTCCATATATTTTCTTAAAAAATAATTGCAAAAAAATATACTTGTGACTATAATTTGTGGGGGGCTTAATGTGCTTTCACCCTAAACACCTTCAAACCTTTTTGTATCGCTGTTTATTCCTATGGATTTATATAGTAGAATTTGAAAACTCATGACCAGTGATCAATATTGTAGATTATTCGCATAATGGTTTGGTTGCACCCATGACTCCATGCTTGGAATATCTCCGTCCTATTAATGCAATTGTTGTTGATCATTTTTTTATAATTTTCTTGAAAATCTTGTCTTGCTAAATCACAATAATTATTATGGCTTAGGATCTTGTTCCATCCCAAAAAATTCATAATACCAAAATTATGAAATCAATCTTGGAAATCTTTGGCATAGGTGCATTACAAATTATTGGATGATAATGATGATTTATCATTTTTTTCAAAACACATTCCCACTATTTGACATTAAGAAAATAACTCCAATTTTTTTCCAAATTACCATTGGAAAAACAAAGAGGGTTCCAATAGTTGCTTAATAAAATTAACATTGCTCAAAAATCAGTAGATGTTGAGTATTTTATAGAATGTTTAAATCATAAGTACTTAAAATTATACTTTTAATATGAAATTTTATGTTTGTGTGTGAGAAGTTTGATCACAATTGCCTTTTCCAATCTTGCTTAACACAATATTTACTTCAAACTTGTCAATATAAAAAGTTGGTTAATATGATCTACCAAAAGGTTCAAATGGTACAAACTTATATGTCATTAAATCAATCAAATAAAATTTTAATATTTGAAAAATTTCACTAAATGTTTTTGTTACAATAACTATAATTTTGATATCTTTGAATATCAAATATTGTTTTGCATGTCTATGGAGGAATGAGTCCTCCTTTTGTTATGAGTAGAGGTATTGGAAAACAATGGTTCCAAAATGGAACATGTAATTTAAATATGAAAAAATCCTTGATGCACACAAATTTATCCACAATGATTGCACATTAGAGGATCAAATAAAAATGTAATGAAAATGAAGTGAAGTTTTTGTAATATTGCACTTATCGACATTATAATATTGTTGTGTTGAAGGTGACATATGGCCATCATGTCTGATCACGCACTTTTAAGTTCAAAGATTGATGATCAACAAAACCAAATTAACTTTATCCATATATAATTGTTAAATAAATAAGTCATTGTAAAGCTTCAAAATATAAGGAGCCAATGTTTTGAAACAACACAAAAAAGGGTGTTCAACATATTCATATGAATTTTGTAGTTTTGGGATGGGCAACCTTCCAACAAAATACAATTTCCAAAATGCACAATAACCTCCATCTAAGACCCCCCAATACCTTCAAAGGGCATTCAATCCCTTCTGAAGGAAAAGGCTTGCCACAATTTTGATAAATTTGGCCATATTTGCAAGGAGCTTTGGCAGATATCTGCCATGTACCCAAATGTTTTTGCAATTTTTTTAAAAAAAAGATGGAAAACCCAATTTTCATAAGTGCCAATTTTTTAAATGGCTTCAACCTTATTAAGATTTATCCTAGGGTGTAGGGTTTAAGCAAGGTGAAAACCAAAGATAATTGAGTTTGCAATGGTCAATAGGTAGTTTTAAAAATGTCATACTTTTGCACCCAATGAAATTGTTTGTGACATTCACCAAGTACACAAAATAATAGATATTTGTTTAGCATTTAGGGTTTAAGATTTCAATGTGCCCTCTTATATAATTGTGTGAACAATAATTCATCTCATGATCATTGAACTTGATTGCAGTTGTACTTTGTACTAATCTTAGGTCTAAAACTTATGAAAGTGCAATTATGTAAAATTAATGCCATAACATACTAAATGCCTAAAAGAATAAAAAGAAAAAAAAAACCCATCTTATTAAGTTGATAATAGCTACCTAGGTTTCTACCATACCATATAACCGTGGCTAGATATACAAAGCTTTTAGTGCCTTGTGGATGAAGCCCAATGTCCATCATCTAATTTCATAACAATTTTCCATCAATACATGCTGCACATATGTCATTATTCACATCTAGATTTTCAATAGTTGAATGACTTTTAAATTCTAATTTTTTCACAACAAAAATCAACAAATTATTATTATGTCAAGTACACATGGCTAACAAACATATGCAATAACCACTAGTTGAACACTCTACAAGTGTCTTTGAGCTCAATGGTTATCAAATTTTAACTCCCCACAAGTTGTTAGTTACCTAATCTTTATTACTATTGAAAATTACCAAGTTCATACACTATAGTTTTATCCTTTTATAAGGTATTGAAAAATGATCAAACTCATGCGACAATTGCACAACAAAATGGAATTTTTTCTTTCTTTGGAAAAATCTTGAATTTATTTTATAAACCCACTAAAATAAATGAACAATGGAACAATTTTTTTATAGCAACAAATTACAATTCCACACATGCCAAAACTATCAAATTGCGAGGTCAAGGATGGAATTGCTTAATGGGGGAAAGGGAAAGATTCCATTACAAGTTCCAAAATTGCCTTATTTGTGTCATCCCCCCACTCAAAAAGATGGTCATAGAAGACACAAGGTTGGCTAGGGTGTGTAAAAATGTAAGCATAGCCTTGGAGGAAAATCAAAGATTTATGATTTATGGAAGGATTTATGAATAAATTTCAATATCAAGATGCATGTTTGATGTTTTACCCGAGTTGATATAGTATCATGGTTGTCTATGAAGGTGACTACTCTTGAAGGCCACATACCAATCAACCTAGGAGGTCTCCTTTGAACATCTTGTAATCGCCACCACCCACCCTTTGCATAGGCTTCTTGTCATGCAACTCCCCATATTGTCACATAAATTTTACATTTGGAGGGCCATACTAACAAAACAACCATCACATTTAATGACAAAACTTCCCAAGCACATCATTATAACTACATGTTTCTTCTAATTATGATAGTTAGGCTAGATGATTAGCAACACCAATCAACAAAAAGTCTCTTCTTCCTTTTGGGTTCCATCACCAAACAATGTAATTTAACATTTAATCTAGCTAATGATAGTTTTGTTGTTTATTACCAAATAATAATGACAATGACAAAATTTTTTGTTTCCAACAAATGGTATAAGCCCAATTTTTTTACTTGCAATATTGCTTTGTTGGTGAAATCAAAGGCACATGAAAGAGCTCCAATTCCATCAATCTAATCAAATATTCACTTCTGATGCAAATCTATGTTGATGCCCAACCATTACACAACTCATTCATCAAACCACATATGTAAGCAAGAGAATCTCCTATTCCTCATAAGTCGATACATTTTGTGATCCATCTTTATTTTTCTTATTTGAGAAAAAGATGTAATGCTTGACAATGCACTGGAAAACTCCCACACAACTTCTTCTTGTGTTTTTGAATTTTGCATAATTGCAACATTCAAGTATTGAAAGCTATCAAATAAATCAAAGTCTAACAGTGACCTTGATCAAAATCCAAAACATACATTGGGCCCACATATTTACATGTGTACCAATACTCCCCAATCGCCAACCTAGGTTTTGATGCTTCTATGTACACCTTCACAAATTTGGTATTGTACTTTCAAGAGGGAAAAATTCAACATTACGTACATATCGTCAAATTTTGAAAGTTTTGTTGTAAGAAAGGCATTGTTTTACAACACAAGTACTATGACCCAAAAAGAAATGTGCAAACACACAAACACACACCCACTTTTAAAAGCATAGATGCCCATTTCCTCACCCCAAGTTACATATTCAAAGCAAAAACAAGTGAAACAAACTTTAATGCTCACCCACAGTAGCCAGTTTCTTAAATCATTTGCAACAACCGTGCTTGTATGATCTATGTTGGGTACTCCTTCAAAAATACCTCCTATACTTGCATGACCTTTTGACATGCCAAACCCACAACATTAACAAGTAGCAACTCAACATAATGTTGTGATCATTGTTGCCTTTGAAAAAGTTCTTTGCATGTTACATTTCCAATAAAAGAACTCACTCAATCAGATATTAGCACCTATTGTGAAGCTTGTATTAGATTTGGGTAAACATTTTAGTCTCCAAGGGAAAGAGCTATGTGTGGGAAAAAGAATTCTACAAGCCCATTCATGTCATAAGTGACAGCATGCTCATCCGAAGGCATGGGCATTCCATCATAATGATTGTAGAGGTCACCAATGCCATGGGTGGTCCCAATGCAATGGTGAATTATATTAACCATGGGTCATAGCTTATTTTTCCTTCATGTCTCTTAGAAAGCTTCATAATTCTCTTGCATTACCAAAATTTGAATTCAAGTTGCAGATTCTTTGGAAGGTACCCTACTTCAGTAAAAGAACAAAAGCTTTTCACTAAACATGAAACACCCAAAAAAAAAGTTTCAATGAATTTGAAACACAATTTAATGTTGTCTTTTTTTCAAATTGCTTTCAAAATAAGTGTTTTTTTATTAGGGTACATAAAGAAATTTACAAAAGAATGTTTAGAAAAGTAAGAAAAAATATGTAAAATTCCTATGGTTGAAAACGTTAGGTTTAAGGTTGGTAGTGATTTTTTTTATACATCAGGATTTGACCTTGTGGGGCAAATGATTCATTAAAAGGAGGGAACCACATGATGGTGAAGCTCCATGCAACAATTTGTGGCACTTTCTTTTTCAATGTTTGCCACCATTGCTACGTATGTGACTCCCAATTAACCCCTAATTTATTTGGGTATCCCTAGTGATCACATTCAACTTTGCATGCAACCAAACTTTGGGTTTCTATCATTTGGGGCATTGGCATCCCTCAAACAAGACCCAAATTTATTTATGAAAAAAATAAAACACAATTAGCATTATATTTATCCCTCATTTGTTGTAAAAAAAATTCAAAGAATAGCCTCAGTTGTGAAATTAAAATGTGTTCTTCTTCATCAGAAAAAAAAACCCCATAATTATCCACAAATTTATGGATCCACACAAGAAATCGATTGCAGATCTACACTTTGCAAGCTTTGAAAATTTACCACACATTGTATCATGCTAAATTTCCAAGGGAGAACTCACTAGAAGGAATTCTGTCCTTTGCAACCAAGAAATCAATGACTAGATATCCTAAACGATTACATAACTGACCATAGTCATAGGATATTACTTTAAATCCTATGTGAAAACAATTGTAATCATATATTAGTCATGCATTTTATTCTAGTAGATGATGGCTTGCTAATAGAAGGATGACATCATGTTTTCATGCAAGTTTTCATCCACATAACATCCATGATTGATGACAAAATGACATGCATGTCCAAGATATCATTTGAAATATGACTAGGATAAAGTCATTACAAATATTACTAAAAAATAACTATGAAAATGACGTGGACAAAATGACGTGTCATCATAAAAATAATGTGGTCATACATTTATTTTACAATGATTCAAAAATGACTATTAATAATTTAATATGAATACAAATTGACATAACAAATTACAATATGTAAAGAACTAATTTGATTAATATTATATAGATAGGTAACATTTTTCTTAAATATACTTGATATATAATCCATTTTAAATATTCAATGTGACTAAATAAAACTTAATGGTAAAATTATGATATATTATAAATATTTTTTATATATTTTAATTTGAAAATAAAATAAAAGTGTAAGATGTGGGAAATATATAATTTATTTTTACATTAAAATTTTAGCATAAATTTAAATTTAAAAAGTATATAATACATGTATAAAAATGAAAATTATTTTATATATTTTATATTAATTAATTAATATTCAAATTAAATTAAAATATTTAGATTAAAATTTAAAATCATATTTAATGTACTAATTTCTTTTTTTGATGTATAGATCTTATTGATTTATGATCCATTAATAAATATTTTATGTGGATAAATCATATGGATTCATATGTTTAAATTAAAAGTTATTAGTAAAATTATGATACATTGGAAGCAAAATTGTATAATATAAATTTCAAAAACAAATGAGAGTTTAAGTTATGAAAAATATATTTTATTTATTCTTGTATTAGTCATAAAGGCTTTTTCATTTACAAATCATGTGTTTGAATTTAATTTTTCAAAAGAATGATCATTGAAATGTTATTCAATAACAAAATTCAAATATTTTCTTTTGAACTAAATTTACATTCTTTGAAAAACAATTATTGATCTATGTACATTGTTGAAGGAAATTTATGAATAAACTTTCAATTTTTTTATTTGAACAAATTATCAATAAGATATGAATTATTAAATTTCAAGTTTTGTGTAATGTTTGAATGAAATATAATCTAAATTAAATAAACATTAGATTATTTACACAACAAATGGGGTGGCTTGGTGGTAAAGGAATTGAATTCCATCCTTGAAATCCAAGGATTAAACTTCACAAATAACATGTGTTGTGCTCAACATTGGAATATTGACCAAATATTTTGTACCTACTTAAACTACCTAGGTTAGGTGGTTATCTAGCTAGGCCTAAGTAAGTAGATTAAGTGGTCTGTTTACCCACTTAAATTAGGTTTCTAACCTAGTTTAAGTGGTGATATGTGTCAATAGTTGATAAGATGAAAAATTATGAGATTAAAAATAATTGAAATAAATTTATTATTATTTATTTATTTTGTACATAATAAATCCATAATAATAAATATTTTAAAATTTTAAAATAAAATTCCCAAGTTTTTGGGTTCAATTTATAAGAATAATAAATATTTAAACAATGATTAAATTACCATTAATGATTTCACATATGTCCTTTATGACTAATGGATGGTAATTGCCACATCATGGTGCCACATCATGTCTTGAATGACTATTGTTCCAAAAAATTCATCCATAATAACTTTAAGGCTGTTAGTCATTTTTGTTTTTTATAACTAAAATACTAGTCATAAACTCAATCATATATTTGAAGATTTTTACTAATGATTAAAACTCAATCTTTTGTTTTAAAAAAATGTTCAAACCAAGTTGAGGTTATTCATGGATCACATACCTAAATGAATATTTCCTTAACCTTTCAAATAAGATCCTCATCTACCCATTAAAAAAAAACCCAATGCCCCCATTTTCCATGCCAAATTGCATAATGTAGCATGAACCAAAAACTGAAAACAAATTCCAAATTTGAAGGAGATAAAAATTAAAAACCTCATTTCTGAAACTTGAGATTTATTACCAACTTATACATAAAATCCACATTCATGGTATGGGTTGTGTAGTGAATCTTAATCTCACTATGAAAGAAAAAAAATTATCATCTACAAAATCCACTAATGTTGCCTTTCTTTTAATAGTAAAGAATTCATGAAAAAGTAATAGCGAGTGTCTTTGCTCAAAATTTGGATAACAAGTTCCAATGAATGAGTAGAAAATTAGGTTCAAACATTTTGCAATCACCTTCCTCATTGTTGTTAAATCTTTCTTCCTCATCACATACCTAAATGTTCCAATCTGCAAAAAGATTTTGAAAAAACTCAAAATGATTAACAAACTAAGAAAAAGACACCAAGAGAAAACCATCACCAAAAAAGGACCGAAAGAAGATTCATTCATTGATTATGTAAAAAATGGATTACAATTACATAAACTTGGGTTCCACATTCTTAAGCATTATTAGTGACAATCCACGATTTTATTTTTATAGTTTGTTTGAATGCAATTATTTAGGAAATGGAGATATAGTTTTATTATTGTTATTAGTATGCAAATGCAATTGCATTTGTGGCACATTGTAAATAGGTAGTTATAGGTTGAGTCTAAATGTTTTGTTAACTACATATGTTATTGTGAAAAGTCTACAAGATGAACTATTCAATTATTGCATGACATTTGCATATGAATATTGTAAATGTTTTATATTTATAATATTAATTAGTACTTGGATGGTGTCATTTGGTAATTTTTTTTATTGTCAATATGTTTGAATTATATACACTACTACAAAATGCATCCTAGTTCATTCTGAGTTTCATTAGATTTGGAATGAATTTGGGAAATTGTTTACCTCCCTAGTGAACAAGGATCAGTTACTACGGACAATGAATTGTTTCATTAGTACCTAGTGAAACAAGGTTATTCTCAAGTAAAATACAAAATTTTCAAACCATTCATTTCCTAGTTAATTAACTAACCAGCATGGAAATCAATTAAAATTTAATTATTTAATATATAATATTATTGATAATTTCATGATTTTTAACCTATGATTTATTAACACGTGTCACTACTTAAACTAGGTTTTAAACCTAGCCTAGGTAAATAGGCCACATAATCAACTTATGCATTTATTTTACGAATTAGATAGGAGAATATTCGATCAACATACCCTTGTTGACCACACATAAAACCACTCATGAGCTTTGATTCCTTGACCTTTGGAATGGAAGCAAACACCCTTACCATCAAGCCACCCCATTTGTTGTGGTACTATGTTACATTACATTCTATTTGTCAAATACTTCATTTTAAACATTACAAAAACATAAACTTTGAAAATTCATATCTTATTGAAATTTTGTTCAAATGATATGATTCGATATTACTTTTTTAAAAATTTAATAATGTACATAATTAAATTTATTTCCTTTTGAAAGTTTAAAATTATTTGAACAAAAAAGAAGTTGAATATCATTATTTAATAACATTTCAAATGACCATTCTTTTGAAGAAAAAAAAAATGTTCAATAAATGGATAAGGTTTTTGTTGATATAATAATACTACCTATGCTAAGCTACTTTCAATTACTATATGATTATTTTTCATTAATTTAAATTATTTCATCTTACTTTATTTATGGTTATTTATGATTATTCTCAATTACTTTTGGTTATTTTAAGTTACTTTTGGCTATTTTAGATTATTTCAACCTAGGATATTTTCAACTATTGTAAATTTTTTTGGCTATTATAAATTATTTCAGTTTAGGCTAGAAAAAATGTCCAAATTTGTTATGTACGAGAGAGCAGGCTGGCTAAAGCTGACTCCTGCTCCTGTGTACCTTAGCCAATTCCTCCTAACAAGTCCATGGCCGAGCCTATAGGCACACTGGGAGCCAGAATTGGCTCAAGCCAGCCCACTCCATGGCCCTTAAGGCAGGGGATCCTTTGTTTAAAGGCGGCAAATAGCATCACACTCAGGCAAATTCGACCTAATTAAAGAGTCTCCAAGAGCCACACAAGCAGATTTGGTCCCCATCTCATGACTTTAGTTTGCATATTTTGCAAAAGCATATGACCACAAGGAGTCCAAACCTAAACCCTAAACCTAATATGACAGCCTTGCCTTTGTTGTAAAGAGGTCATAATTAATTTTTCAATCCAGCTACATTAAAAGAAATAATGGAAAGATGGAATCTCTTGAAACGAGGCCATAACTCATACACCTCCTGTCAAGGAAGGTAGGAAAATTAACACAAAAGATTTATCCATCCTTACAGTAATTGTATAGAAATTGGGCAGAAGAAGCTTACAACTGTCATTGTTCATACCCAAAGTTTCTGTATGTGACAACACAGATACAATAAAGTTATCCATAAAGTCAGGTCATTAGGGGACAAGAATGGCCAGTTTTGGCATAATAGGCCATCAAATGCGTCACTGAGAATGAAATTTTACAAAACAAAATAACTGGGACCCAAACTAGTTTTTCTTAGCTTCCAACCACAAGAGGGACTAGCTCTCGCCCTTTTTTTGGTTCCTGCGGGTTGTGCGTCTACTGGCCTTTCTTTGGCCTTCCCTTTTTGTCTTCCCCTTGATGGTTATGGCCATCAATCTTTTAATGGATTTTTGTGGTTTTTCCACCAATTTTAGTGGTAAACTGAGTTTCATCCCCTCTTTCCTTTTTCCTGAGCGCTTCCACTGCTGCTACATATATTTCACTGCTCCTACTTGTACAACTACTATAGTTATTCTCGAACCTCGTGCATTAAATGCTGA
>Ga0209208_10010307_pt1 | contig 12143 bp, 12 predicted proteins | sample S1TSphfallax_3_FD_187694 | JGI IMG/M metagenome (GOLD analysis project Ga0209208, IMG submission 187694) | Host-associated microbial communities from peat moss isolated from Minnesota, USA - S1T2_Fd - Sphagnum fallax MG (SPAdes) (version 2) | ecosystem: Host-associated > Plants > Peat moss >...
ACAACTTTCCATTCAACAATTTGGCAATGGAAAATTGCATGAAATTTCTTCTTCATAGGTTTACAATTTGTGCACACAGATGTCATAAGTTTAAAAACATGTATGAAGCACATATAAGTAGGATGAACGATTTTTATGTTTGTCATGTACTCAAGATTGCAGCAAATGCAGCATGCTTGTTGTCACAACACTTATTAGATCATTCAATTGTGCACAGAATGCAATTTCCTAAAACTTTGAAAAAGCTATGCATCAATGATTTCTTTGTTGGCACAAGAAGATAGACAAATAGTGGAGCTGAGGAGATGGATGGATTGAGAGTGTAACAACCTCAAAGCAGAGATTGACACTAAAGATAAGTTTCAATTTTTTTGAAGGATGATCTTTAGACCCTTGCACACAGAAACCAAGTCCAAATGAAGCAATATCTTCCAGAAGTTCCCTCAGAAGACGTACTGGGAGATAGAAAATCTGACTGCTTCCAACAAATGCAGAAACGTCCAAGGAATGGACAAGTTGCAACAACGAAAGAGAGAAAGACGAGGTGCAATTTAGAAGAACCCTCTACAGCAATGAACACTCACAAAGGATGCAAGCACAACAATAAGAGGAACAGCAAGAGGAACAGGGTTTGTTATTCACCAATGCTGCTTCAAGATGCATTGTTCCGTGCAGCACCAGTCCTGGAGATCCACTGCTGCTGCTAATTATGCGTTCTTGGTATATCCTCGTTCTTCTTTGTGGATGTCTGCTGTTTTCGTGCGGGACTTAAACCCGGCTGGAGATAAGATGTGAAGAAGAGGGATACGGTAGAGAAGAAGGTAACAAAATATGCAACAGACCGCAGCTTCTGCATGGCGAATCTGGCCGAGTGTGAGAGAAATTTCATGGCATCCAATGCCGCGTCCGCCGGAATTAGGATTGCCACCCTCGTCATCACAGCCCGATTGTACAGTTATGTACCTAAGGCATGATCATCATCACCCTCGTTGGTCACCGTTGCTCAACTACCTCGCCTTATGTGCGTGCCTGTGCACGTGAAGAAGAAGAGAAAAAACAATCGAGCAATCGGTGCTTGGAGACGACTGCACAGCAAACGAATACTCTTCAATCTTGTTGCTCAACAACTCTTACGAGATGGCTGGATTGCATCATATCTCTTTTTCTCTGTCAATCTTTCTCCATCTCCTTTGATTTCCAGCATGAAGCTCTCCCTAGTCACGGCCATCTTGCATGAAACCGTGCAGCAGCTCTTCTTCCTGTTGCCAAATGAAGTACAACCTCGTCTTCTTCCTCTACATTCTGCAGAACAAGGTTTGCATCTGGCAGATAGATTGCATCCTTCTTCTGGAGAATCACTGCAAACCTTCTTCATCGGGACAAGGCTGCTTGATTAGCTACAAAGATCTCAGGAAGACAAACAAGGGAAAAAATAAAATTCATATCCAGCAGATCGATCGATCGATCGATCAGGTGTGCATTCCTCACAGCTTGTTACATGAGTGCACTTGATCAGAATTAAGAGCTATGTACAAGAAGTCCTTGTCGTCATTCTCTACACACATTCATGTAGTGCATATCTTTGTATCTCGACTTCTTGTATCCGAAATTCAATCATCTGCTTGAACAACCCCGTCTGTCTAGCGCTGCAAAATCCAAAGAAATTTCCAGTGCAAAATCAATGGTACACTCCAGGCAACTAAATCATGGTAAGCATTCTGTTGAAACTCTCCAAGATCCGAAACTCTTCAAGAATCCTCGATCCAAAACAGCTGAAATTCGGGACAGACAGACAGCAGATGCGAGAGACAGAGAGAGACAAGAGAAAAGCGCGAGAGCGGAGGGTAGATGGATGTGAGTGTCCGAAGAAAGAATCAGGTCTGGCTGCTGCAAGCACGACACCTAATTTGCTTTCCTCCTCGCGAACAGCGACGGTTGAAGAGCGGAAAGAGAGCAGCAGGATAGGTATGAGAAGCTGCCTCAAAATCCAAAGAGGGTAAGAAAGCATCGTGAGGACGTACGCCACCGTATGGCAGCGTGATCTGTGGATGCTGCTAGCCAAAGGTTCGTGTGTGCAAGTAGGTCTCGAAGTTTGCGGTGTGCTCTCTTCGTTGTCACACAATCAAATCTGTCCTCGTCTCTTCATATCTCTCTCTCTCTCTCTGGCCTCCCGCTAACTGTACGAAAATCGTGTCGTAATCCTCACACGGGAAGCAGACATTCGCATACCACCAGCAGGAGAATCAGTACAAGCAAAGAAAGAGAAATTCTCCATCACTGTAGTGGTGCAAGGATGAGGTTTTGATCTTGCTGCTAGTCTGATCCGCAGTTGTTGTCGATAGCGGAAAGGGAAACCGTCGAGAGCGAGAGAGAGGGAGAGAGAGGGGCGCGGGTGGAAGGAGAAGACCAAGCCGCGATGAAGTCGGTGTTGGCAGCTCAGTTTTGGAATGAGGAAGTGCAATCGGCGAGGTCGTTGGATGCGGTGATGCACGCATTGCCAAAGCAAGCACCAGCGTTGGGAATGGTGCAAGGTACACATCTCTCACGCTCGCAGCAACTCCTGCTGCTGCAACGCATGCTGTGGATACCGTGCACGCCCTCGTACGTCGTCGACTCTGACAATGGCGGCGGCTTGGTTCTCGATCGTGTTCTTGCCAGCACCGGCGGCTCTCACTGGTAATCATCATCATCTCTCTCACCACCACATTTCTTTACCCATCATCATCTCGCAGATTCCTTTTGCTGCAATCTTCAGTTGCATCTTCCTCAGAGATGCAACATCGCAGCTCTTTCAGAATTAGGTTTGGCAATCTCTTCAATCTGCTTCAACCTTTTTCAGTCGTCCACAACTACTACATCTGTGACTGTGATCTCCTCAATGGGTTTCCATTCTCATTGCAGAGCTTGAAAGCTTTGAATCTCAAGGTTTGTTTTTCAGTCTGATTAATTGCAGAGCTTGAAATCTTTGAATCTTGTTCGGCATTACTTGCCCCATTGTTGAGTAGTTCTGTCACAACTGTGGTTTTGCATCATGATTGCATGGTTGTCAGCACTTTTTGACATTGAAGTGGAGACATGATTGTGGAACCACCTTTTCAAAGCGTTGTTGTGAAGTTTTATCTCAGCAATCTTTCATGGATATCTCACCATTGAACCCACATTCAAGGCTTTGGTAAGCAACAATTTAGGCAGCTCGAACTGTATAATTCTGACTGACATTGTGTGCATATATGTAGGTGGACCACACTAACAGGGCGTGTGCGGGCACAGCGCTTGTTTGGAAAGGTGGGGCATCAACAAAAGGATACAGTAAATGACAATTCCCAGTCAAGAGCACCAACAGTGAAGAGGAAGAAGTGGCTTGATTATGCTGGACGCCTCCTTGATAGCTCCTTATATGCCCTCTGTCTGCGCTCACGAATTCAACTAGGACCTCATACATCCCTCAGTGCTAGCTCCGAACTGGACTCTCTTTCTTCTACCACTGATCATGAAGAAGCAGACTTTGATGATAGGCTGCCATGGAGAGGTCGAGTTGCTCTCCGCCACAAGGTAAAGCTCCTGAAGTTCTTCCTTCTATATGGACTGCTCTACCCAGTGGGTTTTCTACTACATGTTGCTAGAATGCCCACCACCTATTCATTATTCTCATTCTGGTGTTTTGAGGTCCCTGTCAGCAGGAATGCAAAGTAGAATCTTTCAACATTTGCAACTGGAGAGACCATTTTTGGTTTTGACTTTAAGTGATTGGCCATTTGTGGTGCATCAGATGCAGCGGCACCACCTGATAATGGAAGCAGCATGGCATCAGTGTTTTGTGGATCGTGAAGCACGCTATTGGGAGGTCCCACAGGCAGTATCAGTAGATGTAGTGTCAGCAAGTCCAACAGCAGGGCTGCGTTATAGATTAGGGGTGCACCAAAGTGCAGGGGTGCCAGTGGAGAGTGGTGGTGAAGTTAGGGCCAGGAAAGTTCCATTGGGTGCACTCCCAGGAACATGGTTCCAAGCAGCAGCTTCTCTTGAGAAATCACTTAACTTATGGAAGGATGGGCTGCACCTGAGACATGCCTCTGGGAAGCCTTACAGTGTGCTTGGAACAAGTCCACACCTCTCGATTTCAGGCATTGTTGGTAGGCATCTGCAACCACCCTTGCATTTATTAAAAGAGATTAACTATTAACTATCTGATCAAGTGTGAGTACCTGTTCTTCTTTGCTGGCTGCTTGAAGCAGCGTCCGTTTCAAGGGATACAAGAGGAATAACCAATCTGCCTCTTATGTTTTGTTCAGGGTCTTGATTACACCTCAGAAATGTTGAGTCCCTGGAGGAGTAGTTAGCAGCATCAGAAGTGATGCCAAAATTTCTTAACATGCTGGAATATGGAAGTCTTGGGTCATGGCAGTCCAATGAAGATCTACTTTGTAGCTCATTAACAAGATTTGCACAGTAATTCTTATCCTGATTCAAGTTGTTGGCATTCACAGGTGGGTTAGTGAGTGCAAGCTTGGAACCCAAATTCGAAAACTATGGGTTTAGGTCAACAGTTCGTTACCAGGCTTTAGAAGACTCTGACCAGCAGGAATTGAAGCCTGAGATAAGTCAGCCTGTGTCAGCAGACTTATTTGCCTCATTAGGCTTAAGTGCTCAGCTTGGATTGTTCCAGAGACCTGTATTGGACTTTACAAAGCTGGACGTGCGAGTTGATCTTGGGGCTGCAGCAGCAACCATGTCTTCTAGATCAGCAACTGCACATCAAAGGGATGAGAATGGCTTCCCTTCTTTGGTTGTGTCTTTGCAGCAGCAGGTACCTTCAGTGCAGCCCTGATAAACCTACAAAAGGCATAGTAGAGTGAGCACCAACTGTGGCTTCATTTGAGGCTATGCTTCCCATAGAATGGTGGCCTGCACATCATTCAAGTTTGAATTTCTTCACAAAGATTCAAAAAACAGAACGACATGTATTAATCTAAGTTCCGGGTCAATAAGATTTCAGCTACTCCTGTCAATTAGATATAGAAGGCAGAGGACGATCATTTAGAACAATATTCATCAATGCCTTTAAACTCTTAGTTTTGTTTTGAGATGTCCTGAGTACAGGAAGAACTATGGAATGACAGTTTGAGGTAATACGCTGGGAGATTGTGCATTTTGTATGTACCAGGTTGTTGGACCAGTTCGTGCTCGGATTGATTCCAGACTTGCCTTGGACCCTTCAGCTCCAAGAGAGTGGCCATATATGCAGGAGTTAGTATATGGGCTTGACTACTGTTTGGAATCACTCGGTGCTGCCAAGGTGTGCGTATGGTACTCTCCCACACGGCGTGAAGGCATGGCTGAGCTTCGCATCCTGGAAAGATAGAGCTGCTCATCTGTTCCTGGCAAGTTCCAGCTGTCTTCTGGTTTCTCTATTTTCTTTGTTAGGAGAGTCAGTATGTGATTAATGCTGAGATCACTTGATTTTGAAATGAGTTCATGATTCCAGAGCTCTCTAGTTGTAGACATGTTGGATCTCCGGTACATGCTACACCATCAAATGAATATCAACAAATGTTGCAGCTCAAGGCAGGAAAGCATTGCCCTGAAACTTCGAACAATTCCTGAAGAATGTATAGTAATATACTTACTCCAATGATTGCATTGCAGAGTCTGTTGCAGTATTCAACAATGAGACTCTGATCAATTATTCTACACGGGTATTTTCTCACATTTTTCCAACCAGGGATTGAGTCGTACATTTTTATTCTCTTTGCAACCATTGCAACTTTTTGCACTCAAGTTATAGAAAGCAGCCCACTTTGCTTTTCTTCTTCATGATGGTTGCTTCCTTTGTTACCCCATACTAGAAGCACTCCAAGCAGTACATTGATGAACAACTTGGGCATCATCTGTGCAATGATGCTTGAGTTACAAGCTTCACCAAAGAGTTTCCTGAATTCCTCTGCAAGGTGTTCATAAACTGCAAGAATTGCATTATGCTTGAATCATACTTGAACAGTGGGCGATCTGATAAGAAAAGCATTACCTCATTCATTAAACACCACAAGTGCAGCATGTGTCTGTATTCACTTCTGGATACATGCTTAAATGTCCCTGATAGTTTACAAACTCTTGGAAAGAGGGTAGATACAGTTGAAACTCCTATGATCCTCAAAGCTTTTACTCTCTAATATTAAGAAGACATGTTGAACACATGAGCTGCAATGGCTCAAGAACATATCAAAGAAAACCAGACTAATTTTACTGGAACTTCTTCAGTTGTCTCTGGGAGCTTTGGCAGGGTTCATCTGTAACTTATGCATATCTACAGCACAAGTTTCATCTTTCTACAACATGTCCAGCTACTTAGGGTTGTAGTGTATCTGACACAACTGTACATGCTAAGCAATCATGTGTAGTTGGTTGCCAAATCAAAATCCAGGCAACTTAATCAGGAACTGGGAAGATGGATAAGGCCCTTGGTGGCAAGATTTCCTATAGAGTCTGCAATTACGCGTGCACTGGTCTTCATGTAGCCACCTACAAACAAAACAAGAATCAAAAACAGATATTGCTTGAACATCATCTTCCAGCAATGAATCTTGAATAGCACTGCTGGCAAGGAAGAGTACCTGATGTGAGCATAACTATGGGGCAATTTTTCTCATGAGAAAATTTGAATACCATTTCATCTCGTTGCTTCACTCCATCTGGTGACACCTGTGTGTAAAAGATGAGTGTGAGTGTGCCCCAAAATTGCCCCTCTCAAATTCCAAGCATTTAGATAGGGAAGCAATGAGGACTCACAAGAAGCCTGCCAAGAGGGTCACCATCCAGAATGTCGGTGCCCGCATTGTATATCAGTAAATCAGGCTCAAAATTCTGTGCAGCTTTCTGTGCCCACAAACCCAAACCTTTTCACCTTCTGACTTGGTTCCAAGTCAAACTTCAGGTGCAAAAAGCTAGCTACAGTTTGAAGTCCCCCTGAAATGCAATTGCCTTACACCACATCATTCGGTAACACTTCACTGCAAACTTGATCTACATCCAGCATTCAAGGTTCTTACTATCTTGATTTCTTGAGTCCTCGTGTTCAAATTGGTGGATACTTGCTGAGATTTCTTCTTTTAATACTTTGCCACTTGACAGGGATACACATTTCATGTGCATCTCACGAACAACACTCTAAAAACAGAGATGAACTGCACATTACCTCCAATGCTTGGCTCAAGAGATCAAGATACTTCTCTGTTGTTGTATAACTCTGGTGAGTATGAAATTGCCACATACACCATAAGAAAACAGCCACAATTTGACTTGTGACAGGGGTCAATCCAATTACAAAACCAAAAAACCATTGAACTAGACTACAAGTTAAAAAGTTGCATAGAATAGGGAACCTATCTGGCTCTAAAAATCTGAGGAATCTAGAAACAGTGAACTTAAATCTTAGGGTCCCCACTTTAAACATCCATAGAATTGAATTTACGATAGAAAGAATCACCTTTATAGCAACTGGCAGATCTATACGGGTCTTTGCTGTGGCATCCTGCAGAGGTCAATGGAATAGGACAAAATTCTGACAGCCTGCCTCAATCACATGATCTCTCACAGAATGTGGAGCTTCTAGCACCATTTCCACCATTTCTCATTTCATTTCCACAGTACTGAGCCTGCTTGCACACTGATTGGGAAAGGAAGGAGTGGACTGAAAACTGAATCTGAATAATTTGTTTTTCATACATATCCAGAAAAGGAGAAGAGAGCCTTGCCCGAGGATAGATGTCTGAGTTGTACATGTCAAGAATGTATATACTCTCTGCCACCCACCATTTTAAAGGACAGTTAGCAATTAAGCAGACATCAACATTGCTAAACCAAGAAAAGCAATCCAATAGTGTTACACCTTTCACAACTTTGATATCTTTTACATGGAAGGTTCAGTTGGAAAATGCTGAACATTGATCAAGTTTGCAGGATGCTGCTGTAGCTAAAGATTGATCTGCCTTCATGGCCAACTTGTAATGGAGGGAGGAAACATACTATTGTTCATGAAGTCATGTTCATGGCCATTTCCCTGATGAGCATCGAGGTCTATTATCATCACCCTGACAAACCCAGCCAAAATTATTAGACTGAAGACAGTTACAAGTCAATGAAACCACCTCTCATGGTCCTCATTGAGAATCAAGGTATTACCACATTTCTGGAAGGGATACAACCAAAGCAGAGACTGAACTTTATGGCATTATTTCTTGCTTTCAAACATTTTGCAGACAACCAAGCAAAGTGGTGCTGTCCACTGGTGGTCAGTTTGCTATAGATGGAGACCAGAATTGAATATGAGAAATACAGGTTTCAATTTGGTACAGAGCTGAATTGACTGATATCATCATCAAGTTGGATTGCAGGTTGCTAGTAATTATGGTCACAATGCCCATACTAATGACATTGTACAGGGCATGATGATTGGAAAAGTTCCACCATTAGGATTGGCCTGCCTAGACCAGAGAAAAATTGAACTGCATACTGGATTCTGAGATTAATGTGTTAAGAGTGCCAAGATCTCCTAGACTGAATAATGCCTAGAAACTAAAACCTAGTCCTTCCACAGCTTAAGAAACTCAGGCAACTTTTGTGTCAGAAACATTCCCAATACGGGTTATTAGAACAATAGCCCAAGCACAAACAATGGGGGATTTAGAGCTAGATTTAGAACAAGATTAAATGTCATACCTTGAGATGCCAAGTCGTGCAAAAGCAAATTGGATTGTCAGAGTGATATCAGCATAGGCACAGAATCCTCCACCCTCATTGGAACAACAGTGGTGAAATCCCCCACCTAAATTAATTGCCCAACCCTTGTCCTTAGCCAGTTTTGCACTTAGCACTGTCCCACCAACCTGTACCAAGAGGCTGCAAGATATCATAAACTCAAAAACATTCCTCATAGAGAATTGTTGTAGAAACCCATAACTGCTTTGAGTATTCTGTCTGCCCAGGGAGTTTGGCAGATCAGCATTTGTTAATGCCTTACTTTCGGATACTGGGTTCAATTTTGTCAACCTTCTCTAGTTAGTTCTACTTCAAAAATTGTGTCAAAAGAAAACAAATAAAGAGAAGCTTCCTTCATCATTTCTGGACCTTGCTTCAACCCTCAAACAGGGGAAGTTTCCCAGTCAAAAATTTGGCAGGTGAGAGAAATTTGGGAATGAACATCAATCTTCACAATTGGAGGGAAATGTAAAATCAAAATGGAAAGATATAGGAACTCCAAGATAAGGGGACAGCTACAAACTATGCAGGAAAAGTGGAAGCCATAGAACAAACCTGCTTTCGAAAAGGACTGAGTACTTTTTGTTGCAATATGAAGTTGGGCAAGAATGCCAAAGGTGGCACCTGCTTCCACATCACCCATAGAGAATGTAGCCATAAGACCTTACTTGTGACGTATATGATGTAACCATGTATGCACAAAAGCTTCATTCAGGTACTTGAACAATGGAAGGGGAATAAACATGAGAGTTCAGAAAAGCAAAAAACAGGCACCTCAGTGATGACTGCAACAGTAAAACTGTGTTTCAGGCTTTCCAAATACCCCTCTGTATGCACCTGTCCAACCAGCACCTGTTTGTTATTACATCCACTACAAAGCTCAATCTTAATGACCATCTAGCACATGGACAATGAGTCTCACCTGAATGTCCCTTCAACTTTCTCAGATTATCAAATCTTGACCACCAAGGGAATACATATGAAAGAGCTCAAGACCTACTTGGTGTCTGTGGGAGGAATTAACCTGTTTGCCAAGTCAAAACCTGCACTTTTTTGTGTAAAACTTTTTCTTCTACAGGTTCTTCTGTTTCTGTCATTACAAAGTTATCCCCTATGAAACAGTTCGGCTTTGCAATTTTCAACTGACTGGCCTATTTTTCATTCCCATTGTCTGCCTTAAGAATAATCGGGCTTAGAATCCTCAAATTCTTGAACAGAGACCACAAATCAACATGGCAACTTTCCGCAAACCACATGTTGGAACCTATGCTTAAAATCAGGTAAGGTGGCCCAGGGTGTCACAACTGATGTGCATCCTTCCCCTAAAAGTCAGGGCAGCAAAAATCCTTGAAAACAGCTTATTACCATTACTGCAATAGATGTGCTGCTACACATCCTGCCTGCTACAGAAATGACTCCCTAGGGCCATCAAAGGTGGAAATCCCAACACTTTTTGTTAGCCATAGTTCTCAAATCTGAGCCAATGAGAACCATGGTTGCCATGACAAGACACTGAAATACAGTAATGGTAACAAATTACCACTAGCAGATCTTCTTTGGTGGCCTCAACAGGCTCCACAACTCGTTTATGGTCTAAGAGACCATCTTCAACAAGAAAGCGTTTGATCCGGCCCCACTTGGATGAGTCAAAAGGATGCCTAGACACAGAAATTCCAGACAGTTTTGAAACATGTTCAGACAATTTCCAAGACATAGAATCTTGAAAAGATACAGGCAACAAACTTCGATAAAATTGATGTTAGATACATTGAGGGGTTCACAAACACTTACAGTCTTTCCAGGCCCAGGAAGGCGATATTATAGGCTGATGAGTATATGATTGGATCCTTCATGAAAATGAATCAAATGTGTCAGCTCACATCTCTGATGCAATTTGCAATATCCTTCATATACACTGAAATGAGCTCATTCCATGAAAGCTCCTTGTGCATTGCTAGCTCCATGTACAACAAAGAATGCTATACCATAGACAATTTCCAAATCCCAAATTGTCTTGTGATGACCACAATCATATTATCATCATAGCAATGAGCACCAGGCCACTTGAGCATTCCCTGAAACTGAGCTACAAAAACTCCTTTCATTATCTTCTGGCACACACTTTGCAAAGAATGGACATAAGACCTCATCATATAATTCTGATGAAAACAACCAAGACTTCTTCACAGTCTAGAGCTGTCTGCTTACGTTCCTATTCTCTTCCTTTAAAAAAAAAACCTTCACAAGTACCGAGAACTTCTCCATACTTGCAATTTAAACCAACTTGAATAGAAACTGAAATTTCGACCATGTTATATAGACAAGTTTCAGATCTGACAACACATTGGTTGCTCTTCCTAGAAAGAAAGATGTGCCATATGTCTCAGGCAAACTACTGTACCTTGGAAGAAAAAAAAAACCAACAGACAGACAGACAGACAGACAGACAGAAAGACGAAAAAAAATCCTCGATGTGAAATTTGAACTGAAATCTTCAGAATTAAGAAGCATTCTGCTTACATGATTATAAGTGATTTGCACGAGATCGACACGAAAAACCAGAAGTGTAGAGGCGGCCAAAACAAACAAACAAAAGAGGCGGTCATGTCATATGGAAGGGAAGGAAAACAAAACAAAACAAAAACCTTGTCATTAGATACAGGCGAATATAATGTACTGTTATCAATCCGCCGCTTCCGCTTTAACTCGTCCTCCTCCTGATCGCGCCGCGCCATCGTCTCCTCTCGCTGCCTCCTCTGTCTCTCTCTCTCCAATGAACAAAACCTCTCACTACTGAGGGCGCCATCACGCCATAGCTGCCTGTTGTGCTGGGCCTGAGAAACACAATTAGGGACCGATTAATTAGGGAAAGCACCAAATTAATTAGGATTAATCAACTAGTTAGTTTATCGTCGTCAATCAGATGATAAAATTGGTATCATGGATGAAATGTTACAAAATGGTGAGATAGGATGAGTATGAGCTAACCAGATGAAATGCATTCTGATGGATGAGAACAATCGTCGCAATGTGCTTCCCTTTGAGTGTTGTGGTGATTTGCTTCTGTTGCAAACTCGTCTTCCTCTTCCTCCTCCTCCTCCTCTCGACCAGCAGCAGCCATGAGTGTGCTTTTGCTTCCCTGAAGTTCAAGTCCAATCACAGATGCACACACGAACATTGCAAGTTAGATGCCATCAGACAGAGAGCCAAATTTTCTTGTCACTTAATTGGGGTATTTGTCAAGCAAAATCATAAGCCAAAGAGTATGTAGTAGTAAGAAGAAGAAGGAAAAAGAGAAGGGCTAGTCTTCGTCTCTCCACTTCCAAAACTTGACAAATCTATGCTCCTCTCTCTTCCAATACTTTCTCTCTGGTGGGTACCATCAATCTTTT
>Ga0209208_10010308_pt1 | contig 12142 bp, 11 predicted proteins | sample S1TSphfallax_3_FD_187694 | JGI IMG/M metagenome (GOLD analysis project Ga0209208, IMG submission 187694) | Host-associated microbial communities from peat moss isolated from Minnesota, USA - S1T2_Fd - Sphagnum fallax MG (SPAdes) (version 2) | ecosystem: Host-associated > Plants > Peat moss >...
GATCTCAGATAGTTGACCCTTGGCACTCGTGCATTCAAAGCCGTACTTCGCGAAGACGCGCTCGCTAGCGATGTTCAGGGCAGTCCTGGAGCGGGACGCGAAGTCTGCCACGGAGTACTTCTGCCCAGGAGTGAAGTACTCATGAATGATGAGTGAAGGGGAATAACAAAGGGTCTCCGTGGCATCAGGCCAGCGGACCTTGAATCGCATCTCAGGCATGGGCAGCTCCTGCAAAGGAGGTTTCTGTATCTCGAAATTCCGGATTTAGCGTGGCACTAAGCACTTGCCGATAGTGCTCTGCATGGACCTGCGCGGACTTGGTCCATGAGAATGCCTCGGCAATATGCTGACTTCTGCGGCGCAAGCATTCTCTGGTTTCAGGCTGAAGCACTTTCCGCATGGCATAGGCAATACTCGCGACATCATGCGGGCCGCTCCAGAGGCAGCCATCCTCCGGCATGTACTCGGTGAACGGTGCAATGCGCGAGAGGATGACGGGTATGCCGCTAGCGAGCGCTTCCAGCACGACGAGCCCAAAGCCTTCTTTGACGGAGGGGAAGACCAGCGCATCGGCGATGCGATAGAGAGACGGCATCGACCCATCGGCGATCTCCGAAGCAATAACCACATCTTTTCCATTGCCAAAATTGAGATGGCTGGACTTGGCAGACTGCCAAAATGCATCGACATATTCTGTGTGATCGAGCAGCGTCGCTCCGCCGGCGATGATGAGTTGGCTACAGGGGATTTCGCGGTGGATCTCTTCAAAGGCGCGCAAAATATTGAGAGTATTCTTGCGTGGCTCAATACCACCGATGGAAAGAAAGACTCGCGAGTTGGTATGTATGCCAAGGGACGAACGAAGCTCGGCATCCGCAGTCGCCACATGCGGCGAGAAGCGGGCATGGTCGACGCCGGTAGGGACAAGTTCAGCCGCGACACCATACTTCTGCGCCAGATCCAGCTGCCATATTCGACTTACGCAGAAGACCCGCTTCGCATGGAGGATCGAGCGAAGTTGAAGTCGATTGAGTCTAGGATCTGAGAATTCGTCCATATGGTGCACGGTGCGCACATAGCTTGGGATAAGACCGCGCTGCGCGAGAGTTTCCATGGCGTTCCCGCTGATACCGTCGTGCGCATGATAAACGTCAAAGCGCTTATCAGTAGAAGATGTGAAGTAATGGACGTAGTCTGCGATCCGTTGTTGAACCATGTCGTATAAGCCGACAGGTGCAGCGCCGACGGCGAAGGGAACCTGCTCGTAGATGCTCTTGCGAAAGAAGCCGGCGCCAGTCGGATCCGGGGCGTGCAGGGTGATTTCATGTCCTAGCTCGTGAAGGGCATGGCAAAGCTCCATGGCATGGACGACACCTCCGCGTGCATTCGTTGAGTGCGCGAGCATCGCAATACTCGGGGAGGTCATACAGATGCTCCTTGCATGGCAGGTGGGGCGAAGCCAATTAGGCTGGATTGATGCAGGTCCCAGAAATCCTCCTGCTGCTTGCCTAGCTGAAGACGCAGGATGCCGGTATCTTCAACCTCGCCGACGACTGCCGCACTCAGATCGCGTTCTGTGAACCGGGAAAGTACCTCAGCAACATCGCCGGATTCGACGGAGAGCACAAAGCCATAGCTGGGAAAGGTATAGAGCCAGCGTTCAAGCGAGACGCCGGGCGGCATTGGCAGCCGATCAAGGTGGATGGTTGCGCCTGCGTGGGAACACTCCAGAAGCATCAGCGCCGAACCGACGACGCCGCCCATACTGATGTCCTTGGCTGCGCGGCACAATCCATCTTCGGCAATTCGAGGGAGTATCTCCAGGTCGGCGCGAAGACGCGCCGGCGTGGGCTGGTTCGTGAGAGAATGCGTGCTTGCGTCCCAATAGTTAGCGGGCTCACGATAGCGGCCCCGCAGATCGATGGCAGCAATGAGCGACTGCCCGGGGCGGGCATCGAAGGAGGTCATGAGCGCATTGGCACGGCCAAGGATGGCAGCGGCAAGCTGGCCCGACGAATTCCGTGTATTTGTATGACCACCAACCACCGGGATGCCGTAGACGGTTGCCGCGGCGTTCAGGCCTGCCAGGATAGGCTTTGCGGCTTCGAGACCGGCTGACCAGAGCGCATCCACCACAGCAATCGGTCTGCCACCCATCGAGTAGACGTCGGAGGCATTCACCATGATGGCGCAGTAGCCGGCGAACCATGGATCGGAGAAGACGAACTCGTTCAGGAAGCCTTCGATCGAGAGAAGCAGGAAGCCATCGCCGTCTGGGATCGCAGCGCAGTCGTCGCCGAGAAGAACAGGGGGCTGTCCAGCGATCTGTGTGCGTTCGAGCAGACGTGCGACTCCGTCGATATCGCGCTTGTGCGCGATGCCGCGACTCTCACGAAGTTTCTTAACAAGTTCAGGCAGCATGGAGCCTTTCCAACATCGCGGCGTCTCGATTGACCATGAATCCGGTCGCGCCTTGCGACCACGGCTGGTAATAGTCGAGATCAGCCTGCATGAAGTGGTGAGGGCGACCGTGAATCATCACCTCATGCAAGGTCTTCCAGTGGAGTTTGTGAAAGAGACGGGCGTTGGCACTCTGCACATGCGCGAGAAAGGTGTGGGCTCCTCTGGCATGCGCGGTGGTGACAGCCAGACGAATCAGTGCGGGGCCAAGAATTCCTGCCCGCCGATGATGGCTGTCGACGGCAAGCCGTGAACCGAACCAGAGGCCAGGCTCCTGTTCATGAATGCGGACGGTGCCCGCGATCTCATCGAGCATGACGGCGTTATACGAGAGCGCAACGAGGGGAATCGCGATCTCGTCGATCTCGTCGCGGTCTGAGCCTGAGAAGATACCTTGCTCGATGCAGAAGACCTGTTCGCGCAGCCGGGCGACGCCAGCTCGCTCCCACGCTTCGGTGGCAAACTTGATGCGGTATGCTCCGGGAAGTTGATTGCTGATGGGTGTTCCAAGGAGTTGTTCCTGCAACATGGGTTATACCTCGAACCGTGAAAGTGAAGAGCAGGCACCGCAGCGTCCGCATCCGGCCTTGATCTCGGCGGAGCGAAGATTGTTCTGCTTGAGCATGATGCCGAGCGACGACAGCACCTCGTGCATAAACGCTGGGCTAGGCGCGGGGTGATCCGCAAGCGGCGTACCAGAGATGGGAACGAATGGCACCACGAAGGGGTAAACGCCTATGGCGATCAGATCCGAACACATCTGCAGAATGTTTTCCGCCGAGTCTCCCAGGCCGGCGAGGATGTACGTCGAAACCTGGCCACGCCCGAAGATGGAGGATGCTGTTTCGAAGGCGCGCATGTAACGGTCGATAGGCACGTTGGCTTTGCCGGGCATGATGCGCATCCGCACGCTTTGCGTGACGGCCTCGATATGCATGCCGAGTGAATCCACGCCCGCGGATTTCATCCGCTGGAACCAGAGATCGTCATCGGGAGGCTCACACTGCGCTTGTATCGGCAGATCGACGGCGGCTTTGATGGCGAAGCTGGAGTCGCATAGGACGGCGGCTCCGCGGTCCTTGTTGTTCGGTGTCCCGGTGGTTATCACCATGTGCTTGACGCCGTCGAGCAGGACAGCGGCGCGGGCGACCTCGGCAAGCTGCTCCGGCGTCTTATGCGCGATCGTGCGGCCCGCATCGAGGGACTGGCCGATCGAGCAGAACTGGCAGGCTGTTGCACGATTGTTGTAGCGGATGCAAGTTTGGATCACGGTCGTCGCGAGCACATCGGCCGCGTGCAGCACAGCGATCATCGAGTAGGGGATGCCATCCAAGGTCTGCAAACCATAGAAACGCGGCTGCTTCGGAAAGCTTAACGAGCCCATCTGAAAGCCGTCGCGCGAAAGGATGCTGAGGCCGCTCGAATTGGGGCGCGATGCCATAAACGGCGATCGCTCGGCGGAACCCGTATGGATCGGAATCATGGCGGCGATGCCGTCGATCAGCACAGCCTTATGATCGGAGGGACCAGCGCCGCCGCGGCGGCTTGGTGCCTCGGTGAGCCCTTCCTCCATTCTCATACCAAGTGACTGGAGATCGACCAGGAGTTCACGGCCGAGCAAGGCAGGAGACAAATCTGCGTCAGGATACATAGGGCTCCTCGTCACGATCGTTTTTTGGGGTTGTTTGCGTCGTCTTGTCGAGTATCGAAGGCCGGTGTAGCGTCGCTGTCACGCGATCGTCCAGATTGAGCGACAGCAATTCCGGGCGTGCATAGTGCCCCACAGAGTCCATCATGCGCTTGCGTTTGGTGACGAGACTCATGTTCAGGTCGGCCACAAGCATCCCTTCACCATCACGGATCGGCGTACCGATAAAGTTGCCTTCTGGAGAGACGATCGCCGTGCAACATCCGCCGCGGAGCGCCTTCTGCATTTTTTCGTCAGGCGCAACGGAAGCGATCTGCTCTTCCGTGAGCCACGCCGTTGCATTGATGACGAAGCAGCCTGCCTCCAGCGCATGATGGCGGATCGTCACCTCAATCTGGTCGGCAAAGATCTGACCGACGAGGGATCCTGGAAACTGCGCACAGTGAATCTCTTCGTGTTGCGCCATCAGCGCATACCGCGCAAGCGGGTTGTAGTGCTCCCAGCAGGCTAGTGCGCCAACCCGCCCTACTGCGGTTGGAACGACCTTCAGGCCGCTGCCATCTCCCTGCCCCCAGATCATTCGTTCATGGTAGGTCGGGGTGATCTTGCGCCGTTTCAGCAGCAAGGTGCCGTCCGAATCGAAGAGCAGTTGGGTGTTATACAGCGAGCCGTGGTCACGCTCGTTCACGCCGACCAGCACGACAATCCCGTGTTGACGCGCCGCTGCGGCGATCGCCTCGGTAACAGGGCCGGGAACCGTAACAGCGCGCTCATAGAGCAATAGATGTTCCGGCCCCTGCAGAACAGGCGCATAGACGAAAGAAAAGTAGGGATAGTACGGAATGGCCGTCTCCGGGAAGACGACGATCTGCGCACCCTGCTCCGCGGCAGTCGCGATGGAACGGCAGATCTTCTCTACCGTTCCATCGGCTGAACCCAGTACAGGAGAGAGCTGTACAGCGGCAGCTCGAACGAGGTTGTTCTCAGGCATAAAAGTCTCCGCTGACAGTGTTTCAGTGTCCGGTTCTTTACAAAGTCCAGGTATCGAGGATGAAAGCGTTGTCGCGGCGGGCGATCAGGATGATGTCGAGCACGTCGAGCGGACTGATCGGAATCACGCCAGGAATGAGCGAGGCTTCGCCGTGCCCATACAGGGCCTGCAATGCAAATCGGCAGCAGTAGACCTTGCCGCCCTCGGCGATAAACTTTTCGATCTGCTTGTTCATGTTCAGGTGGCCGGGAAACGCCTCGTCGCCAAGTGTTGGAAAGCCACGCTGTACGCCCAGCGTTACACCGGGGCCATAAAGTAGGACCGTCGTCTCAAAGCCCTTGCGCTGCAGCCGCGTTGCCTGCAGAAGATTGACGAAGCCGATGGAGCCTTCAAAGGCGACGGTGTGGAACGTAACGAGGGCTTTCTCCCCGGGCTGGGCCTTCACATCCTCGAAGACCTTCTCTTCATAGTTGACGAGGTAATCGCCCTTTTGGTGCGCGGGTTTCGTGGGTACTGGCATGGTGTCGGTCTCCTATAGGTGGTTGTGGGTTTACTACGAATACGCCTTCGGTCTCGTTGGTGTATGAGACGGAAGGAGATGCGGGGAGAGACGCGTTACGGTTTGTTGGAACTCTTCTCGCCCCCAAACCGGTAATTTGCTGCAAAAGCGATCCCGTTGTTTGCCTTGAGGTTGACCGTTGGGGCGACCTGGCCGGCGACGTGTCCCATGCCTCCGTCGAAGCTCCATTTGAAGTTCTTCGGGCCGAAACGGACGGCATAGACGAGGCCCGACGGCCAGGTCGTAGCCGTGGCGTCGAGAATCTTGTGTGGCTCTTGCGAGATCTCAAAGGCAGGAACGACAAGGTACTGCGACTTTACGACGATGGGAAATCCGACGGCTCCGAAGGCGCGCGCCTGAAAGTTCGTCGCGCTGTCGTCAAAACCATGTGTTTCAGAATTTGTACCACGCACACCGCCGTTCAGAATCACGAGCAGAGTCTTGGCAACGGGAACGGTTGATGTGGCTACACCGTAAATATCTCCGTTGGTTCGCGTGTGTCCCGCAATATTTTCAGCGATATAGGGATCGTTCGTGCGCAGCACGCCGCCGACCGAGACCGTCGGGAAGTACTTCGCCTTCGCATACCCGCCTCTTAACACAATCGCCTTCGCATTGAAGAGGTTCATGCCGGCGTAGTTCACGAGCGGACTGATGCTGGGGTTTCCGCCGTCTGTGTGACTGTTGCGGGTGTACCCGAACTCAAAGCGCCCCCCATAGCCTTCCTCGATCCCGACGTTGTAGAGATTGCCAAAGACCGGACTCAGGCCCACCACATGGACACCAACGGTTAGACCGCCGAAGTGATGTGGTGACGATGGGACGGTGCTTGCAAGCGGCACGAAAAAGACACCGGATTCGCCGTCCATAGTAAGCGACTGAGCTTGGATGGCGCGGCCGCAGAACAGCGCACAAAAGATTAAGAGAATGGTTGCGAATCGAAGACGAAGGGATGAAGGATATGCGTGCATAGAGCGTTCTCCGATAGGAATGTGGGGACAGCAGAACTTCGGAATGCAGGGCCGCTTCGGCAACGTTCAGCGCAATGGAGAGCCGAGAGGCCGGAAAAGACTTGTGATTTCGAGGAGTGCGGGGGCAACAGATGCGTGTCCGCTATGGCGGCGGGGCCAAGGCAAAAGCACAACGCGGCAATTCGCTGGTCGGCACGGAGCAGCTCGATCGCAGTAATGATGTAGTCAATTTACATAAATTGATTTGGTTTGTACAGATCAATGACGAAATAATTCCAGATTGTTTCTTTGGGTCCCCGAGAGCAGATGTTTTTCTCTACAGCGACATGCGTGTCATAAAATGAAGCGTTGGGGGCAAGAGCCCTGTAAGCGAAGGCTTTTGCAGCGTTTTCTTCCTGAGAAGAAGGGTGTACGCCACCTGTCCAAATGCTGAAATTCGTTGCGAATGCGAGGATTTGTTGAGGATTGTATGGAGACGCTGATTGAATCCACCTTCTGGGTCCCGAGATCGCTACCTGGCCAGAAGCCTGTTTACCTCGAAATTGCTGATGCAATTGCGGAAGACATTCGGGCAGGAAGACTGCATGCAATGGACCGTCTTCCACCGCAGCGCAGCCTGGCCACCCACCTGGGGCTCAACTTCGCAACGGTGGCACGTGCTTATACCGAGGCGCGCCATAGAGGACTGATTGACTCCCGCGTGGGAGACGGCACTTTTATCCGCACGACAACTGCCGCAACTGGCCCAGTGCTGGTGGACATGACGATGAATCTGCCGCCGCAGCCGGACCATAAAGCGGTCACGGACCGTATGCGGCAGGGACTCGCCGAGGTCGCACTACAGGGAAACTTCAACTCGCTGCTGCAGTACCAGGAATTCGGTGGTTCGCTGGCGGACCGCGAGGCCGGTGCCCGTTGGCTCAACCCATGGCTCCCGAATCAGCAACCAGAACAGCTCCTCGTTTGCCCAGGCGCGCAGTCGGCGCTGCTTTGTTTGATGAGCGGACTGGCCCGCCCCGGCAATGTGATCTGCTGCGAAGAAGTGACCTACACGGGAACGAAGGCCATCGCTGCTCAACTCGGCATCCGTCTTCACGGTTTGCCTGCCGACGATGAGGGTATCGATCCCGACGCCTTTGAAGAAGTCTGCCGGCAGGCACCGCCGAAGGCGCTTTACCTCAACCCCACCATCATGAATCCGACGACCGCAACCATGCCGCTTGATCGGCGCAAGGCAGTCGTTGCGATCGCCCGTCACTACGATGTTCCAATTATCGAAGATGATGCCTACGGTATGCTGCCGCTCATCGCACCCACACCACTTGCCGCATTGGCTCCTGAGCTGACGTATTACATCTCCGGTCTTGCAAAGTGCGTTGGTGCCGGTCTCCGCATCGCATACCTTTCCCTGCCAAGCCCAAGGCATGTGCGAAGAATTACAGGTATCTTCCGCTCCATGACGGTGATGGCATCGCCGCTGATGGTGTCGCTTGCTACGCGATGGATCAGTAATGGAACGGCCATGGCGGCACTGGAATCCATTCGGCATGAATCGGACGTACGCCAGCAACTCGCACGAACGATCCTTCCCGCAGGAACTTTTGTGACCAAGCCGCAGGCATTTCATCTCTGGCTGAAGCTGCCGGCACCGTGGAACCGCGCGGCATTTGCGGCACAAATCCGGTCTCATGGGGTCATCGTCGTCGCAAGTGACGCATTCACCGTTGGTGCTACTCCGCCTGAAGCCGTGCGGGTTTGTCTAGGGGGCGTGACAGGCCTGGAAGACGTCAAGAACACGCTCGAAGTGCTAGCGGATGTCCTCGAACAGTCTCCGACCATCGTCTCTCCGATCTGACGGGGTGCGTGCAACAGCATTTTTACATGCGCTGCCATAACTGTCCGCGGGTGTTTCGGTCACTGAAACTGCCCTCGAAGTGACAGACGAGAAACCAGCCTCGCTCACTGCTTTGTCCGTAGACATTCATCGTCGTCTGGATGGAGGCGTGACGCATCAACTCCTGCTGCACCTTCTTCGGAGCGCCGGTCTCATCGAGCCATGAGCGATAGGTGTGGCGGAACGTATGCCAACCGATCCCTTCCGGCAGACTGACGAGTTCGGCGACCCGCTGGAGATGACGCTTCTTGAGGCTCTCCTGGTGATACGCCTTCCCAAACACTCGCCAACCGGCTGCCGGCCTCTCCTGATGATTTCGGTCTCCTGCGTCAGCGACCGAAGCTATAACGCAGAGTGAAACGCGCCTGAATGGGTTCGACCGGGTGAAAGACCCTCGTGAAAGCCGCATTCGCATTCAGGGCACTCGCAACCTGTTCCTGGCCCGCTGACGTTGTCGGTGGCGTCGCGGGCAGTCCCAGACCCGCTGCCGGCGTAATCTGTGACACGTAGGCGTAATCGACGTCATGGTCCCTGCGATGAGCCAGATTCAATACTTCGCCGACCAGACTCCATTGGTTGTTGAATTTATAGTTGGCTCCCAGATTGATCAAAGCGGTTGCAGGCGAGGTGTAGAGCGCGTCGGAGGTAAGTGGCCGCGGGCCAAAGTAACGCAGCCGCAAGCTTGCCGAGAAGCCTCTGTAGTTCTGCATGGTTGCACCTGCTGCAACTACCCACCGCACAGCTTCGGGGACCTCTTTGCCGTGAGGATTCTGGAGGTAGGTCCCGCCCCCGTTCGGAACGAGGCTAAAACAATTCGAGTTTCTAGCACAAAGCTGTCGGGTTCCAGTAGAGGTCGTGTAGAACGTCGAATCGTCTGGGTCATCCTGCGAAAATATGGAGCGGGAGTCTGCGAAGTCCGCATCGAAAACCCAATGTTCCGAGGGCGTGTAGAAACTCCCGAATTCTATGCCATACCGGTTGCTGGACTGAACTGATGCGCTTGTGCCGCCCGTGTCCCCGTCCTGGAGCAGCTCAGAGTTGCTGTGCAGGTACCAGATCTCAACCGTACTTTGGAGGTGCGGGATTGCCTCGGTCCGCATGCCTGCCTCCGAGCCCTTGGTTTGAACGAGAAATGGAATCTTAATGGGATTCGGTGTGTTGTAGTACGGATAATCTGGCGAGACCGGTTCGTACTTTTGGGTCGAGCCGCGCGCATCGTTGGTATGGTAGCTGAAGCCGCCCTGCAGATAGAACTCCGTGTTGCTCCACGGTCCGAAGATCAGACTTGCTTTAGGGCTCGGCAGGAACTTGCTGATGGCTTGGCCGGTGTTTGGATTGATGTTGGCGGGATAAGGATCGTTCGGGTATTCGGGGCTAGTCGGATTGGTGAAGCTGGTGACGCTCCCGGTGCCGTAGTCGCCGCGAAGCGCCAGGACGGAGCGGAACTTGCCCGCCCACTGAATCTGATTGGATATCCAGGGGCTGGCGATCGTCTCGGTGAACCGATTCAGGTCCGTGGCAGCAGGCAGAGACGCAGCCTGATCGAGCGTGGAAGGTTCGTCCAGGTAGTTAGCCGTGTAGTCGGTCTTGCTCGTGCGCACGCGATCTTCGGTTCGGAATAGACCGTTGTGGATCCAGTCGTTGCGCAGTTGCATGCCGAAGGTGGTCTGAGCCTTGCGTCCAAAGACTTCACCCCGGAGACTGTGGCGGATATCGAATCCGGCAACCCATCGCCTGTCCTGCTGTTCGAACTGGTCGCCTTTGTAAGGATCGACAAGGTAGTAGGTGAAATCGGACCACAGATTCAGGTCGTAGTAGAAGCCGTACGCCATGATGCTGGTCTCCGAACCTGCTCCCGTGCGATGCCACTCGCCCTGCAGGCTGTAACGATGGGAGTGGCCCCCGTCTTCCGGGTTGAGTGCGCCGAAGAATCCGACGACGGGAATCGCGCTATAGGGAATCTGATCGCTGGAGTTCCAGCGCGTGCCAGCGTAGCCGCGTGCGGTCATGCTGAAGCCCTTGTTACCGTCGCCCTGGCTGTAGGTCGTAACGCCGTTGAACTTGTAGTAGTTGTCCGGATGCACCCACGGGCCGCCGTCGTGGTACGCTTCTCCACCGTATAGCAGGGTGCCCTTGCCGACCGGCCGCGAAACCCCGAAGACGAGCCGTGCAAACTGATACATGCCGCCGTCCAGTTGGACGAAGTTCTGCGGCAGCTTCTTGTAATACAACACCTCGGCATCTCCGGCTGAGCCATAGTCGCCCACGTCGGCGTAGTACGGTCCTTTGCGGGCACTGATCCGTTCCACAAGCTCGGGGATCACCGTGTTCATGTCGGAGTAGCCCTCGCCATGAGCATGGGATGGCAGGTTCAGCGGCATGCCATCGATAAAGATGGCGAAGTCGGTCCCGTGATCCAGATTGAAGCCGCGCAGAAAATATTGATTGGCCTTTCCGCCGCCGGCGTGCTGCGTGATGATGAGGCCGGGAAGCGCCTCCAGAATCTCACCGGAACGGAGAATCGGACGATTCTTGAGCTCCTCCGCGCCGACCGTGACCTCGCCGGCGGAGGAGGCGATGCCGATCAGATCGTCTGCTCGCCCGTGAACATCAACTGTGGTGCTCACAGAGCGCACTGCCAAAGAGACGCGCAGCGTCAAAGACTTTCCGGCCTGATAGATAGAGACCGGTATCTCCTTCTCTTCAAAGTTGGGACTGGAGACAACCAGCCGGAACTCACCCTCCGGAAGTGCCGAGAGAACGAATGAGCCATCTCTGCTTGATCGCGTAGTTCTCAGTGTCCGGCCGTCCACGCTGAGAACCTTCACGGCCGCCCCAGCCAGCACCGCTCCAGAGATGTCAACCACGGTCCCCGAGATCTGAGCCGGAGAGATTCTCTCGCTGCCGCCTTCGGGCATCTTCTGTTGCACGGCACTCTGCGCGCCACCGGCCTGCGCGGAGCCCGGCAACGGGACCGATAAGGTGCCGATCAGGAGACACAACGTTAATGCCGATCTTCGGATGGGCCTGCTTCCCCTCTTCACGACGCTGACTATTTCTCAATAACAATAGCAACAGGCGGTGCTCGGCGCGAGGCTGGCCGGTTCCGGGAGGCGAAAGCTCACGATGCGCATGGAAACGCATCCGCGCGAAGCGGATTGAAGGGACAAGGAGATAGCAACATCTATCGCGATACGCTGTTTATGGCCGCGAAAAACGGCATGGATGAGCGATCAGTCGCTTGAAGTCGTCTGTCGAGTAGATTTCCTTCTATGAGCGCCGGGCGTTTGCCAGTGCAACGGATCGGTATCGGGAACCGTGTTGGATGCCGCCGGTGCCGCAGTTGTCGGGGCGAACGTGACGGCAACAACAACCGGGAATGGGAGTAAAACCGCAGTGAAGAACGGACGGCTCGGGCAGCTGCGTCTTCGGGTCGCTCCCACCCGCGCATTACAGATGAGGGCGTCCGGGCACGGGTTACGAACCTTCATCGGACCCTGATTCGCTTGTCACTGTAGGTCCCATACGAAGCTAAGTGCTTTACTTTGTATGGCGGGGACGACGGGGCTCGAACCCGCGACCTCTGCCGTGACAGTGAACCGGAAAACTGGAACTTGTT
>Ga0209208_10010310_pt1 | contig 12141 bp, 10 predicted proteins | sample S1TSphfallax_3_FD_187694 | JGI IMG/M metagenome (GOLD analysis project Ga0209208, IMG submission 187694) | Host-associated microbial communities from peat moss isolated from Minnesota, USA - S1T2_Fd - Sphagnum fallax MG (SPAdes) (version 2) | ecosystem: Host-associated > Plants > Peat moss >...
AATTTGTTGAAACTATGGAGCCTCCCCAAAATAGAAGATTCTATGGAAAGAAGGAGTGCCTCCCACTTTGGCCCACCTTTATAGGTGAGAAGGGGAGAACTTTAGGCAAAACAAGTGGGACTAAATCGAGGTGCTATTGGGAACACCTTTGGGGAACACATTGGGAACATGATGGGAAAACCATTGGGAACCTGAAGAGTAAAAATCAATGTGATTTTTAAATTTTTATTTTCTCTTGTAATTTTATTTTCCCTTGTACCCCCCGGGTAAAACAGAAAGAACAATGTGAGGCATCTCAAAAAATGGAATGCCCATTGGCCCAGACATTTTTGTTTTTTGAAATGCCTAGTGGGATTTTACACTTTGTAACTCCAAATACATTAAGAAAAAATCTCAGAGGTTTTCTTGGGAAAGGAAAAAAAAAGCAAAGCTTGATGTGAGCTATTTACTGGCGAAAGTTCAAAAAGAAGAAGAAGCAGAAAAGAAAATGAAGTGTTTTTGGAGGTTTTCAATAGTCAGAAGTGAGAAAAAAAACCAGGTAAAAATAGCAAGATTTTGGTTTTCAGTGAGTAGCCAAAAATATATTAAAAAAGGGATGATTAAATATTTATATTTCATATTTGATTTATAGCCAGATTTGGCTAAATCTTCCTAGGGATCATCACGAGTTTTATCTACATCTTTTCCTATGGATGGATGATCACCACTTTCGCTCCAAAAGAAAATTCCTTAAAAAAAGTGTGTTGAGGCAGAAGAAGAATTATGGAAACTCAAATATTTCACAGTGCAAAAAATATAATCTTCCAAAAAAATCCTCTAAAAGAAACCAAAATCCTTCAAGATATTATAACTCTATAACTAATCTCTAGTTTCAACACAAGCCAAAATATTTATTTATTTCTTTATTTATTTATAAAAAAATCATCTTCCAAAAATCCTCATATAAAAATATAGACCTATTACCTAGGAGCCAAAAAATCCCTTAAGCTAGTATATACTCTATAATGACTCTAAACACAATATCCTTGCCTTGGTAGGCTAGGCAAGACCAATAAAATCCAAAGAAATTAATACTTGCAGGCAGGGGTGCACGAGAGTAAAATCAAATTTACAAGGGTTTAATTTAATATTTATTTCTTTCTTTCACGACGCGACGCAACGCACCGCACGGCACGGCACGGCACGCGATCCTAATCTTTTTCTTGGCATTTTAATTTTTAAAAAATAATAAATAAAATTCCCGTCACTGGCGGAATCGCCTGTTGAGATCCCGGGGCCCAAATCCACCCGATTCCGAATCGCCCCTGTTCCCGTGCAACAGCGAAGATGGGTAACACGCGGACGGATTGGTTCCCCAGGTTCAAAACCAGATGCCGTTCCCCCAAACCGGATGTCAAAATTCCCGTCATGACCTAATAATTCATTAAATAAATTGTTTGTTTCAGACTTCGGTGCTTTTTAGAAAGAAAATTCACGATTTCGCAAAAAGTGACGAATTCGTTTTTGAAAAATAGAATTTATTTTCCAAGTTTTCTCAAAATAGTTTTCTTTTTTCCAAAATAAGGGAAATTCGCCAAAGAAATCACTCAGCTCATCTCCAATGATTTTTTTTCTGATAAAAAATTATTTTTTTTGAATTTATTTTTTTGAGAAAAAAAATTTCCTAGACAAAAATTGACTAAAATTTCTATATTTGGGAAAATATTCGCCAAATTTTTATATCACAATTAAAAAAAAAAAAAAAACCTTGTTGAGGTTGGCCCATGCAAGACCAAAAAGAGTTGGCCAAGTAAAAGGGTTATTGAAATTGGGATAATATTATTTTGATTTATTTTTACCTTATTTGAAATACCAAACTTAATTTGTAATTGTAAATTTGGTTCTTTTTTCTCTGAAGCATATTGTTGTCCATAACTTATCTAAGTAGATTAAATAATTCACAACTTTGAACTTTATACATACAAGGTGGAATCCTCAACAAAAAGGAAAATCTTCACAATGAAAATAACAAAAGATATAAGAACATTCATAAAAAAAATTCCAACAAATTTTGTCACTTTTTAGACAAAAAAAATTGGGAAAAAATGGTTTTTTCTAGTGTAAATTTGATTAATTTTGCTAATTTTTTTGGAATTTTTTTGCCAAAGTTTCAATCTCACAAAATTGAAAATAAAGAACCCTACATTGATTTAATGAATATGTCAAATTCCTATGTTTGCCTAACACATAATCTAGATTAGACATTCTTAGATTCTCCTCAAACATTTAAATTCTCAAATAAAAGCTAATATCCACTATCTACATTTTCATGCAAAACTATATTCCATTTGAATTTGAATTAGTGTAAAATTTACATTAAAGTCCCAATGCTATTTTTGTGTCTTTTTATCTAAAGGTATACCCTATATGATGGATAATAAGTAATAAATAAGAGCTGTGATAGAAAAACACTATTTTGATGAGAAATGGGAGAAGAGATCTGATTAGGAACAAAGTTTAGACCAAAAATAAATAAATTTGCTTCATCTTTTTTTATTTACACATTTCTAATTGAAATTTGGTTAATGGCTGCTATACAACTAAATTTCATTTAAACCTTGAAAACCATTGACTGAAATTTACTTTAATTCAAAGATGATCATTTTCAAGTATAATTTGACTAATTTTGCTATGTTTTGGCAAAAACAAAACACCCAATTCTTGATACCACAAAATTGAAATAAAAACCCTGATTGGTTGGTTTGTCACCATACATTATTATTAAAACAATTCATTTAAAATTATTTAGAAGTTTCTTTGTTTATTAAAATCTATTATTTTTCTGTCAATGAAAAAAAGCACGAATTAATTCATGTTCTTTGCAAAATGAATATTTAAAAAAATTAAGCTCGAATTGGGATTCCCCAAAGAATTGTTTTTCCAAAAACAGGAGTAAAAGAAGAACCTTTGGAATCGTTTTTTCTTTTAAATTTTGAATTATTAATTTTTTATGGAAAAGAAAGAAAAAAAATGAAGGAATTAATACCTAGTAGAATCAGGTCCTGAGACGAGAGCCCAAAACTTGATTTGGGGATCTCATCTGCATCCGAAAGAAACCCTGATCCGATTCAGAAACGTAGAGAATTGTTATACCGAGTTCCCTTTAATTGGGAACGGGGAACGGAGAACGAGGGAAGAGAGAGAGGGGGTTGGGGGGGGGGTGTGTGTAGAGAGAAGAAGGGAACAGCTTGCCTTCTTCTCCAAGCTCTTCCTTCGCCGCCATCGCTCTTGCCATCGCTGGAGAATTTGTTTTATTTTATTTTCCTCACTTGCATTCTGTGTAGCGCACGTTAGATCTGCTTCTCCTCTTTCAGTTGCATGTTGTGCAGATTTTTCCACCCGGAAGTTTCTCTTTCTGCGAGCCTCTGTGTCTCTGCGAAACCTACTACCTACTCTTGGTTGCTGCTGTGCCGGTGAACCATGATGAAGTCGATGAAGAGGTTTTCGTTCCAGGCTCTTCGTTGCTCGCTTTCTTCTTGCATTTGGTTATAGTGCTGGTGGTGATGATGATCGTGCGAAGTCGTCGTGGTTGAGAATTTTTGGTAATAGGAAACGGTGGGAACAAGGAAGGAAGGAAGGAAGGAAGGGGGGTTGTATTCTTCTCGTAGTAGGTGCTAGTTGTAGGTCGTCGGCTTCTTCTCTGTCTTTTCTTCGTCTTTTGTTGTTGCTGTTATCTCCTTCGCTATCTTCAGGATTGACAATCGAAAGGAGAGGTGCCAACAAAGAAATACTCCCTTTGTTTGTTTGCTGTCGTTTGTGGTTGTGTTATCTGACGCTGTGGGTTCTTTTTGCTATTGTTTGTTGTAACATCCGTGTTCTGTTTTCTGCTGCTGTGCACAAGTTTTGTCGTTCTTTTGCTTTTGTTTTGGCTATACTTCTGCCTCTGCTTTGTGTTTCTAAGCTTTCTCTGAAGGTTATTGTCAAATTTTGTGCTGCTGCTGTCCATATCTATCTTGCTCACACTTAGGCTGATTCTTGCTTGAAGATGCCGAGCTTTTCTCACATGGTGTAGCTCAGAAACCTTTAGGTCAATTGATAGGAATCTAGCGAGATTCTCTCCAAGAATCGTGCCTACAGACGGTTTAGGGCTTAATACCTAAAGCGGTGGAGAGCAAAAGCATGGCCGGTGCATTCAATGCCAAGAATCTCTTCGACATCTTGTGGTTGCTGCTGTCATCCTGGAGCGCATGTACTGAACCATAGCAAACCAGAAGGCATTGGATCATCAGATTCATGTCATTCCCTGTGATACTGGAGCCTCCTTGAACCGGCCAAGGCATACTCAGGCCGAAGGCAAAGCTCTGGTAACAAATAAACAACTAACTGACTGGTTGGTTGGGCAGCAGCAGCATTTAGGGTTTTCACTTGTACCTCAATTTGCTGCTGATCGGGGCCTTGCACGCACAAAGTCTGTGTGTCTGTGTGTCTGCCTCTCAGACAGTCAGTTCCAGTAGATTTGGATAAATTTGAAGATTGGTTTGAAGTTGCTGCCATCTTCATCTTGAGGGTTTTCCTGCTGAAGATTCAAGATTTGTACCCATTGCATCCAATTTTGCCCAGATCAAAGGTAATCAATGTTTCAATACTTGTTCACATCTTTCAGTTCAAATCTCTCTCACATTCTGAGTTCAGAAGAATTGAGCAAATGGTCTTGTTTGCTGTTGGTGTTGTGGTTGATGTCAATCAGTTCTTTAGTGTAGTGAAATGTGGAATGTATTGAATTGCAATACTGGTTTTGGGCAGGACACCCAAGTGGTGCTAGTGCTTGAGGTGGGTAGACATGGATGACTTTGAAAGAGCAATCTTCTTCAGCTTTGATCAGAGTGGAGCAGTTGATACACAGCTGAAGGCACAGGCAATGGCCTACTGTGAGCAGGCCAAGCAGTCTCCCAAAATCTGGCATGCATGTCTGGACAAATTCCGGGTATCACAGTATGCTGAGGTTCAGTTTTGGTGCCTTCAAACGTTGGAGGAAGTGCTGCAACAGCGCTATCGGTTGCTGGATGGTCAAGAACGATTGTTCATCCGCTCATCGTTGATGGCAGCATTTTGCAATTTCAACTTGGATGATTCCTCAGCAGATCCTGCAATTCCCATTGTCTCTAGACCTGTATTTGTGAAGAACAAGCTGGCACAGCTGATAGTGATCCTTATCTTCATTGAGTATCCTATAGATTGGCCCTCAGCTTTCTTGGACATGATTGGATCCCTGAGCAAAGGACCTGTTGTAGTTGACATGTTTATCCGTGTCTTGAATTCTCTAGATGAAGAGGTCATTAGCTTGGATTTCCCTCGTACCCCTGAAGAATGTGCAGGTGCAACACGAATCAAAGATGCAATGAGGCAGCAGTGTATTTCTCAGATTGTGGGAGCTTGGTATAGTTTGATTGTCATGTACAAGGGTGAAAGCCCATTCCTTTCAGCTGCAGTTCTGGAGACAATGCAGAAATATGTGGCATGGATTGACATCGGTCTTGTGGCTAATGACACCTTTGTTCCATTGCTCTTTGAGCTTCTTGTTTCCTCTCATGAGTACCCTAAGCTGCGAGGGGCAGCTGCAGAATGCTTGTTGGCAATTGTATCAAAGAGGATGGATGCACCATCTAAGCTTGCGCTGTTGCAGCAACTGCAAACAGGGCAGGCCTGTAGCCGTATCATGGAGGCACAGGAACCAGACTTTGCCCTGAAGCTGACAGCTTTATTCACAGGAATTGCAACAGAAGTTCTTGAATGTAGCAAGAAGATTGATCTGAATGGGGCTTCTGCACAATCACCAGCACTGGCAGAGCTAGTCACTGTCATGCTGGATGAGGTCCTACCTCCAGTGTTCTACTTTATGCAGAATGGTGATGAGGACATGTCAACAACAACATTTCAGTTCCTCTCAAACTATGTTGGGAGGATGAAGAGATCTACAGCTGTGACTGGAAAGCAGGCTGATCACATTGCACAGATCCTAGCAGTAGTCTTCACTCGCATGCGCTATGATGGAGCAAGTAAGGAGTCGCTGGATAAACTGGACAAAGAGGGGATGGAAGAAGAGGAGAGAATGGCTGACTATCGGAAGGACCTCTTATCATTGTTCAGAAGCATCAATCGTGTAGCACCAGAGTTAACGAGAAGTTTCATTGAGACAACACTCACTAAGGTTTTAGGAAAGGTGGACTCTCCCTTTGAAGATGTGGAGGCAGCTATTGTACTCCTGCATGTGATGGGCGAAGGCATAACAGAGGATGCTTTGAAACCTGGAGGTGGAGTTGTTGAAAAGATGGTGGGAGCATTGTTGTCAACTAATTTACCTTGCCATTCTCATCGATTGGTGGCATTAATTTATCTAGAAACAGTTACACGCTATGTTCAATTTGTGCAGCACCATCTGGACTACATTCCACAGGTGCTTGCTGTTTTTCTGGATGTCAGAGGCATGCACAATCCCAACCCCCATGTGAGCAGTCGAGCAAGCTACCTCTTCATGAAGTTTGTGAAGGTGCTGCGAATTCAGCTGGTTCCATATCTGGAGAATATTCTTCAGGTATTGCTGGCCATCTTCAGATATTTGTCTCTTGTGTAAGAAATGCTGATGTCTATGTGTGCATGTACATGGATGGGCAGGGATGTTTGCATATTTCTATGCTAAGAACTAATCAAGTCCTGTTTTTCTGCCTCAGAGTTTGGAGGACATATTATCAGCAGTTACATCATCCAAGACAACTGTTGCAAAGGGGGATCTTGATGATCGAAGTTATGCATTCGAGGTGATCTTTTTACTGTAACAGGAGGGAAGCAGGAAACGGGGTTGTGTTTTTGAGAGGTTGTTGACTTCGTGAAGGGGTTGCACCTAAGGAAATCAAAACCCTGATCCTGATCTTGTACTTTTTGTGCAGGCCATTGGCTTGTTGATTGGCATGGAGGAGCTACCAGTTGACAAGCAGGCAACATTTGTGTCTGCCCTGCTGATGCCTCTATGTGCACAGGTATGATCATTTTTAGCTGCCCCTTAAACCAGCTGCATGCATATGGCTGTTACTCAGTGGGTTAGGGGTTATGGATTAAGGTTTTAGTATGCCTAAGAGTCACCTTGCTGTGGTCTTTTGCACCGATGTGATCTTGAATTCTTGATTTGGCCCATAAGGGTATATTTCCCTGTTGTTGAAGATGGAATGAATGAATACAGGTGGAAGCTATTCTGGCCAGTGATGAGGTGAAGGGAGATCCAATCGGGTCTGTTTCAACTGTGGGTGTGCTGCAACAAATTATATTGGCCATAAGCTATCTAAGCAAGGTGTGCATTCCAATTTTTGTAAGTGAAATACAAGGTCATTTTATGTTGTGCAAACAGGGTGTGTTATTTAGAGACAGTAAGAAGGCTGAGTTCAACCACTTCTGTTGTTTCTTTTGAAGAGCCTAAACCCTAAGCCACCCTCACTTCCAACAAGGTTTGGTTGCATTTTACTGATACTGATGTTGTTGATGTGCTCTCCACTGACTAGATTGAAAGAGATGTGGTTTGAAAGGTGACAGTCTATGAGGATCTGGTTCATTGCTGACCAAATTCTTATCTACTTGCAGGGTTTTGGTGACCACCTTGCATCCAACAACCGACCAGTTATTGGAAACATGTTTAAGCAGGTGTCATGGAAATGTCCTGTGTTTGGATTGCATTCTTGTTACCATATACTCCTCATGTCCTTGTAAGGATGTTTTGTTTCCATAATAATCAGGTCTATTTGACAAATATTGCTGGTTATAGGCATGAACACACTAATCTGTCTTCAAAAATTTGAACTGTATCTTTTTCCTGTGCAGTTGGTATTTTGATATTTTCATTGTGTTGTTATATGTGGAAATATGTGAAAAACTCCTCTATTTTCTCTGTACATCTGTTATTTGCTTATGTGAATGGAGCCTTAAAGCACTAGATCTTGTTCTAGTAGGAATGAGGAGATGGATGCATGTCAAAGTTGTTGTCTGTTCTTGGAACTGTTTCAGACAAACAGCCATCACTTACTATGAAACCTTTTGCTGAATGCAGAGTCTTGATATTATTCTCCAGGTTGTTCCATCATTTCCAAAGAACAAAGTTTTGCGGAGTAAGGTATGTGGACTTGATTTGCAGCCTTGATGTCCTGATGTATGTCCTTCATTTGTTACTGAGACCTTCTGGGGTAAGATTTTGGATTTGGATGTTACATTTGAATCAGATATTTGTACTCAAAAGCCCTATTTTATGCAATGGCAATTAACAGTTGTACTATGTCATCAACTACAACAATTGATCAATACTGTTCTGTGGTTTGTAATAGTAGTGGGTTCTGATTTATCAAATGATGCACTTTTGAATGCAGATTCTCTATTTCTGTCTGTACTCCCAAGTTACCAGGTCTCTGTTGTTGTGAAACGAAGCATTTTGTTGTCTTTTCAGCTTGAGTGGTAATGTGATGTTAGGTGATCTCTTTTCTGCATCAAATGGTGGAAACATTAGGCAGTGCAGTCTTCCCTGCTCTTCCAACCATCATCCAGCAGCTTCTTGCTGACTCTGAGGTATGCCTTTGACCTGTGTTTTTGCTGGGTATGAGTTAGACAGGTGTTGGCATAATGACTTCATTGTAGTTGTCCTGTTGGTTGGAAGCAATGATGCTGTTGTTTGAACCATATGGGCTGAGTAAATCTTCATCACCATCTGTCAATCCAACGGTAGCTTCTCTTTTGAGCTTGGCTTACAAGAAGTGACAAGAGTAAGGAAGGGAATATTTATGGTGTGTGAACTTGCTTGTTTTGTGGTGACAGCCGAAGGATCTGTTGGAGTTTATACAATTAGTCAATCAACTAATCAACAAATTTAAATCTAGCTTGAGGGACATTCTTCAAGATATCTTTCCTGCTATTGTGGGTCGTGTGTTTGCACTTCTACCCCAGAATGTATTTCCAGAAGGACCAGGCAGTCAGACAGAGGTTAGTAGACCTGCTGAATTTCCTGCTCAAATCTGGGTGGGTACAAAATGAATGCAACCCTTTTGTTTCCTGCAGGAATCATGAAGACTGATTCTGAGCTTTGGTTTTGCACATATGTGTTTTCTTATGTAGATTATGACAGATTTTGGAAGACCACTGACAGGATCTATGTTTGTAAACTACACATCTCTCTGCTATATTTAACATTGAAGCAAGAAGCTGGAGATTTAAGCATCTTATTTCTTGTGTTCATCTCTGTGCTATACATCCTGTAACACTCATGTTTTAAGAGATCTTGTGCTTCAAAAACTTGCAGGAAGTTCGAGAACTGCTAGAGCTTCAACGGCATTATTACTTGCTTTTGCATGCATTGACATCCAATGATCTTTCCTCAGTTATGCTCACAGCACAGAGCAGTCATTTGTTGAAAGATATTGTTGGGCTGCTATTAGATGCCTCCTGCAAGCATAAGGATGTGCTTATCAGAAAGGTATCATTGCCTTTTATATGAGACACATGTAGAGGATGGTGTGGTTGTTATGGATTATTGTAGAAAGCCTACTGTAAAATGTTATCTTTTGTGGTTGTACTACTGGGCAAGCATCCTTAAAGCCTGTTGTTGACTGGGTATGCAAGTAATTTGTTTCCTTTGTGTTCATCATGTTTCCGGTGTGCACTGTTTATAGATTGTCTAAGCTGGATTTGGCTGTGGAGCAGATATGTGTTCAGGTGTTCAGCAAAATGATAGCTGATTGGTGTGGCAGTAGAATCGAGGAAGAGAAGGTGAGTTAAGTGCAGTGGTTTCCCTTGATTTTGGAAGCCACCTCTTAACAAGAAGGATAGGTTTCCAGGTTGATGCATGTTTGTCCCTCCAACAATTTAGAGTTTGTGCACTGAATTGGCATGAGTCAGAAGATTAAAGATGTTTGAGTTTGTGGGGGCTAATCTGTATCAGAGTTGGCTGGGTTTGTCATTCCACTTTTGAACAGAGAATAAACTATAGATGATGGGAATGTCTTTGGTTGGTGTAGGTTCCTGGATTCCGTCAATTTGTGGTGGAGCGATTTGCAGCTGATTGCTGTGTTTACATGGTTTTGGATTCTTCTTTCAATCTTCGTGATGCTAATACGGTAGACTCTTCTTCTTGAATCAATTGCAGAGTTCTGTAAAATTGTGAAGTTCAAGTGTTCTTGAGTGGGATTCCTGTGGACAGGCAGCAGTAGAGTCTTTTTGCATATTGTATCTGGATCTCACAATAGTACTTAATCTTGCAGAGTAATGATTTAGTTTCCCATTGGATGCAACGAGAGAACATGCACATCTGTTATGAGTATGATGTTCACAGAATTATTTTTTGGCTGTTTCAAGTTGTGCGAAGCCCTCTTCACAGGTATTGACATGAAAGTCAATTGTTTTTGGTGCAGTTCTCGCTTTTTTGTGAAATTGTTGCTGCCAACAAGTTGATTTATGAGAAGTGTGGCAATGATTTTCTCATACACTTGGCAACTCAAGTATTGCCTGCTGTGCACTGCCCTCCAAACTTGGCTGAACAATATTGTCTTCATATTCAGGTAGGGCCATCATCATCCCAGGATTGCATCAGGTTTTAACTGAGTTCATCAGCAGGAATCTTTGCCAAAAACTCATCTGGCCAAGCCCCAGGACTCACAGGTTCATGAGTATGGTTCTCATGTAATGATACTGGTCTCTGTGTATCTCATATTTGTCACAAGTTTCATTTGTGCTGGAATTCATCTGTATCACTTGTTGCTGCATCTGTATATTTTCATTTTGGGAGGGGCTTTAATATGCATTTTGTTCAGTTTCCAATAGTGAGTTGGTCATGCCAAAACATCAGAGACTTATATCTCTGCATGAATGTTTTTGTTACTACATTGATTTGCTATGGATTACCTGTGCAGAGGTCAGATGTGAAGGAGCTGAAGGTATTTTACAAGACCTTCATAGAGAAACTAAGGCCAGAGCAGAATGGCAACATATGGCGGAGATAACAATGGCAGTGCTGGATTTTGAGTCTCAATGGCACTGTGGACAACACCTCCAAATATTGAGATTTCGTGGATTGCGTACCTGCCAAACTTGCAAGGAGTTCTTTGGTGCTGTTTAGAAGCCACAGTGGTGAGAGGACTGCCATTGCTACACTTGCACCTAAGAGGTGACAGCGCTAATTCAAAAGAATTATGATTGAAGACAGACTGCAAGTCCTCTGACCTCATCAATAGGAGGCCGGTAGGAGGAAGTACATTGTAGTCAGGGAAGCCATGTGTTTTGGGGAAAGGTGAATTGTGCCTTGCTTCTGTCATTGGAGTGTGACTGCCTTCAAGTCTATTTATGTAGTTGTTGGTGCCATGTGGTCTTCATTAACCTCATTGCATTGATTGTTAAGGATCACACTTGTGAGAACAAATGCCATGGGACTCAGTTCATTTGCCTGGACTTGAGATTGCTGTCCCAAAATCTGTGGTGTCTGACATGCGGTCCATCAAATGTTTTTGTAGATTGGCACAACTTCAGGAATGAAGGGTGGTGGACCATGCTGGTGGATCACGGCACACTCTACCTTGGGGGAAGACTAGGGAGAATAGTGACATGGCCTCAGTCATGTTTTTGTTTATCGTGTTATGAGACTTTTTTGAGTTACCTACCACCAGCCTGCATATGTTAAATGTGTAAGCTCAAAAGCAATAAATCAGGTCATTCAAGCAGGTTTTGTCAACATGTGCTGTCAAAATGGCAAATGTCAATTTGATTGGTTTGATTCAATTTGCTAAAATTTATTTGGTTTCTATGTTTGATGCCAAGTGAAAGGCTCCACCTCCGGGAATCTTAACCTCATGCCCTGCTTGTGGAATATTTTTGACCTGTCTCATTTTGGTTGTCATTTGCATGGTTTGTATGGACAACAATTTACAGGTCACTAGTGATTGATGAGTTTTAACTAACAGATATGTAACTTACTATCCTTGAGATTGCTGCGAAAGACAGGTTTCTATCCAGAGAAATTGCAGAGAAATGTCCACAACAACAATGTGAAGGTAACCTAGAAATCGGTGCACTCATAATGTTATTGATAGCAGTTCACAAGGTGTCAGACCATTACCTTCTTTAGGAATAGCAGTGACAAGCACA
>Ga0209208_10010311_pt1 | contig 12141 bp, 6 predicted proteins | sample S1TSphfallax_3_FD_187694 | JGI IMG/M metagenome (GOLD analysis project Ga0209208, IMG submission 187694) | Host-associated microbial communities from peat moss isolated from Minnesota, USA - S1T2_Fd - Sphagnum fallax MG (SPAdes) (version 2) | ecosystem: Host-associated > Plants > Peat moss >...
CAAGGGTTTAGAAATAAGGGTTTTTACTTAACTCAAGGTCAAGAAAAATTTGGAGATCATTTACTAATACAAACCCATGGCTGACATAGTTAAAATTTTATATGACTAATATATATATATATATATTTATTGTTTTGAAAAACTATTTGAAAGTCAAAATGGAGGTTAAAAGAGGGATTGGACCCAAGGTTTTCATTAACATCATGTTGAGATATCTTACCTCATCCCATGGCAAAGAAGAAGATTGAGATGCCAATGTATTTAATGGATTATGAGATATATAATTGTTAAAGACTAGAATAGATTTTTAAAATTTTGAATAAAAATTATAAATAAAATTTTATTCCCAGATTTGATTATCAAAAACTTATTACCAGATTTCAATATCAAAAATCATCACTGGATTTCAAAATCAAAATTCATTATTGAAAATTTCTTATGAAAACTATATCTTAGTTTTAGAACTAAAACTTTAGTGATGAGTTGTTGATTGTTAATTAAGATTTCCTAGTTGTAGATAAGAGGTATAGTCAATTTTGAAGTAAGTAACATGTATTTAATTAATTTTAGACCATTTTAATTTGGTGGTCTACTTGCATTATTGTTTTCAATATTTTCTTCCAAGTGATTATTTGTCACATCAAAATGGTAAAAGATAATTTTCATTTTTTGCTCCTATTATTTTCACTTCCAAAACCCAAGATATTACTCATTGGCCTTAACATTGATACATCAAGCACTTATAGACCTAAATTAATCCATTTCAATCCTCTCTTGTGAAGGGAATCATGTATCAACTCATAATTTTATTTCACTTTGTACAAACCTAAAGGCTAAATTTCAAGAATGGTGTGGGAATATTTTTAATGATTTTTGCTGGTTTAGAATATAAATTATACCTAATTCATCAACCTACATGTATTGCACACATCATTTTGTTGGATTTCTATGATTGTGGTCAAGGAATTAGAAATGTGATAGATTTTGAACAGACTAAAGTTTTTCTTTATATGTTTTTGGTAAATTTTGTTCTTATCACTTGAAAATTGTTCCAACAATTATAAAGGTCACAATAGGTGTACCTCACTTAACAAGGTAATGTGATAAGCATTTCTTTTGGGTGCAAAATTTTGCCAAAATGTGAAAAATAAAAATGAAAAAGGAATATTTTGTTTCAATATTCTTGTTTTTAGAAAAAAGCCAAGTTTTTGGTTCAAAATTTTTTGGTATTTTTTCAGCACATTTGAACTCTAATTTTCATTTAGTAGATAGTTACTTTAGTTAATTATTTAAATAGGTTCTAGAAACCTATCACCATTTAACCCTAAATTCCTCTTAGGATGCTAGCTAATGAAACAAGATTAAAAAAATGAAAAACAAATCATTGAGTGCTACCCATGTTTAACACTATAATGTCAAAATAAATAAACATTAAAAGAATTGTGTTGTAGCAATTTGATCATATGAAAATTTGGTAATTTTTACATAAAAGAGAAATTGCATCCAAATGCAATTGGAGTCTAAACGTTGAAATTAATGTTTTGTGGTTATTTGAGTTTTAAAAATAATTGCTAATTTCAGTCTTTAAAACATTTCAGAATCACAATTTTTTTATTTTGATTTTTTGAAAAGTTTAGAATCAAAGAATCAGCAATCCTAATTGCTTCAAAAATATTAAAAAATTTGTGGGTTTCATAAAAAAACTTGTAAAGAACAAATGGGTTTTATGGTCAATTATTTGATTTTATTTTTTTCCAAATTTTGAGAAGTATGATCATATATCAAAATTGGGTTTAGGGTTTGCCCTGAAAACTGCTAAATTTTGGGGATTTATTCTTATTTCTAATAATTACCCAACACATTTTGGAAGTTATTGGATTTGGGTGAACATTTGATGACCCTTGTCAAAGTTGCATGCACCCAATAACAACCCCATCATAAAATTGTGAAACATTTTTAAAAATTGAATTAAATAACTCAAAATAAAATATTTTTTCACTAATGTGCATTGATTTTCAAATTTCACATTGTAAAAGTAGGTTTCAAGTAGGTTCTAATAAAAAGAATATATATATGATGATTATTTGAAATATATGATGATCTTCATATCCTAACTTAATACATATTTATTTCATTAGGTTTTTTAATGTAGAAATATATTTGAACACATAGTAAATTGGTTTGCTTCAAATGAATTTTTTATCTACTTTTTAATCTCATTTTCTCCTGATTTTTTGGAACTCGATTCTTAAAAATTTAATATGCAACATGGATGATATTTGATGCATACTTTGACTCAATTTTATGCTACTTTCTTATAGTTATATGAATGACACAAGATTTATGTGAAATCATTTTTTTGGCATTTATTTTATCGTGCTTTCACCCATTCAATTCAAGAAAACTTGACAACAAAAGAAAAGGAATGTTTTATTCTTTCTAGCAAATAATTGATGGAATGATTAAACACCAAACATAGTGGTAGGTGCAATGATCTTTGTGTGGTGCATTTCCTATATTTTGCAGAATTGTTTTTCAGGAAAAAGAAAACTAGGAAGGACATGGGTTTTTAGCAAAATTTGTTTCATTTTAAAAGTAAACCACACACATACAAGGTAGGTATGATAAGGTAACCAAAATTTAATATACGGTTTAATGATATAGCACAACAAATGAAAGGGGCATGTTAAAAAAAAATCCATCCCATTTGCAATTGATATTATACTCAAATACCAGGGGAATCATGATTTTTTATTGATCCATGAATTAATAGCTATCATATCAAATAGGGTTTGGTTGATTCACATTGTGTCATTGACCCATCATTGATCAACACAACAAAATGGGGGCCCTAACAATCACTAATATATGGGCATGTTTATGAACACACTTTGAATGTACTTCAACCAATTTCAATGGTGATAATTTACATCTATTTTTTTACATAGAATGTTCATTAGACTAGGTTAGACTCTAGAGATATATATGCCCACACAATATACATGTCACCTTTTGTAAAATGAGAAATCCAATAAAATTGGCATAAATGACCCCAAAAAGAGTTGTTTCTTTTTTTAGAAGGAATAAAAGGAAAAAAGGCCTAAAAAGTATTTTTAATTCAAAAAGGGCAAAAAAGAAAACAAGAATACAAAAAATATTTAGATGAGTCAGAATTTTTTTTGGCTCGTAACTGGTTCTTGCAGTTGACAATTGACATATTTTTAGGATCCATTGAACTCACAACCACTTGGACCTCTTAGACCACTTAGACCACTTAGGCCACTTGCCAATTTTGGATGCGCAAGTGGGATTTGAATAAGTTTTTTGATTCTTTGGGTGTTGGCTTGAAATCAAGTTGAAAATCAAAAGGATATTGAAAGACAAAAGAAGAAGAATTCTGACCTAGTTGGCCACCAATGTTTAATATCTATCACAAATATGAACCATATCCCTTGTGGCAAAGGAAATGGACCGGTGAATCCTAGCAATGTACTTGATGGAGAGCACTTGTTGTAAGTTAAGGAACTTTCATTTATAGAAGCACCTTACGTGCATTTAAGGCACTTGTTCCTATACATTTGTAAGGTGCCTTACATTTGTCTTTATACATGGGTAAGGTGTATTTGAAAGGGGCTAACTCATGATTTATGTTGGGATAAGGCCATGACAACAAGACCTTATGCCACATGTATTGGAACAAGCTCTATGTGGCCAACTCATGCTTTATGACGGGTAAGGTCCTCATGATAGTCCCTTGTGTTGTACTTAAAAGGCTTATTGTAGGGCCTCGATTAATTTTGGACATATGTAATTCCAATCTTATCAAGTGCTATATTTATAGTGATCTAGTAGGTTGGTGTACCTTAGGTCATACTACATATTATATATTACATGCAAAGCATCAAATCCATTTCTATCCATTCTTTTTTGTGCTATGAGGTTACCTAGTAGTTTTGTAGCATTCAAAGTTCCTTAAATAGAAAGGCATGTGAAGTTTGCTTCATGGTGGGTAGCCAAAACAAATCACCTTAAATTACAAAATGGAGAACACTCCAAAAAAACAAAAAAAAGAAGGATACTAGTTGGTGGCTTTTTCATTAGTTAGTAAGCCTCAAATATTTCCTATAGGCAATGACAATAATTAGAAAATAATTAATTAGTCAATTTGATAAATTCCTTGTAAGAGATGCCTAAACAACTAACAAATAAGATTGATCATTTATTTTTTTGACAAACCTCGATTTGGGTTTTTTGAACAAATGTTTTCCCATGTATGGTCGGTGGGTTCAAGTCAATGAAGTAGATCACAAAATGAAGGCAAGGCCTTAATGCACAAATTTGAGAGAGACGAGTCTTTAAGAAGAGAATTATTGGCAACAACTTGAAAATATTGAGTTGTCTAAATGAAATTTGAATAACCAAATATGTGTCTTGTGTAGTGTAGTGGGAAGTTGCATTTTTTGGGGGTGTAATTGGGTATCTATAAAACACCATTTAAAGTTGCATATATGAGATGTATACGATGGTACAAGGGTAGCTTCAACACATGTTTGTCAAATAATTAATTAATTTTGGTCAAAACTAAAATATTTCCAAAGTATTCTTGAAGATTGTTTTAATTTCCTTCATTTTAAAAAAAAAAAATTCAAAGAAATATTTTTTGAAAATCTTGACATTTCTGAAAATAATATAATTAGTGTTGAAGCTGCCAAGGTGTGACTTCTTTTCACAATTTGGCCCAACAGTAATGTATGGTTTGCATATAATAAATAGGTCATATTTGGACCATGGATCCATAGAGGTATGATGTTAAAACAATGGCCAATATTTTCATACTTGAGGATAGCAACATATATAGTCAATGCATAATTGACTTCCATTTTCACTTTGGTTTTGCATATTGTCTTGTGAAAACAAATATCATCACATATTTTCAAAATGTCAAATTTCAAAATAAGCATTTCCAAGGATTTCACATAGTTCTAACAATTTCAATCACTCCACACACACATACATGTTGTATGAACATGTATATATATATCTCCCTTTTACTTTCTATGTGTTGTTGTATGTGTATGTATACACATACAAACACATGGACATATATCTATGCAAACTTTCAAATGTACATCCTATCATGTGCATTTTCTTGAGCTTTAGGATACATAACTTTGTCAAATTAAAATACAACATACAAGATTAAAATAAAATAAAAAACTAGAAATAATGTCTTCACATGGTTTTAAAACAAGGTCCAAATAAACATATTATAGGGTGCCACAAAATTCAAAACTTCCAATTTGAAGGCGAAACAAATAGAATGTTGATATCAAAAGGCTTACTTCTCATGATGTGTGAAAGACCACCCTACCCAAAACTTTGAGTTTATGTTTATAAATCACAATGTAAACAAAACATTTAAATGGTAAGGGCCCCATGTTGCCACACCATGTTTTTTGAATCCTCCATGATGCAAATAACAAGTCAAGGACATAATTTGGTTACCTTGGTTAGTGCTTCTTGGTTCCCAAATTGCTATATATTAATTGAGGCAATTTGAAATTGGTTTTTGAGCCTCCATCTTATGATGGCATTTTAAGTTCATGGAACACAGGGGCCAAATGTATACTTGGGCAAATGTTAGTTTTCCATCATAGATTGTGTAGCATCATCTCCTTCAAACCCATTCAAAGTTGGTTTGGCAAGGAACTTATTGATGGTTATGTTAAACTCGTTTAAAGAAGCTCAAACATAACCCAATCATTTCAATTCCAAGTGAATTCATTTGGAAATTTTCCTAGAAACAATAATATATAGAAAATCCAAAATGGGGAAAAAAAGGATCAATTTAAAGAAAAGGGTGAGGGGAGGACTCAAGCACAAGTAAGCCATTAGATATCTCAAAGATACCAAAGTTAAGAGTCAAAGAATTACCACTTACACATCATAAAAATAGGCTTTTAATATATATATATTTAACAAATAAAAAATTACTAATTTTTATTTTTTCTTGGTAATGTAGACTTTTGTAAAGGACATTTGCATTTTTCTAGCAATTAAAAAGTGGAATTTATTTTTATGGTCCTCTAAACAACACAATTTAAAATCTTACTTACCTAATATAAATATATTCCATTTAATATTTTGTGTTGAAGGTTCCCCAACCATGATTTTAGCATCTTGTGAACATGGGTATTTTTGGTTTATTTTTAAAACTCATTTTTTCATAATTTTAAAGAAAAAAAGATTCTTATAAATGTAACAAAAAAAAACAAAAAACAAAACAAAAACAAAAGTTCTAAAAATCCTACTTCCACCCAATTTAGGTGAGAAAACCAGTTTGGAGTACTTTATGAATAACTCTATTGTTTCCAAAATGGCCAAAAGAGGGAGAGAGAACACAAACCCATTTTAAAAGATCTGCAAGAAAAGTTTACAATTGGTGTAATTACAGACTACAGACCTTACATAACATGGCAAAGTTGAGGATAATTTCACAAACCTGCAAGCAAGGTGCTAGTTCATTGCAATTGAAAAAAGGAAGTGGTGATAACACGCCCAGATTGAAACTAGGAAGGGAAAGTGTATAACAAAAAAAAACTGGAAATTTGCAACAAACTTTCATAGACAAAAGTCATGGGTTTGGAGAATGCATTTTTCTTGCTCAGCTTCTTCACAACTGGTTGTTGCAGAAAACTGGGGAGGGATCATACAGCAGTAGATTTGAGGCGTCTGGCGTCAGATTGTGGAGCAGATCTGAGGCCCCCAAAATCCCAATTGGATACCTTAATGCAAGCATTTGGAGGTCAGTAGTAGTACTGCCACAGCAACTGTCACTCTTGTTCTGCATTACAAAACTTCCATCTGAGTCAAGCTGCTGCTGCACAGGTGAGGTATGATTACTATTGAAACTCATATTCCTGGAATTGGAAGAAATCATGTCCATTCTTTCTTGTCTGGTGCTGTTCTCTGAAGCTTTTTCAGGCTCTGAAATTGGATATGGAAGAGAGGAGTGAAGACATAAGCTTTCACTCACAATCTGGTCCAGAGTTGTTGTTCCTGCAAGTTGTGCTGCATCCTCCTCACTGCACTTGCAGAAAGCTTGAATTGTGGTTGGAGAGCTGCTGCAGCTGGTAGTGCACTTGATTCCTTTCTGTTGTTGGTGAAGTGGTAGCACATCATGACCTGAATTGTGTCCATCAGCTGCCTCATTCAACACTTCTCCTCTTTCCCATGATCCAGTACCATCACACACAGCAACTGGATATGCACCATTGTTGCTCATTGTCACACCTTGACCCCATACAGGAACACATGAGGGCTGCTGCTGCACAGTTGATGAGTCCAGCATCATGGCACCACAATTCACAAATGGAGCAGAATAGGCAGCAGATTGCAGCATGAGGTTTCCAGTTTGTGCTGCTGCCAGTCTAGTGCCATAGCTGCTTGTGCCACATTCCCCAAGTCCTTCATGATGATCATCCTCATCTTGTCCATGTGTTGCAGCACACAACAAATGCATGATGTTGTCAACATCGACTGAATTCAGATTGGCCTCAAAATATGGTACCGGAGTCAAAGAACTCTCCTCATCCTCATCCTCCATCTGTACAAAAACACAGATACATTCGGCTGCACCGCCAAGCATCAAACCCTAGACCCAGGTATGCCATCATGATTTCTATGGCCAAGAAGAAGAAGAAGAAGAAAAACACACAACATTCTCACAATCCTCATCAATCAGTGTACCTGGATCTTGCTCCTTGGTGAATTTCTCCAACCAGTTGTATGAGGAGGAGAAGAAGATTCACATGCAAGTTGTTGTGGTGGTGATGATGAGTCTGAGTCTTCTACGGTTCCAGCATGTGAGTGAGATTCGTGATCTTGGCCAGAAGCTCTGCCGCACTGGCAATCAGCTGTTGTTGCTTCATAAGGTTTCTCAAGAAGTTTAGAAGAAGCAGAAGCAGAAGTGTTGTTGTTTTTCTCAATCTGAGCAACCACCTTAGACTGCTGATAGTCACGAAGGACAGTGCAACGGGGTGGTGGTAACATGACTCCTGCAAGGACACATTGATCTGAGGTTTCAGAGCCATCATCCATGATCATTTTTGTCTTAATTCTGTGCTTGTGGCGAAGATCTTTCCGTCTCATTGTTGCATTCCAGTGATTCTTGATCGCATTTTCGGTGCGACCTGGAATGAGCTTGGCAATGTCAGCCCATCTGTTGCCAAGATTGTTATGTGCAGACACAAGAGCTTCTTCTTCCTCCTTGTTCCAACCGTCACGCTGCACCCACGCCCCCCAACATGCAGATCATGGCCACAAGAAGCTGTTGAACAGATTCTTCAAGCAATTCTTCTAAACAACTTCTTGCAAACCAAGAGAGAGATCCTGAGCAAATGTCGGTGAAGAACAAAGTTTGTGATCTGAAAACTGTCTTTCTGACAGTTTTTGCAGGTGGGTAGCACTAACCTTGATGTGAGGGCGAAGATGATTGTGCCAGCGCTCGCGGCATTGTTTGCCAATGCGACCTGTCAAGAAAGTAGCAATGAGAGACCAGCATTGCTGTCCATGCCGCTCCACCAACTCCATCAGGTATCTTCAAAACAAGAACAAGAACAAGAACACACATCCGCAGTCAGGACTTCCTGCTGCTCATTTCGTCTTTAAGAGATGGCAATTTGCTAGAACAATTCAGTCTGAGTGCGAGAACAACTGCAATTGTAGAGTACTGCGAGAACGAGCATTCGCAATCTCGCAGCAGAGGGACAGGCACAAGAAGAAGAAGAAGATGGTATCCATACCTGTCTTCTCGAGGGCTCCATTGACCTTTGATGATGTGTGTGTGCCGAGGTCCATGAGCTCTCAAGGACGATGCAGAGCGTTTCAACAGGACTCGCTGCTTCGACTCAGGAAGCTGATCGACATCATGCTCGGCGTCATATCGTCTCTTCTTCTTCTTTCCGTATGCCTCCCAGCTTGCTGTGAGCTGCTGCTGCTGCTGTTGCTGCTCATGGTCTGCAGCTTGAAATGCATCAACCAAAAGCTCATGATCGCTGAAGCTGTAATCCAGCTGCTGGAAAGCAGCAGATCCCTGAGCTGCCATGATCTGGTTTTCGATCTGATTCTTAAGCTCTGAGCCCCGTGCGTGTGGGAGAGCTTCCAGGACCGTCACCGATCCATTTTTTGGCCGGCACCACCAATCCGTTGCGCCCTGGCTTAGCGGCTGCAGATAGTTGTAATCTCTCCGTTGCAGCTGTTCATGACTTCCGACCACCATGAGGCATGGATCCAGCCGCTGCAGTCTGTTGACGTTGTTGGGACTCGCAGACAGTAAGCGGGCCGGTTGGCCGTTTGCTGGATGCAGTGATCCCAAGTAATTTTGGATCTGAAGGGAGCACCCTAAGCTCTGGGTGTCGACGTTGTTGAGCTCCAGCTGCATGACGGCGGGGGCGATGGCGCTAGAACCCCCCATGAAGCTGGTGCCGTGCACGACGTCTGTTGTGCCGGTCCAGGCATAATGAGAAGCCGATTGCTGTGCATGATTCTTTCCAGCTTCTGCTGCAGAGAGTTGCATCCTGCAGGCAACTTCTACTAGTTCTGCAAAGTTCTACTGTCTTCCAGGAACTGTATAACTCAATACTGCATCTGCTCTCAGCGACAAAGTCTGCACCATCACCACCATACATGTTTTTTTTCCCAACAACAGATTCTCGAGCAGCATCAGATGAAGAAGTTGAACAAGGCCATGACTGATCACGCGGCCGACCTCCATCCTTTTGCTTCCAGCATTAGAGCACAATATTTATTGCTCCACAGATAATCCTTTCACTGCTTGTTTCACGCAGTTCCCAAAATTCAAAACCTGTTTTTCTAGTGGTCATGCGGCATGTCCACATGAGTAGTAGTCACATGCAACGCCTCCTACAATAAGCTGGAAATAACAGCGACGCAGAGCTACTGCATGAGCATCTAATTAGATACACATGTCGAGCTTCCAATTACCGCTACAACGACGTCAATGAGGCAATACCCCATGAACAACGTCAAGATCTAAACCAGACATGCCAGATTCACGAGTCACTGATCAATATCAAGGACGCAGTTAGTGGATGCAATTGCTACAACGATAGACTATAAAATTCTGATCACCTCTACGACTGCAAACCGATCACGCGCTCTAGAAGATAGGTGAGCAGAGACTCACAGAGCACAGCTACTCGTGCATGAATATTCACACAACAAACACACGATCTGGGTACTCTCTGTGTACTTTGATTCAAAACTAACGACAAAAATTATACTCTACAAAAGAAAACGAGAAAGAGAGAGAGAGAGAGAGAGAGAGAACCAGATCCAAAGCAAAAAAACAAAACCTGCAACAAAATCTCTGGGAAGACGACAATGCAGAAACAGAGCCCCAAAAACACGCCGCCCTTTTTTTCCTTCTGATCCTGCTTCCGTCCGCACAGGCTTCGTCTGTCGCATACGGTCCCGTATACGTACAACACCCGGTCGTACGTACATTTGTATCAGTAGCCTAAATACATACCTATACTGTACGTATTTTTGTAAAATACCGTGTATCGGTATTATTGTTTCTGGGTACGTTTTGTTATACGGATTTTTGTGACGGTTCGTCTTCCCCCCCCCCCCTCCCGAGATCTTTGGAAGCCCAACCGTCACGCTTGCGCAGTCTTCTCCGTATCTTCCGCCACGTGTTGTGATCGGACGGTCATTGGCTTTAGTAACTTCCTTGCCCTAATTTCTGGCTTTGGTACTAACTATGTTCTCTCTCTCTCTCTCTCTCTCTTTTTAGGGTTTAGGGTTTAGGGTTAAAACCCTAAACCCTAAACCCTAAAATTAACTGATCTATCAAGTGTGTGCAAAAGAGCTTTAAACCCTAAACCCTAAACTCAAAGCTGTGTGAAGATGTGGTCTTCTCCTATTTAACCCTCCTACCTTGGCAGCTTCCACATTAATTATATTATTTTTAAAAATGTTGAAATTTTCGAAAAAAAATTTCTTTCAAATAATAGAAATTTGTGAACGAAAATATTTAATCTCAAAGAATATTTAATTTGGTGAAATGAAAATTCCAAATTTTAAATAAATTAATTTACATACATGTATGTGTTGAAGTTGGCAAGGTGCTACAATTTTTATTTTTATTTTTATTTTTATTTGAAATTTTGAACTTTGTTGAGAATTTTGTAATGATTGAGAGATGTTTTAATTTTAATGTGAGATTGGGAATTCAGCTTTTCCCAAGAATTTAAGAATTTTCAACATGCATAAGGGTTAGAACAGCTTATAACAAAAATAATTTTAAATGTAAGTTTAAATTACAAAAAAGATAATTAAAACAAGGTGATGAAACATTTTGACAAAAAATCAAACTCAAGTTAAATTTTAACATGGAAACACTTGAAATATGAAATAAAAGGAATTAGGTTAAAATATCATGGGGAACATTGTGTGTTAATTCTTCTTAGTATGTGCATTAAAGAAGGTATTATTTGGGGTATTATGTGAGGGAGTTTCTAAATTTTTAGACTCTATTGTTATTTAAGTTTTTTATATTTAAATAATTGAATAATCTTAAATTTAACTTAAATAATTTGATATTTGCATTGAATTTGACATAATATATTTAATTTAATTTAAAATTTAGTTGAAAATGTGAGGAATGATGAAGAAAAGAAGGTGATTATGTTTTACTCAAAAAAATATCATGCATGTTCCAATAAATTTAAAAAGCATGCCAACAAACATTTTGATATTAAATCACATTTCAAACAATGAAAATCATGTTTGGCCTTCACTAAATTATTATAAATATTAATCATTTGATATAAAAGAATTATAGGTGAAAAAATGTTTTAAAATGAAGAATTTGAGTTTTTAAAGCATAACATACAAGGTGTGTATTGCAACTCAAATGAGTGGACCACCAAATTGTTACATTTAAACCTTCATCAACTTTTGGTCCTAAACAAATAAATACAACCTTAATAATGTTACCTCTTGCACATTGAACTTTGAGAATAAATTACACAATTCTGCATCCTACTAATTGAACCTACTAACAATTTTAATATCTAAAGTCTCTTGTACATATGTTATTTTTTAAAAAATTAA
>Ga0209208_10010312_pt1 | contig 12141 bp, 7 predicted proteins | sample S1TSphfallax_3_FD_187694 | JGI IMG/M metagenome (GOLD analysis project Ga0209208, IMG submission 187694) | Host-associated microbial communities from peat moss isolated from Minnesota, USA - S1T2_Fd - Sphagnum fallax MG (SPAdes) (version 2) | ecosystem: Host-associated > Plants > Peat moss >...
TCATTTGTGATACAATGACTTTCAAAGCAATTTTCCTAAGCACTTAGAAAGCCTACCAAATCTAGGATTTAAGACCACATAATTTTTTTTGGCATAAAATAAAAATGTAGACATTAAAGCTAGATACTATGAATGTTATGTTTACAAAATGAACTTGAAATTGTTTGTTAAGCTTGTTTCTTTCCAAAAGGACGGTAGCTAGGAGGATTAAAAGAAATTGGAATTGAAATGATGCCAATTTAAAGTAGCAATATGGTTTTTCATTTTGAAATGATTATAGCAAAGTTGACATGCTATGCAAAATCCACTCCATAACTTAGCCTTTTAATGTTACCATTGCATTGTAGGTGCATTGCATGGAAATGTAAAATCACCAAGAATTTTTTTTGAAACTCTTCCATTGATGTGTTTAGTCCCACACATTGTACTCCACTTTGTCTAACCCATTTGTACACCTTACTTGCACATCGGTTCATTATCAAAAGTTTAAGAGTATTTTTTTGAGGCATCACTTTTAGCTAAAAAATTCTTTACATCACATTTCAAACATCAATTATTTATGATACAAACACTACCACCTTATTAAAATCAAAATAAATTCAAATTTGATATACAAATTAATAACTATATCAATTAGTGCAAAGAAAGAACATTTGAATTATTCACCTATGAGCAATGAAATGAATATTCACAAATGATGGTTGGTCATTTCATAAGCAAGTTGAAATATTGTGTCCAACCATTGAGCCTACACCATCTATGGCCACACCAACTAAAAAGGCAAAGGATCCCATTCCATTCTATTGAGGACCTTCATAATAATGCCATACATGGCTTCTTCACATGTCCTTGATGCAATTTCAAATATATTTACGATTTACATAATCAGTGTTCAATTTTTTTCATCACTCAAATAACATGTATATTATGAGGTGCTTCTCTAAGGTTCTACACCAATAACCTTGGACTTGGACAATCACAAGTTTTGTAACTAACATACTTTTCAAATGTTTTGAAATTGCCCACAAAAATTGTAAAGCTCCATATACATATGTGCAAGCTCTGAAGTCATGGTTCATGAGCAATAACAACCCTAGTTTGGTGTGACCACAAATCATTTTTTAAAAAAAGTTCAAACCAAGTTCAATTGTTGATCAAACACGTTTTAAATAATCGTTAATCCACAAATAATTTTTCATGAAAGGTATGACATGTCAAGTGAATTTTTTTTTATGGGCATATGATTTTACAACATGTCACATGACATGTTAATTCTTTGTAATTGGTTTGGGCAAATTGTTCTTGCCTTGGTGTGCAATTTTTTAATGTGCATTTGACATGTGACATGCATTGATGGGCACACAAATAACCATACTTGGGTGGGTATTAGAAATTGCACCAAACCAAAGTCCTCCCCCTCCCACACTCGTGCACACAAATATGAAGGTAGCCATTAAGGTTTTAAAAACTAAATCAAAGAATCGATTTAGAATTATGGTTTTAAAAAATTAGAAGAATCAAATAACCTTTGGTTTTAAACCAAGCTTTTCATGGAAACCATTTTTTAATTTATTTTTGAGAAATTAGAACCAATGGTTTTTTCATTTTGATTTATTTTTCAAAAAATTGAAATTGGTGATTATAAAAAAAATCAAATGCATGCATGTTTAACATTGGTTATGACCACACTCATTCTTTTCATGTTAGTTTCACTCTTGCTCCATTTCGCATATTGGTTACCTTCAAAATCTTGTTATGGAGTTTTATTTGCAATTTGAAGTCATTCCTTTATGCCCTCTCTATTTTTTATGATTTGTTTGGATTTAAGGCTAGTTAAACTAGAGAAATGGCTAGGGACCTTGAGAAGCAATTGACTTTCACATGAAATAGATAAATGAAATTTCAAGTCACAAATCCTCAAAAAAAAATTAAAAACATGTTTTGGTAGGACATGTTTTAATATTATGCAATATTTGGTTAGGAATATGCAATGTCTTTTTAAATATTTTTTGGTATTGTACATTTGATATGATTATTGATACCAATAAATGTTGATGGGTCTCACTCAATTCATCAATAGGCCATGAAACTAATTACCTTTGCCCATTGCATAATTCATTCATCGAATGTCACAAAAACATAATATATCATAACAATATAATGGGCAATTATTTTATATTTGTAACATACACATTATGAATTATGAAGTAGGAGCATGTTTGATAACAATAGTAAAATATCATGTAATGCACTTTGGACGAAGGAACACAATAAACTAGTTAAAAGCTTCTTTTAGGTTAATAGGATGCACAATTTACTAGTGCCTTTGAAAGGCACTCGTAATAGGAAACATAGCTATTATTGATTGGCCCAAGTGGTGAGATTTAAACAATCTCTCATTTGAATAGTTTTTCACTTTAAGAACAATTTGCATGAGGCATATTATGACGAGTTATTAAAATAACTTGAAATTGAGTTTGAAATTTGGATTGTAAATATTGACAAAATAAAATGTTATTCAAAAGGACCTATCAAGGAATATGATTAACTTTGGTTGGTTGGTAAAATTGAACTATATTCACTTTATAATATCCAATATTTCATGTTTATAAGTGGGGGTGGGAAAATAGCTTGTAGTGGTAGGCACTTATAGAAGCCCACAAATTGGTGTGGTTGGGAATTATGGTATAGTCAATACTAACATATATACCCCATGGATATGTTATTAATCACATGTCCCAAATAATGATATGTGTCATAACAAAATATTGATAATGTATTTCATATTTTCAATACATAGACCATCAAGGTATAAATACTTAAGTCCAAAATTACAAATGTTCTAGATTATTCCCCAATGTTAAATTAAATTATGTGTTCATGACTATTATCATGAGTGGATTGTGTTTTGTTCACACTACTATAAATTATACATCCACACATATATTCATCTATAAACTAATTAAATGTTGTGATTGCAATTGGTATGGTTTTAGATCAGTAACATCTCTAATTGGGTTGATATTGATGTTCATTATTCATCCTTACAATTTTCAAAACTTGGATTTTCAATTAATCATCCATGCATGCTTTCTTGATTACATTGAAATCAATTTCATCAACTTCATCTATTATGGTTATTGGAATCAAACTTGCATGAAGTTATGATATTATATGTTTGCAATGCAATTTCACCCCAAATAATTTAAAATGTAACACTACTAAGTTCTTGCCCATCACCATTGTCTAAAAAATATCACATACTGAAATAACCAAGGCATGATAAATTCTTTGTGGAAAACCTCGTGTTAATGGTTGAAAAAATGTATTAAACTCTTCAATTATATTATAATCACTCATAGCTTCTTGTACTACAACTATTCATGTAAACCATACCTTCATTTTGTTACTAATTCTTTCACATACATGTGTTGCTACCACACATACACACCATCTTCATATCATAAAAAATTATATAAGTACCCATAAGAAGCTTCACAATAGTGTTTCAAGTCCAAAAAATTGCCCATAACTCTTCTCTCTTTTAGTCCCCTCCCCCCCCCCACAACTAGCTTTCTATCATCTTCCTATGTTGGTGAACTTCCTCTAGTTTAAAAACATTACTCCTAAAATGTAAAAGGCAATTACAATAATTGTTTCTACAACTACCCAATGTCACATTGGCATCATATTGACATATACAAATTGCTCTACTAGGTTGGTTTGTAAATTGTTGTGATGTCTTGCAATCAACTTGCCACTATTCGGTTTAGCACTAGTCAACTTACTATTTATCAACTTACCATATTGTTTGATGATTTTATTATTGCCAACATGTTATGACAAACTAATTTAACTCTACTTTGTTGTGAATTTGCAATATGCTATAATTCCTTTTTCTAACACTATATGCCCAATTTTAAGGCCTTTTCCATATTAGGGAAAACACATTTATTAACATTCCATGATTCAACTTAAGTGCGACTTCATTCAATTAAGATTTTACATTCATCCACCACCACATGATTAGACCAAATAGATGAATTTTTTCACATATCATTTCACTATTTGTAAAAATGTTAGGTTTTTATTTGGGCACTTTGAAACATAATGGTCATATGTTCAAGTGAAAATGTTTGAAATTAAAAAAAATTTGATACAATTTGAAGTGTGCAGATCACATTTAAATGGTTAATGTTTGACTACACATTAATACATTACAATTATCTAGGCCATTTCTAAATATAATACAGGCTTGAATACCCTTCCTATACTCTAAAAAAGACATAAGCATGTTGTTGCCATTCTCACCAAGGTTTTAGAATTCAAACGTTACATATTCAAGCATTCATGATTAGATGTTAGGTAGGTGGGTTGCAAACAAGAACTTGGGGAATGGGGAAAATCTATCCAACAATTGCACGACGACTATAGCAAGAGGCCATCATCTTAGATTCTAAGAGTTTGATTGATACAATACCTATTTACGGAATGAAATAGTTTTTCATAAGGTTTGTCCCAAGAGAACATATACAATGAAAAGGTGGTGATTTTCATTCATTATGGTTTCAAAAAGATATGTTAAAATCTTGAAGAAAGCCATTGGCAAAACAGATGGCAAATAAAGAAAATGAATAGAAACAAAAATGATGAAAATATTAAACAAACTTACATGTTCGAAAGGTGGCTGTGACTATATGAAGGCCATTATGTGTGGTGAATAGGTAAGTGTTAATAAAGGATGTCAAAATGCCAGTAGCAAGAAATAAAGAAAGGAAGTGGAAGGTATAGGAACACACAAAAGAGGCATTTGTGTCTTGTATTTGGGTGTTGGGGTTGGTGGGCTACAAAGGTTAGAGGATTACAATGCATCTGCAACAGAAGAAAAGAGATGAAAAGAGCCCAAGAGACACAGTAGAGTGTAGAAGCAAAGAAGATCCCTAACAAATGAGAGTGTTGGGGTTGGTTGGCTACAAAGGGGGTAGAGGATGAAAGAAGCAAAGGGAGAAAAGAAAAGAGATGAAAACAGCCCAAGGGATGGGGTAGAGTGTAGAAGCAAATAAGACCGAGAAACAACAAGTTGCCAAGGCTATATAGAGAAGAAGAGAGAGAGAGAGAGAGAGAGATTTGGGGTTTTGGGCAATGGGCTATTAAACAAGAAGAGAAGGAAAGACACAGATTTGGAGTTAAAAGTTAAAAACCAAAAATGTTTCTAGCTACACAAAGTTCTCACTGGATATTCTTCCATTCTACTTGTCATTTGTGGGTACCCCCACAATGAAGTAGCCTAGAAAAACCAAGTCATGCTGGATATGAAACAAAACACAAATTATTGCCAGATTCATGAGGAAGTTAAACCACTGTTGAAGTATTTGACATAACAACTATTGCATATGAGGAGGATCAAGCTAGACAATGTTGTAGGAATCTATTTGTGGCTCAAGGATGGATAATCTTTGGTTTAAATGAGATTTCAAAGCAGTATTGTATTGACTTATCAAAATCCATCTTCTCTTATTTGAATGTAATTAACTTACTGTGTAGTATTGGACTTACTTATTAAATGACAAAGAGAGACTGGATAGGTGTTTTGGGGGCGGGGGGAATTAACTGGTGGTTGGTCATTCAAGAGTTGGTGTTGACAGTCGGTGGTTCCCTGTGATTCGACCCCACTTCAAGCCCAGGAACAGTCGGCCAATTTCAACACCCATGAGCCTAACATCTGTAGTTAGCTCTTCCTCTTGCAATACTTTTGTCAATGTCATTGCACATGTCCCCATGAAGTCCTGTGGCCAATCCTAATACAATTGATTAGAGCTTATTTGGGGAAAATAATCACTGGAAGGAGTGGGCAGGCATTTCAGGTTCACAGGTTTTCCTTGCCAGAATTTTGGCAAGCATGTAAGGTTTTGGAGACAGGTAGTTTGGTGCATCAACTGTGCCTTCACTTCCCACCTTCTGAGGTGAAATCCTATTGTTGCAAGTTCAGGAACACAGTCTCTGGATTGGAATCATGAAATGCCATTTATGCTGTCAAGTACATCTCTCCATGTGGCTGGATTTATTCTCCATCAAACCAAAGAAAAGAAGTTACCAAAAACTCTATATTCATCTACTGCTACTTCCTGATCATTATTAAATTGATGTGTCACACTGCAGCAAATGAACTGCAAACTAAGTTTCTTGTTGTGTTTACAGCAGGTAATGAAATTTGTGGCGAAGGAAAGGAAGAACCTTGCCAAATGTGTCTTTGTCCCACACCTCCACTATAAGCATATCTTGAACAGCATTCGCCACAAAGAAGTGAAATTTCTGGTTCCACACAGGATTCAAATTCTTTGGAATTACCTGCAGAACAAACAATCAGACTGTAGATAAGGAGTGAAACGGGCGGGTAATGATCCATGCAGTAACTTTGAAGTGGATGTCACTAGTATTCTGTTGGTTGCTCTTGAATTTGGAGCATCTGCTGTTTGTACAGGTATTTTGGGTGCATGCAACTATCCCAAACTATTACCAGAAGCAGGGTGCTATCCACAAATGTTCTGTATCATTTCCCTTTTTTGTGTATGACATTCAGAAAGTCTTTGGAAAATATGTTAGAACCACAAAGGGTGGAATCCAGGGTGGTGTGTGCACTCCCACCCTGGCCATTGTTTAGGCTCCAGATGAGACATGGAAATACCACATACATCCATGAAGATGACTTGGTATCTGCTCTGGAGCTTGGGTGGTCAGGCAGAACAGGGCTATAATGCATGTTACATCCTGTAATTATTCACAGGCTCTCTCCTGCCACATCTTTTTCTATGGAGAAAGTGACCAGTTGATTATATCAATGGAAGGTCTATTGTAATAATCATCAAGGACCTGAGAGATAACCGCATTAAGATAAGTGGGCCCCAACCTTGGTCTCTTTCTTGTAATGCCTGGTTTTATTCATTCGAAGCACCACAAATGGATCCCCCTTTCCATTGTAATCTGAGGGCACAAGATTCTCAGCTCGCAACACTGTCACTGTCAGGACCCCCTGAATTTTTTCCCACAGCTTTCCCTTACAGGAAAACCTAGCAACAAACCTTCAGTAGTCAGGGCCATGAAAGCCTAAAGGGTGGGTGGAGTGTGTGCCAAGTTAAAATACACCTTCACAACTGAATTACTAGGCCTTCAGACAAGAAATGCCCACAGGTTTTGCCAAATAGAGAACATTAGTTAAGGACTAATATGATGAAATATAAGGTCCTTCCATACCTTGGGTTTAACACACGGCACTCCTGTTCATTCTCTGCCACTTTAATGGGCACCACAATATTTTCCAATTGGGCTTCCTCATCCATATAGGAACGGTAGACAACTTCAATGTTCACCTGTGAAGAAAAAAATGATGGACAGCAAAATGACATGAGAATAGTTGCCAAATAACCATTAGATCCTTTCCAACAAAACTTTCAAATAGGACAACCCGAAGCATGCAAACATCTGGACACAGAAGGTTGCAAACTGAGAACTAGAGTATGTACCTGGCCTCTATACTGCATCTCTTGTACTTGCTGATAATGTTCCAGATTCATTACTAGTTTAAGCCACCTCTCTGACACAATCCCATTCTCCAGGTCCTGCATCCACAGTTGCAAAATAGAAACATCACTTAAGGATTTGGGCACATTTGCAGCAACAGTACATACAAGCTTAGTTTCCTTGATCTTCATTACTCTCATTGGACAGAGACCAATTGAGCAGGGCTAGAAGAAACTAATGATTTGAATTTTAGTGCTGACCTCCAAATTCAATTTCGTGCAACCTAGCACCTGAAACTCTTGAGCAGCACCTTCATCAAGCAGGAATATCACTAGCTTCTGTTGAACTGGATCTTCAACCTCTAGCTCAAACATCTCATTCCAAACTGGATTCAGTGTATTCTTCTGTCCATATCAATGTGTCAAAAGGATGTGAGAGAATCAGGTATAGGACCCATGAACACTTACATTCTCCCTATGAAAGTCTCTAGTGCAAGTAACCCAACAAATTCAACATTCCACAAATCTCTGTTTCTAAGCTGAAAATATGAAAGACCATAAAGAAACACCAGAATTTGGTGAGTATGTAACTGTGAAGAAGATCATCATATCGACAGTCATCATGTCACCATGGAAAAAAGTTTCATGAATATACATTCTTGAGGACGGGTGCAGCCAAATAACAGATTTTCAGGGATAGGGCATTACATGCGCTTACTATGGTCGTGCTCCTCCTTATGAGCCCTGGGACAGGATGGATGTAGAACATGGCAAAAGCATCAGGACTTTGAATACAGTTAATTTGTCCCAAATCCCTTGCCTGAGTCAGTCTGATGTCTAGTATTCCAACTGCAGATTTGGGAAACTTGTCCTGAAAGACAACAGCATTCCTCCTTGGATACATGTGACGCTGCAGTCTTTCATCCATCCAAGCCCAATAGACTCAATCTTTTAAACAGTTCACATTTATGCTACCTCACATATCTGGCCCTGGTGGCATTACTATTACCTCTCTACTCAACAGCATGCTAAACTACAGTAATTCTCGATGAAAAATATCTGAATCTCAGTTTTCCCAGCAACAAATCTGGACTTGCTCAAGAGCGCTCATGATGCCACATCTGCCAACTAGTCACTGCTTTTCTCTTCACCCTTTCACCAAGAACCTCCCTTTGGGAAGAGGAGCATCTTGGTAGGGGCCAACTTTGCTGCACAAACCTTTCCTCAATCAACTATCAGCCCCTAGGTTCCTACACTGGATATTGTTTCACTTAATGACCCCTTTCTTGCTACATCTAGACATGCACATGGCAGTGGTTTGAACTTACATCAGCAAAAAAAAACATAGTGCTTAGTGAAGTTGAATGTCCATCTCTCAGAAAATGGAAAATAAGTCTCCTTATGCTCAGTGCTGTACCTTGAGTAATCTCCATCCACAATATGGGGAATGACATGGATGCAAGCACGCATGGGCCAGCACAGCGATTCCATGATTGCCACTCTGATCATCTCCTGCTACCAGTCACTATTTCTTACTTAACTGGTTGGACTAGTAGCACAGTGAGAAATATATTTTCCACTAAAATCAGTACCATTGGTGATATGTAGTGGCAGGCATGAATTAACACAAAAGAGACAGGATGCACCCTGTTGTACAGCTAAGTCTTTCTCATTTTTCTTTGTGTTTCTAATTTTGCATTGTTCCGAGATTCCTGTAAATTCTCATCTAAGACATATTATTGTGCTATCACTTTGCATTCAAGGAAGATCAGAAAGGCATTGCTACTTTTGAACAGCCTGAAAGTTGAGGATATACCTGGAGTTTCTCAGCCAATCCAGCCAATCCAGGAACTGATCCAATATCTCCACCAATAAGTTTCAAATTGAAATCAAACCTTTTCTGTTATGAGCAAGATCTTGCTGGTTGTAACTCATTATATCCAGCATGACAATCCTAGCCAAACCTATCTAAAGCCTGACACCACTCTGCTGCAGTATCAACTCAAAAACAGTACAGGAGTTACCATGGTCTCCAAGGACACAAGGTAAATCACATGTCCCTTTTGGGCAAATGCATATCCTAACAGGCTCATTGAAACTCCAACAGACACTTCATTGGTGGGATTATCAAGAAGGAATTAACTGCAATGCATCACAACCCAGTGAACATGACATTTCAGGTCTCTGTGAATGACTAGATTGTGACATGCCAATGATCAAATCATACTCGTAGAAGGATCTTCTGTTCAAATGGATCACTAACACAGGCTGTAGCTGATGACTCTAGTATAGTCTGTGCTTGAAACTGTTGTCAAAATTGATGTTGGAATGTCAGTAGTGTCACAAATTTAGCTTACAATGAGGTAATTGTCAGAGCAATTTATCACTCAATTTATCACTTTACAGGCTGATCTATGCCAAGCAACTTGCCTTCTTCCGAATCGAGTATGTGATAGCTCCAAAGCAAGGCAACTCATCCACTAATGGCTTGATTATGAATCGTAACACAAGTGTCATGGTTATGTCTTTCACCTGTGTACAAGGATACTGGGACTGGGTGAAGCAATATACACCCTAAAGTGGAAAGAGAAGACAAGCAGAAGCAGAAATGTCACAGGCTTAGAAGGATTGAGAGGAGCAAGAACTGCACACAAACTATATAGATACCTTGAGAGTCTAATTATGTTCAGAGTCAGAATGTTTCTAGGATGAACCATAGCTGGAAAAATGTAGACACGTTGTGACACTTGCCTGTTTTGTACACAAGGATTCAACAACACTTTTGGAGTTGCAAACCACATTTACTGCTAGCACCTGCTCCCCTCAACCACAGCTTTTGTTGGAAGTAGAATGCACAAGTGCCTACCTGTGCAGGAACTGAAACACCAATGGGAAGTCCAACTGAAAGAATGCAGCTTGGATTGCCCTCCCACTCAGTCTCTGCATCTAATACAATTTCATCTCCTGAAGTGTGCAACTTGTGAATCCCTGCGAAAATGACAACCATGATCTACAGGAAGATTAGTATCTCCTTGAATTAGGTCAGTCAAATATGTTAATACTGATTACTAAATGCCGTACACAACAGGACCACACTTCACTTCCATCAGTTGGAACCATTCAGTATCTATATTTTTTGTCAAACAGGTCATGCCACCTATTTAGTGTGGATTCTGTAGTGAATCATTCACAGGTACCTTTGAACTGTGGGGCAATTGTGCCAAGAGTCAGCTTCACAAATTTAACAGATGTGGCTACTTTAGGTTTGTAAAAATCAATATAGGGTTCCCATGACTCCATTAGCATTCTTGAATAGGCCTGCCCCCCTCAACAACATGAATATGTTGACTTAGTTATGTCCCCTTGTAGTAAAAGTTTTGGGCAAACTTCAAACATTTGTGCTTTGAGAGGATGGCATCTAAATGCACCAAAATTTGAAAGGTGAGATTGTAGTTCTCTCAAATTCCCACTTTTCCTCCTGTCTCTGAGAAGTCTACCTTTTATAGGTAGCAAGCACACTAAAACACAAATGACAAGAGAGGAGCAAACCTCATTGAAGAATGGCCACACCTTCACAAGTTGCTGGTTCAACCAGTGTGTCTGCCAAAATTGTCCATCAGGTGAACACAGATTTAGATACTCATGATTCTCCAATCAAAAAGTAAGAGAGTTCCACCTCTGGAGAACAAGCTCCTCTAGCCCAGGGAAGACAGGCAATGATTAAGTTTCTCTCACCTTCCACATATTCTAGACATATTCCACTTGAAAGAACATTACACAGTAATATAACCAAGAAGTGATGAAATTTTACGTTCTCATGTTCCGAGAACCCAACCCAGTGTGGAAGACTCTCCCATGGAAACAATTTGCGGACATCCTCCATGGAAATAGAGGACAGAATTGCGACGTAACCTGCCTGCTCACAAGCCCCTCAAAAAAGCATGTTAGCCATTTGAAAAAGCTTATAAATATTGGACATGCGCTTTGCATCCTCCTTCAGGATGGGCTTCTTGACTGTTTTCTGCTCTGTGTTCTCAACCGAAGAAGCATAATGATGACATTCTGTACAGCAAGTGACACATACGAATTGAGAAGATGACAGAGAAGCATTTAAGCAAGAATCCCCCTGTCAAGAAATGCACTGAAGGACTGCAGTTCAGGAAGGGGGAACATGAGATTAGGTTTTGATAGTGATCTGCAACATCCCAACTTTACCTTTCGGCGGCGTGCCAGGGACCGTTGTTCTTGACGCTGCTCGAAGGCTATGCTCAAGCCGACGCCCGCAATGAATCCCGGAACCAAGGCCAAGAAGAATGCGTCATTCGATGTGCAACCTGCCATGAAAGACAGCACCGGACCTACGCTGTGCAAAGCAACAGCGGCTTTTCCAAAGTCTGGACCTGGAAACACAACGGCGAAGAACCACTCCGCCAGGTACGACACGAAGCTCAACATGTTGTTGGAGAGAAGGTCCGTCACGGGCGTTATATATCGAGAATCATCAATGCTGCCATCTCTTCCAACTTCTTCAGCATCCGTTCCATCTACAAAAAAAATTGATCGCAACAATAAAAACGACGACGACGACGAACAAGCTCACCGAAATTGATGATCACAAATGTTG
>Ga0209208_10010313_pt1 | contig 12140 bp, 10 predicted proteins | sample S1TSphfallax_3_FD_187694 | JGI IMG/M metagenome (GOLD analysis project Ga0209208, IMG submission 187694) | Host-associated microbial communities from peat moss isolated from Minnesota, USA - S1T2_Fd - Sphagnum fallax MG (SPAdes) (version 2) | ecosystem: Host-associated > Plants > Peat moss >...
GCGAGAGGGGGCCAACACGGGCGAGGGGGGGGACAGGCGGGGAAGGATCGGGCGAGGGGGAGCTCAACACATTTCATCCATTTTGTCATCTTTCTCTTTTATGCCTGCTCCCTGAAGTCGGACGGACAGTGGCCATGGACAGTAGCTTAAAAAAAAAAAGTTTTCATCCATCCGCGTGGATTGAACTGTTTTGAACTGTTTTTTTAGGGATGAAAGAATTTCGATCTCCTCCTCCTCCTCGATCTCCTCCTTCAGTCCAAGGGCTTTACCTGATGTAAAATACTGGGTGAAAGTTTTCTTTCATTTTATTTCCATTGTAAAATGGTATTATTTTACAAAATTTAGCATTATAAATTGACAATTGAAATAGGTGGATTGCTTTAATGGAGCTTGATATTTACATCAAAAGATTAAAAGAGAAATTCAGCAAACAATGTGCAAAAAATGAGCAATTAAATACAAATTAAGTTTATGTTTTTTAGGGGGAACATTTGAAGTTTAAATCAATGTACATAAAAAGATCAAAAGAGAAATTCAGCAAACAATGTGCAAAAAATGAGCAATTGAGTCCAAAATCGGTTATCTATTTCTTTTTAATTGACAAAATAACCAAGTTGGTTCGGCACAAGCCAAGGGCACATCCCACATTTCGGTAACGTTCAGTCCACATTGCATTATCCTTCACATCAATGCCTATCCCGGCAGCGAACGCAACGGGTACACACTATATGTTTGTTTAATGTGCTACCACTCTCTAAGCAATAAGCTTTGAGAAAGCTTGTTCCAAACTAGTGGCATGTGATGAAAGTTATGTCCAATCTAAGAGGACTTCCACTTTATGTTGAATTTGCAACTCAAGAAGGACAAACTATAATTTGATTCAATCTCACTTGGAAATTGTAGCATCATTAGAGTAGCATTGTCGGCTTGCATAGATTACATTTGTAATACATCAATTGTTTAAACAATTTTATTGTCAAGTTGAATAAGGATATTTGACACCACGTTTGTGTTTATAAGGCTTGTTACATCTCAAGTAAATTTGACAAGGCAACTATTCTTTGAACCATCCATGTGTTTATGATTGGTGTATGATGGTTTTGAGTTTTGAATATGGTTTTGCCAATATGTATGCCTAAGTTGTTGTTTGAAAAGCATGACTTATCCACACATAATATGCATGCCTAGATACTTTAAGAAAAACTGATCTATGTGGATGGCCGAAGTGCTTAATTTTTCAAGAAAATATAACAAGACTAGGTGCTACAAACTTGACATATGCATTTTTTTTTAATGCCCTACTTGTTGGCTATGGTTGAAAGTGCATAGCTGGTCAATGCTCATCAACACCCAATCTCCATAGTACCAAGCAAGTGGGTTCAATGATACTAGTGTAGCCATGCCATTGGCCCAAATGGAAGTCTGTAGATAGATGGAGTTTTGGTTGTGATGAAACCAGAACTCCTGTTCTCCTGGATTAATTTCAGTGGTGAATGTCCATGCAGCTGACATGATAGGAGAGTTGAGTATGCATCCTTGAGGAATTCTATCCAAGTCACAAAACAAAAACCTTGAACTTGTGTAACCTCAGTTGATAGTTCACACACCAAAACCGAGCATGGGTGGGGCACCTTTATGAGCATGCATTTCCTCCATTAGACATTGTGTTCTAGCGTTGAAGGTTTTCAGTCTATTTTGAAGGGCAATTGAAACCCCCTGAGGTTTGCTTTGTCTACTGCTGAACTCTCTAGCTTCAAACAATTCTTTACTTCTACCAAGATGATTAGGAAACTGTTTCCATATATATAGAGCTTCGCCCAGTCATCTTGATTATCCATTTGCTTCATGCAGCCCCAGGACCAGGATGTTGCACCTAACATTATTCATTTTATGAGTCAACTGCTGAGGAACCATAAGCACAAAGCTCTACAAAAGTGTGAAAGAATTTTGTCATTCTTTGGATTGGAACCAAATAGAGAGTTTGTGAATTCATGTAGTTCAACTTCTCAACAAAGAAGTGAAAGGTTAAATTTGTTACTTTCCTTATCTGGTTAGCAATATGCTTGTTGCTTGTGTCAGTTTTCAGTCAGTGAGCTTTCCATTTCTTGGAACTCTGGCAAGCATGGCAACTCAAACCTGTAAGTCTCCTGCGTGTGAGTACAAACACATACCTAGCCTTTATGGAAAGAGGAAGCTGGGGGGGTCTTCTTTATGTGAAAACACACACAACTCACCAGTTATTACAAGTTAACACTCACAGATGTAAACTTTCCTCCTTTTAACCATCTATGAGAATGAAAACTTCTGGTGTGAATGCCTTGTCAAATTGACCAAGAGCCAAGGCAACTGCACAATTGAGAGATTGCAAACTCTCTCACATTCGAGAGAGATTGTGAACTTTTGAGGCTCCAATCAGTAAAAGGTTTGCAACTAATTGTTTCCATCAAGGACGTAATAACTAGAGCCTTAAACAATGGCTATCAGAGGATGTTCTCTTAAATGATAAAACTTTTCATGCAAATAATCCACAGACAAATGGATTATCTAATATTAAAGCAACTAAACCATGTGAACCCTGCGATCTTGACATATGAATATTCAACATAGGTGCTCATCCAAAAATAGATTAGGAAGTAATTTGGGGTTCTAAAATTAGAGGAAGGCATCCAGCCTTGGTGGAAAAACAAAAAGGCTCTGCCAAGAAAACAAAGACCATAGGATAGGAATTTACAGTAGACAGCAAACTGCACATTGCATGCTCACAAGATTTGGGGTAGTGTGGCCCAGATCAACTCATTGTGGAACACTACCGAAAGATTTTCAAGATTTGCTAACTTCCAGAACTTGAAAGTGGGTTTTAGATTGTGGGATCATAACTTCTGTTTTTCACTTGATATTTCAATGTTTTATACAATGGGGCCTGAAGTACTTACCTTCAGAGTCTTCAAAAAAGATCTGGTGTATCCACCTTTGTCTAGTCACAGGCTACCGTGGGCTGCCTCACAAAGCCAAAACACCTTCACTATTAAACTTCGGAGTCTTTAAATGGGATCTGGTGTATCTACCCCAGTTTAGTCACAGACTACCATGGGCTGGTCTTACCACAAGCTGCCTCGTGAAACCAATATACCCTAACTGCTAAAATACAAACTATTGTTCTCACTCAATGAATTGCAGCCTGGGTACTGCACTCATCTAGGCAACATCTGGGCATACCTCTCACTACACCTAGAGAGCATGTTTTGCCTGGATTCATACCAGGTCTGCAGATTCAACCATCATCCCACAGTAAGCACCAGCCAAAGGATCAAGCTACCAAGAAATTTCAAATAACTGGTTTCCCTTTTGGATCTGTTAAAAAACTTCCTGCCTCAAATATACCTGAAGGAAACTGAAGTTAGGAGTCTACTGACTTATTTAACAGCCTCACACTGGTGTTTCAAGTTTTCAGGGATTGCAGAAGAGCAAAAGACCATCCTACATTTCAACCTACTGAGGAATGGTCAAGCCCCTGCCCATTTTGTTGGGTCCAGGCTCCTGCCAAAGCCCTTAAAGCAAGCTAGGTGATGCATAATGGGCAGAGGTGAGACCATTCCATGACATTAAAGGTATGGGATGACAGATTCAACAATCCTTTTTTAAATTCATGTTCAACAGATATTTTAGTCACTATCCTGAGCGTATGAGCATGAGTGGAAGATTATGTCTATTAATGTGGTAAAAAAAATGACATAATCTGCCACCCCACCTTAATTTCCACAGAATGCTCTAGAGTTTAGTAACACCTGCAAATTGACAGTGGCACTGTTAATGAGCTAGCAAAGAAATTCAGCAGGGCACTACCTGGAAAAAAATAGGTGGCCAGGTAGATGACTTGCAAAGGACAACTGCATATATACTTGCAGCACTCTTGTTCAAGCTGTCAAAATTCACTTGAGCAACATTCCCCAGGCACTGTGTTCAACTCTTTCTACTTTGTAGTGCTACTTCCAAATCACATGCAAGCTTCCCTTGAAACACAAACTGATTACTGCCAGAAATGCATTGTAAACCCATGATCTTGTGCAATATAGTAGCCTGTATTGTACCAGGCTTACCACAATGCCTGCTGGCCAAATCAGATACCATAGCACCCATGCCCATCAGACTTCTGTGGACAAGATATAAGACACACAGTATCCATGTACTGACCAGTTTTGCACAAAACTCTTAAATGCAGGATACTCTGTCTTCCTGCTCAAAAACTGAAAAACAATATGGCTAAGCATTATGATAAGGTACTGTACTCACAGGACTGCCTACTTTGATCAGTCCAAGCATTCAACAAAAAGTGCATGTACATCCCTTGCTAGACTTTGATTGTCAGGTACTCCTATCATCCAAGGAGACCACAAGTGCTGACACATGCCAGAACTCTGTTTTAAAAGTAATGTTAAAATTACACACAGGCATTATGAGGATGTTCTACCTGAAGCTCAAACCAAAACCTTTGCTTCAAACCAAGCCTAGAAATGGTCTACTGTGCCACATCTGCTTCTAGCACTCATAATTTCACACATATTGACAAGGCACAGAGATCCTATCTTTGTACCTCGGCCATGTAAAGCATTTCTGCACAATTAAGCCCCAAGAGCTACCCATTTCCCCAAAACCCACCTCCTGGAAAAAAGATCCCGTAAACCTGTGGTCTGGTTCCAACAGCTTCTTTTGTACTAATAGGGTACCATTCTCAAGAAACAGTTTGATCACTGTCCCAGACCACTGGAAAAGGGGAATACACGCATGCCCAAGACTTTGCTTGTGGAAACAAAGACACATGGAGTCCATGCTGTTTGCTCCTAACTAGTTCTTGTTCAAATGCAATATTGCAATCCAGTTTAAATGCATTAACATGCACACAATACTGCACCATTGAAAAGGAAACAAAATGGCTGGATACTTCGCATGGGCACCTAAGAGTGCACTACTTCACACTACCAGCATCATCTCTCTGCGCCAAAGGAAGCTCCACATTGACCAGAAAATAACTCTTACCAACATCACGTATATATTGCATATCACCATTCATGAGCTTTACAAGTTTGCGGCACATACTCAACCCCAGTCCTTCTTGTGTCATCCCCCGCCCCCGGTCAAACATCTCATGAACCAGTTCCTCAGGCAGCCCTGATCCTGGGTGCGTTACTCTGCACCCAGCATGCCACATTTCCTTTAGCACCTGAACAACCAGTAAAGATTTCAAGTGCTCAAATCTAGACAAAAAGTTCAAAATGGAAAGCCTGAAGACATAAGGATGCCCTGAGTACTCAGATAGAAATGAAGTTCATGATGGCCAGGATAAAGAATGAGCAACCAATGATATAGAAACTCAAGACACGACATCATGAAGTAAATCTGTCCATAACATTGACACCTGCTGGTTGCTTCAGCTAATATGCCCACTCTCAAGGAGCTTTCCATCTTTTGTCAACTAGGACCAAAGGTGTAAAGTGAATGAAAATTACACCTGAACTCTAGTTGCATGACATGGACACCACCACCTAGGCGCTTCCTTGTGGGGGCCACCTTGATGCCAACCCAGCCCTCAGAAGAAGGGGTGAAACGCACTGCATTCAGCAAAAAATCTGCTAGCACCTGTTGTAACCGGACTTGGTCACCAAACAGGCACATGTTCTTAATCTCCCTTGGTGTCTCCCGAATGAGTTGAAGCCCCTTCTCCCTTGATGTGATCATACCTTGACTTACAACCGCGTCCATCACAGTCCCCAATTCAAACTCTGTTATTTCAAGTTCCAGATACCTGCCCCATTGCATAGGAAACCATTCAGAGCATTGACAATGTAATACTCTCCTGCAGAGAGATCACCAGCTCCACTGAAACAGGATGTTTCCTGACAGATGCTAGAAAGCAGATCCTCTCTTGAAGATATCTCAGAAGATCTCTGTAGCTAAAGCAATGTAGTGACTTGCTTGCCCTAAGGAAGCTGACTCTGATTCCCAAACACATAACATTAACAGTTGGCAGTCAATAAAGTGTGAGTTTGAGATTCCCCAGTAGCTATTGAACACCTCATGGTATGCTTTATCATTCCAGAACTGTCACAATGAGCTCTCTAATTTCCCTTTCATACCCAACTCTGGTTTCCAGAGGGAGTGTCACTAATGGTAGAATAAATGGCCTCAATAAACAAGTCGATGTTATAAAACTGTATTTGCCCCACAAAGGGACATCCATGAGTTTGCAGAGAATACTCCACATAGAACTTTCATTGTAACCATGGTGCCAATCCAGCAAAACCAAAACAAAGAAATCAGAATGAGTGCAGTCATTACCCTTAGAACGACACTCAAAAGTATCAGACCATCATATCCATCATGAAGAGCAGTGACTGGCTGCCAACACTCCCCACTGACTTGAGAGCTCCTGACAGTGGGTGTACATAAGTATCTAATAACCTGCTGAAAATTGCAGGCAAACAATTATACAAAATCTGCATCCTGAGTTATGTCACATTTCCTGAAGCAACAGGAAGGCCCAACCACGACGTTGGCTCGAACTGAAGAGAAATAGTTAATCAGACAATTCAATCATATTCTAATTCAAGCATTGAGCTTGTGATGGTAGCCCTTGTTCCATTTTAGCTTGCTGCTGGTCAAACAAGCATCTAAGCCTAAGACATAGAGACACATACATGGAGGGTAGTGTTTGCGGCCTCCAGAACCCTGAAATATCCATTACGCACACCATTGATGAGTATTTGGATGCAGTGTATTCACTTAAGCCACCAGAAAACATATGTGTGAGATTGCACTGTAAATTCATGATAAAAATTTGAAGCTCAGCATACGGTCTCAGCTCCAGTAAAATCAAGAGGAACCAGACAAGAATGAGTATATGATAACCTTTCAGTACCGAAGAATCAGACCATCACCTTCATCATGAATAGCAGTGACTAGCTGCCATTACCCCCCTCTTACTTGATCAGCTCCCTACAGTGGGTGTTGAACTGTATATTGACCTGCCCAAAAAGATACAATCCCATGGGAAAGAGAAAGAATGAATTTTTGCTGTACCCATCTTCAATGCTCTCCAAATCCATGTCATCTAGAATCTTCCGCAGTTGCCGCTCACAAACTTCACTTGTATCAACAAACTGCTTTTGGTCCTCTGACAAGTCTGTATCCTGCATCAGATTTCGTGTGAACATGATGCCATACAGAGGGTTCTTAATCTCCTGCCTAATGTAAGCCAGTTCCTTGAGCTTTGCAAATGCCACCTTCTCAGTTGCACGTTGTACTGTCAATGCCTGCAAGCATTTTACGAAGTCAGCAAACCACCACTTGACCTCATATCAGAAAGTGATAAAAAATACAAGCGTAGAAGTTAAGAGGCCAGACTAACCTGAAGTAACTCCACACTAGCAATTTGCAAGAAGCAAAAAACACCAGTGATGACCCCATCAGCATCAGTTCTCTTGTTGGCTGTGAGAAGGGCTTCAACATACTTGCCATGCCTGTTGAAAAAAGAGAATGGAAACTTGTCTGAATCTTGCCCATCCATAGCGCCGTTCAACAATATCATGAACTTAGTCATTGAATCCTGCCCCTTGAGCCGGCAGCATGTCATTTGCATACCAAATATCTCACCAACAAGCATCCTGCCAAGCACCTGCATCCAAATTCACATAAAACCTAAAGTACTGTTTCTGTCCATGGTGAGAAAACCTGACTTTTACACAGAATGGAACCACAGATCTAAGTGACAGACATAACAGGGAGAGCCACTGGACCCCATAGTCATGGACATCAAGAGGGGCTGGCTACATGGTCCATTGAGAAACATGGATGTGATTCTGTGTATCACCCCAGACAACATTGAAAGAGTGTGCATTGCATCAAAACGTAACAAGTGGTGAACAATACCTCTTCTCTTTTCCATCCAGTGAGCTTCTCCATGGATGCATTCCACTCCAAGCAGTAACCATACTCATCAGAACCAAAAATAGGTGGGATCAAAGGATTTGGATTTTGTACAATTGCTTTGTAGTCGCCCTCAATACGAGTGAATTTGTCAAAGACCAACTTTTGACCGGTCACATCTTGTCCCACAAAACAAACACCAACAACATTCTCTGTCACATCCCTGCTTGAGCATGCATTGACAATCAAGATCACAGCTCCTTTGTCTTTCTGTGATCCATATGTCCTTAATTTAATCTCCACATTTTGCTCTTCCTCACCTGCAAGAAACAATTGCTTAGCTTGCAATAGATTACATCAATGCAGGTTATTGCATTCAAAAATTGTGAGGAAGAGTAGATACATGAAATGAAAACCAGTGATCAAAACTGTACCTTGTAATGCAAGATAAAGCAAGCGCTCTACAACTTCCACAGAATCCACCAGAATCAAATCCTTCACAAGAGATTGGCCCATGGCTTCCCCAACTGGCAACCCTGTCAATTCTGCAACTTTAGCGTTCCAGCCATTTATGAACCCACTTGAATCAACAGCCAGAATCGGTGCCGTTGCTGTCTCAATCAATCTAACCATCTCATTTGCTACAGTGCTGAGCTCATCCATACCCTGCAGCTTCAGGTCATTCAGTCGAGCATGAATCATAGTCTTAGTGTCACTGTCATCAATGTCCTGAAAAGAGCCACGCAATATGAGCTGGAGTGAGTGAATGGCATCCATCTCCACATCCTCCCAAGGTAGACTCCGACGCTTGACAACCTCCAAAAAGGCCTTGAATGAAGATCGTGGGTGCATTTTCCGCCCATCATCCCTTTCATCTGGGTCATGCTTGGCTCCTCCCCACTTTATTTCCTTTGCTGTGTGAGATCTGAACCAGAAAAGAAAGTCTTTTGATGTGATTTTTGCAGCTGCCATTCCACAGACAGCATCACCAAGCAGAGCTGCATGTGGATAACCTGCATCTGCCAAACTGTCTGTACTAAGTCCCGTAGAATCCTTGTGGTACTCAAGCAACCAGTCTGCAATCTCTTTAATCTGTGACTCTGTGGGTGTGATCCCCAGGAGCCAAAATCTTTTTCCATAGTATAATGCTGCACCATCACACTTTACCAGATCCATGATGTTGGGGGACTGTGACACAATGCCAATAGGTGCATCACGGAGAAGCATGTCACAAAGTAAAGTTTGAGTCCTCAGGATGTGTTTCTCTCTCAGCTGGGCAGACAGCTCAACTTCCATGTTCAGCTGAAGCCCAAAAACCTGCATCAGAAACTCACAGGCAGACCGGAGAGGAAATGGCACAGTGCGTGGTGATGTATGATGACAAACAACCAAGCCCCACAGTTTCCGACTTTTCTGTTGGTATGCACGCCCATTTCCATCTTCATCGGAGTCATTGATGATCACTGCCATAACAAGGGATGCAACAGAGCCCATGTTGCCCATATACTGGGCATGACATCCATGAGGAGCTCGCAGGGTAGAGCCTGCCAGGCTTATAGGCTGCCGTAGATCCTTGTCTTGAATGACCTTCACAGGTGGTGCGCAGCAGTCACCTATCATCCGAACTCTATTTTTCATAAACAAGAACCTGGAAGCCTGGGGAATGTCAGTGGCTGGATAGTGCAGACCTAAGTAAGGCTCCAGATCGGATCTACGGATCTCCGCAAGGACCTCGCCGTGCTCATCTTCATGAAACTTGTAAGCCATAACACGGTCATAACCTGACAGTTCTCGCACTTCCTCAACAACGGTGTCGCAGAGGAGACCTATGTCTCCACCCGGAAGAGATTGTAGCCTTGAAATTGCTTTTGCTGCTAACTTGTGAGATTGCAAAGCTCCCGCTGAGGACACAATCACATCGCTCGGGTGCACCGGCTCGAAATCGATGACTAAACCTACGTCGATGCGGTGCATAATCGCATAGAACGGCTTCCCGGAGCTGCGGGAGTGCACCGAGATAGGGTTTAGCATGCTTACATCCACTGCCACGGCTGCCTTCTCTAATGCCGCTGCACTGGAGGGAGTCAACAAAGACCTGGCATCTGTGCCTATCCCTAGCACATCGTGCTGCCCCACGCTAGGCACAGCTTGCGGCATCAGATCCAGCATCTCTGGCGCATTTTCGGAGTATGCCACCACCCTAAAAGTGCCATCCTCCACCGCCAGCATGCACCCGAACGTTTGAGTGAGCCCACCGCGCTGCATCCGCTGCAGATACGCCGTCACTGCCTGCGCAGGAACACTCTCACCCGTCGACTTGCTGGCATGAACAGATTTGGCATAGTCGAAGGAGTCACCAGAGTCCCCGGATTCCTCGTACACTGCTTGCAGCTTCGCATCTGCCGTCGTCTGCGCCACACGCACGCTATGCTTCGACTTGGCAGAGCTGCCAGACGAATACGTCACTTTGGTAGTCGACATCATGCATGCTCTCTTCTCTTGTTGTTGTCGTTGTCGTTCTTCTTCTTCTCCCCCTCCCCTTTGAGCCCCAACTCTATAACTCACCCAGCTCTAAACCCTAGACCGCTGTGGCCATAAGGTTGTTTCTTCGATCAAGCTCCGGACTCGACAAACGAGCTCACTCCCACCAAAGAACCCACAAAAGCGTCAAAAACATCTAGCTAAAATTGCTGCCAAAACAAAAAGAAAAGACTGTCTTCCGCAGGCCATCCTACTTTCGGACATACTCCGACCTTTGGAGGCCTAGTCGCTGGGACTATAATCGGTTGCCACAAACATACCTACTCCCGAGGGAATTGCGACACGACAAGAGCAACAAATTTGCAGCCGAATCGAAGACTGACTGCAGCAGCTTGCTGTGCGTTCATTCGTTCGTTCCTTCGTTCTCGCTCGCTGCGCAGCGATTCCGCGTGTGAGGTATGGCTTGCCTGCACGACACTACCGGCGCAGGCAAGCCCCACCGGTCACCCAGGTAGACCGTTACTGGCCTATCCCAGCGGCAGCAGAGAGTAGTATGTGTGTCTGTTGTTTTTTTTTTTTTCCATTTTTTTTTGCCTTCGAGTTCGAGCGGGTTGTTTTTTTTCTCCAATTTTATGGTTTCTCTTTTGCTTGGCAAATTTTTTCCGAATTTACACTTAATGACGTAAAAAGATTCCATTCTTTTTCGCCACAGCTCCTCCAAAATTCGCTCTTAAAATTTTAATTTTTTTAATATTTAAAAGCTGATTTTGAGTTTGATGTTAGTACCTTCTTCGACACTAGGGGTTTGTGAGTCCTTTTTTCTTGTTTGGGGATTTGGGGGGTTGACTATGGCCCCAGAATTTGTGCCCAAGGCACTAGCCTAAGCCAAAATAGGTGATGACTGCAATTGGGAAAAGAAATTCTGCTCAGCCAATGAGGATTTGCAGCATGCACCCAATCAACAATAGATCCAGGTGTTTTTTTTTTCTCCCCGGGAGAGGAGAGGAGAGGGTGGGGTGAACTCAAAACTCAACTCCACCGAGACCCCTCTTTTCATTCATTCCAATCTTGGCTTGCTGTTGTCACCCAAAGAGTAAGAATGAACAACACAAGAAAAAGCACTGGATGGGAGCAGAAAAAACAAACAAACAAACAAACCATAAATTGTGTGTCAACAGAGCAAAGAGAGATTGTGTCGGATCTGATCATTCACGTGAATGTTCAGGTGCTGTTTGACAGAGGCTGGACATATTATTGGTGGGAAAGTTTTTTTTTTTTGGTTCCCCCTTTTCTTCCATTTCTTGAGACCTGAAACAACCCCAGAAGTAGAGAATCCGTCAAATTGGAACCAACAAACAAACCAACAACACAACCATCCAACAGCATGGTGTCTGCCAACCGACTGCTGCCCAAGCCCTTTCTGATTGGGAGTTGGATACAGTTGTTTGGAAAGTAGATATGTTCTGTCTGACCCCATCTGTTTATCTGATCTGCTGAGGGGAGTGTCCTTGCCATTTGCTGCAAAGGGAAACCGAAGTCTGAATTTTTACTTTTCTGTGTTTTAGTGAAATCCTGGTTCTCTTCTAACTTTTTTTGTTCTCAGCCCCGCCCCCCCCCCTTCCTCGAGGTGTTCCAGTGACAATCGTAGCTGTGCATTGTTCTTAGCTGCATTGTTCTTCTTGTCCCCTTTCGCTAAGAGTTTGAATTTTATCCAGATTGATTTTCACTTATCAGAAGTT
>Ga0209208_10010314_pt1 | contig 12140 bp, 10 predicted proteins | sample S1TSphfallax_3_FD_187694 | JGI IMG/M metagenome (GOLD analysis project Ga0209208, IMG submission 187694) | Host-associated microbial communities from peat moss isolated from Minnesota, USA - S1T2_Fd - Sphagnum fallax MG (SPAdes) (version 2) | ecosystem: Host-associated > Plants > Peat moss >...
CCCATTCCGCCGAAGACTTCGTTGCTCTTCGGTCACAACGCTACGGCGTTGCTCCCTCATCGCGCCTCGCTTCGACGAAATGTTCGGTGCCGATCCGCGCGACGCCACTTTTTCACAGGCCTGCTAGGCCTCGAACATCTCGCGTTTGATCTCTTCGAGGCGCGCGAGCAGGTCGGCGTCGATCTCGGCAACGGCCTCTTCGCCCTCTTCGGTGGCCTCGAGCGTGGCGGGTTCGTCGGCGACGTTGCGCTCCGCGCGCTCGGCGAGGTACCGTTCGCGGTTCTCGGCGGCGTCGGCTTCGCTCGTGATGTCGAGGCGCCAGCCGGTCAGCCGGGCGGCGAGCCGCACGTTCTGACCTTCGCGGCCGATCGCAAGCGAGAGCTGGTAATCGGGGACCGTCACGAGGGCCACGCCCTCGTCGGGGAAGAGTTCGACGCCCAGCACCTTGGCCGGTTGCAGCGCGTTGCCGATGAACGCCTCGGCTTCCGGCGCCCAGCGGATCACGTCGATCTTCTCGCCGCGCAGTTCGTCCGAGACGTTCGCGATGCGCGAGGACTTCGGACCCAGGCACGCGCCGACGGCGTCGACTTCGCTGCGCTTGGAATGCACCGCGACCTTGGAACGCGAGCCGGGCTCGCGCGCGATCGCCATGATCTCGACGATGTCGTCTTGGATCTCGGGCACCTCGAACTCGAGCAGGCGCTGCACGAGGCCTTCGGCCGCGCGCGAGAGCACGACCAGCGGACCTTTATTCGTCTTGCGCACGTCGAGCACGTAGGCGCGGATGCGGTCGTTGATGCGGTAGTTCTCGCGCGGCACTTGTTCCGAGAACGGCAAGAGCGCTTCGTTCTTGTTGTCGAGCAGCACGTACATGTTGCGCTGCTCGTAGCGCTGCACGATGCCCAGCACCACGTCGTGCAATTTCGCCGAGTACGTATTGAAGACGGTATCGCGCTCGGCTTCGCGGATGCGCTGCACGATGACTTGCTTTGCGGTTTGGGCGGCGATCCGGCCGAAATCTTTGGGCGTCACTTCTTCATCGAAGTAGTCGCCGGGTTCGTAGCGCGAACCGGCCTGCTTCTTCGCGATCTCGAGCTTCGGATCGCTCACCGCGTCGTCGTCGACGACCGTGCGGCGGTGATAGACGGTGTATTGGCCCGACTGGCGATCGATCGTGACGATCGCGTTCGCTTCGCCGCCGAAGTTGCGCTTGTAGGCGGAGATCAGCGCGGCTTCGAGAGCCTCGATCAACATCTCGCGGCTGATATTGCGCTCGCGCTCGAGTTCGTCGAGAGCGTGCATCATCTCTGGATTCATTTGGCTGCTTTCTTCTTTGCTTGTTTTGCGCGCGAGAGATCGGCGCGGATGTCGTACTCGATGTTCGCGCCGCGCACGACGTCGAGCGGGATCGGCAGTTCGCCGCTTTGGGTGGTGAGGATGACGTTCGAGCCGCGCATGCCGGCAAGCGTTCCGCGGTGCGTCTTGGCGCCGCCGATCGCGAGCGTCGTGAGCACCTTGACGTTTTGTCCCGCGAAGCGGTCGTAGTCGGCCGCCGTCACGAGCGGGCGGTTGAGACCGGCCGATTCGACTTCGAGGGTGTACATTTCGGGGAAGGCTTCGAGCGCGGCGTTGACGCGGGCGGCGACCCGCTCGCAGACCGCCACATCGACGCCGCCCTCGCGATCGACGGTGACCGAGAGGGCGAAGCCGTCTCGATTGCGCTTCGCGGCGGTCATCACGATCTCGACGGCGTGGAATTCGGCTTCGCTCGGGATCGCGTGGACGACGCGCTCGAACGCCTCTTGCAGGGCGCTGGGCTCCGCCGCTTTCTCCATTCTCGCCTCCCGGAACGAACGAAGCGCGCCTTGCGGCGCGCTTCGAGTGATACCGTCGAGAAGTATACGCGCTCGGGGCCGCCAGTGCAAGCTCGGGCGGGCGATGCTAGGGCGGGCGATGCCGCGGCTCGGGGGTCTTGAGCGACCCCGGGTCGACCGCTTCGTAGCTCTTTTCCGAGCACGGGACGATGGTGACGATCGAGATGTCGGGCGGCGCCGTGCGCCGGCTCTCGTCCGCGAGCGGGTTCGCACGCAGATCCGGCGGCGGTGCCGTGTAGGGGTGCTCGGTGATCTTGTAGGCCTTGCAGACACCGATGCCCGCGATCGTGGTGCGCTCGAAGACGTAGCTAATGGAGTCCGCGACGAGCCCCGAGCGCTTCGCCCAGATGACGCCGAAGGTCTTGGCGAGGATGTCCGGCGGGGGCGCCAGGCCCGCCTCCCACGCCGCCTCGACGCGCGCCGCGAAGTCGTCGTTCTTCCCGAGATCGGCCCGGTGCGGCGTGTAGTCGACGCTGCCGTGCGGCAGCAGGCCGCGCAGGCGATCGTTCAAGGACGCGTTTTCGGTCGCACTCGGCGCCGGGGCGCCAGCCGCGCCCGCCGTGCGCTGCTCTTCGGCGGAACCGCCCGCCTTGGCCGCCGCGTGCGGGGCTGGGCGTCCGGCGCCGTGTCCGTTCGCTCCCGGCGCATGCGTGGCTCCGGCGCCGGGGGCTTTGGCAGCCTCCGGGGGGCGAGCGGCGACCGCCGTCGGAGCGGCCGTACTCGGGGCAGCCGTGCTCGGGGCGGTGGGGCGTGCCGTCGGCGCTTCCGTCGGGCGGGCCGTGGGAGCCGCCGTCGGACGGATCGTGGGCGCGGCCGTCGGGGCGATCGTGGGCGCGGCCGTCGGGGCGATCGTCGGCGCGGCCGTCGGCGGCCGGGTGGGGGCAACCGTGGGCGTGACCGTCGGTGGGGCGGTCGGCGGGCGCGTCGGTACGGCGGTCGGCCGGGCGGTCGGAACCGGCGGCGCGATCGCAAGCGGCGCCGGCGCAGCGGTCGGTGCTGCCGTCGGCGCCGCGGTCGGTTCGCTGGTCGGCGGTTCGGTCGGGATCGTCGTCGGCGGCGCGGTCGGATTCGCCGGCGCATTCGCGACGTTGCGGGCCAGCTCGTGCGGACGCGGCGGCGGCGTCGGAACGTGGCGCCGTGGCTTCGGCCGAACCGCTGGGGCGGCCGTCGTGACCGGCACCGGCGTGCGGACCGGCACGGGCGTTACGAGCGGTGGGGCCGGTGTCGGCACCGGCGCCGGTGTGATGGCCGGCGGAGCCTGCGGCACGAGACTCGGGGCCGGCGTCGGAACCGGCGACGGGGCGATCTCGACGCTGATCACATCCCCGGTAACCGAGGTTGCCTCATCCGGCAACTCCACGTTCCAGAACAAGAGCACGAGGACGAATACGAACAGCCCGAGTGCGTGAACGATGAGCGAGAGCCCATACGCACGAAACCAACGGCCGCGTGCGTCTTCGTCGCGTTGCACGCGTGATGCTTAGGTTTCCACGAGCGGCCGACCTCGCGGAACGAATTGGCTGGAAATGCGAAGCTGCCGACCGCGCCGCGCGGGCCGAGCCGGAACCAAGTTTCGCTCGCAGGAGGCCGCCGAACCCGGCGGCAACGCCAGGTCTCCGATGCTCCCCGATTCCACGGATCGAACCCTCATCGGAAAACGCACCAAGATCGTCGCGACGATCGGCCCCGCGTCGCGCGACCCCGCGATGCTGCGCGAGTTGTTTCTCGCCGGCGTGAACGTGGTGCGGCTCAATTTCTCCCACGGGACGCACGAGTCGCATCGCGAGACGATCGCCGATGTCCGGCGCGTCGCTGCCGAGTTGCAGATCCCGATCGCCGTGCTCCAGGATCTGCCGGGTCCCAAAGTCCGCACCGGGAAGCTCGCCGGCGGCGCCGATGCGGTCCGGCTCATCAAAGGCGCGGCGTTCACGCTCACGACGGACGACGTCGAGGGAACGGTGGATCGCGTCAGCACGTCCTACGCGGACTTCGCCCGCGACGTTGCGGTCGGCAAGCGCATCTATCTCGCCGACGGCGCGATCGCGCTGCGCATCGAGGGGATCGCAGGCAACGACGTGCTCACCCGCGTCGAAGTCGGCGGCGATCTGCGCGCGACCCAGGGGATCAACTATCCCGACGGGTCGCTCGGCATCGATTCCGTCACCGACGTGGATCTGCAGCACTTGGCGTTCGGCATCAGCGCCGGCGTCGACTGGGTCGCGGTCTCGTTCGTGCGCACGCGTGCGGACATCGAGAAAGTCAAACGCGCGATCGCCGCTGCCGGCGCGACGATTCCGGTGATCGCGAAGATCGAGAAGCACGAGGCGCTCGACCACATCGACGCGATCGTCGAAGCCGCGGATGCGATCATGGTCGCGCGCGGGGATCTCGGGATCGAGATGCCGATGGAAGTGGTGCCGATGATCCAAAAGGATCTCATCGCGCGTGCGAACGGCGCCTCGAAACCCGTCATCACCGCGACGCAAATGCTCGAATCGATGATCCACGCGGCGCGCCCGACGCGTGCCGAGGCAACCGACGTCGCAAACGCGATCCTCGACGGCACCGATGCCGTCATGCTCTCCGGCGAAACGGCGCGCGGCGACTATCCGCTCGAAGCCGTCCAGGCGATGGCAACGATCGCGCGCGAGGTCGAGACGCGCTTTCCGCACCGCGAAGCGCGCAAGCGGCGCGCCGCCGCCGGCGGCGCCTCGACCGACGAACAGGACATCGGCACCTCGATCGCCGAGGCCGCGGTGCGATCCGCCGATAACCTCGCGCTCTCGTTGATCGTCACCGGAACGACGACCGGCAACACCGCGCGCCACATCTCATCGTTCCGCCCGCGCGCGCGCATCATCGCGATGACGCCGCTCGAAGACGTCGCGCGCCGGATGACGCTGGTCTGGGGCGTCGAGTCGATGGTCGTGCATTCGTACCGCTATATCGAGACGTTGATCGAGATCGCCGAACAACGCGTCATCGCCGGCGGCCTCGCCGCACCCGGAGAAACGATCGCCATCACCAGCGGCATGCCGGTCGGCGCCGGCGGCACCAACGTTCTAAAAATCCACAAGCTCCCGCTCTAATCAGGGCGCAGGTCGCAGTTCCGTGCCCTCGCGCAACTCGAAGGCTGCGGTGAGATCGGAGATCTCGAACACACGCCGCAGCTCCGGCCGCAGACCCACGAGAATGATCCGTGCCGTCCCGTGCGCGGCGAGCATCTGCCGCCGCAGCCCGATCAGACACGCGAGCGCCGAGGTATCCAAGAAGCGCACGCCGCGCATGTCGACGATCGCCGAATTGGCGGCGGCAAGCGGCTGCAGCAGCGCGGCGAGTTCGCTCTTGCGCGCGTAATCGAGTTCGCCGCGCAAGCGGATGCGCGCGTGCGGCGCAACTTCATCGGCGAGTAGGCCTCGATCGTACATGCGCGTTCCCCTCACGCGCGAGATCCCGAAACTGCGGAGCGGCGCGTGGCGAGAGTTTAACCGAGGAAGCGCAGGAGAATCAAGCCCGGGCGACCGGCTTCGCCGAGCCGATGATCGCGGCGGCGTGATCGAGCGACACCGCCGTCGCATCGCCCGAGAGCATGCGCGCGATCTCCGCTCTTCGTTCGGCTGGGTCGTCGAGTAGTTCGACCGCGACGACCGTCGCGCCGGCGCGCTCGGCTTTGCGCAGCACGAAGTGGGCGTCGGCATGCGCGGCGATCTGCGCGAGATGCGTCACGAGCAGCACTTGCGCGCCCGCCGCGAGCACGTCGAGACGCTCGCCGACGGCGACGGCGGTCGCGCCGCCGATCCCGGCGTCGATCTCGTCGAAGACGAGCGCCGTGCGCTCGCGCCGCGCGGATAGCGCAACCACGATCGCGAGCAGCACGCGCGAGAGTTCGCCGCCGGAGGCGCTGCGCGCGAGCGGCCGCTGCGGCTCGCCCGGGTTCGGCGCCAAGCGGAATTCGGCGCGCTCCGCACCGCCCGGGCCGATCGCGTCGAGCGGCTCGAAGGCGACCGAGAACCGCGCCGCCGGCATCGCAAGCGCGGCGACTTCGGCTTGCACCTGCGCAGCGAAGTCCGCGCCCGCGCTCCGGCGCAGCGCGCTCAGTGCCGCCGCCTCGACCGCAAGGCCGCGTTCGCCGTCCGCGACGGCGGCTTCGAGGACGGCGATCCGTTCGTCCCGTCCCGCGTCGCGGGCGAGATCGGCCGCGAAGCCCGCGCGCGTCGCCGCGACCGCCGCGAGCGTCGGGCCGTACTTCTTCTTCAGCGCCTCGATGGCGGCGAGCCGCCCCTCGAGGATCTCCAGTTCTTCGGGCTCGGCACCCGCGGCTTCGGCTTCGCGCGCGAGCTGCGCCGCGAGTTCGTTTGCGTCGCTCTGCAACGCGCCCAGCGACGCGCCGAGCGAGGCGAAGCGCTCGCCGTACCGTGCGATGCCGACCAGTGCCCCGGCGGCCGTGCCGAGCGCATCGACGGCACCGCCGTCCGACTCGAGTGCCGCAATCGCGGTCCCGAGCGCAACCGCAATCCGCTCCGCGTTTGCAAGCGTGTTGCGGCGCTCCGCAAGCCGGTCGTCTTCGCCCGCGACCAGCGCCGCCGCATCGATCTCCGCGCAGGCATACCGGGCAAACTCGAGCTGCGCGCGCGCGCGGCCGTCGTCCGTGCGCAGTTCCGCCAGTTCCGCGCGCAGGGCGGCAAGGCGCCGATAGCCGGCGGCGACGCGGTCGCGCCCGTCGAGCAGCGCCGCGCCGCCGAACCGGTCGACCGCCTCGAGCGCGAACGCCGGCGCGAGCAGCCGCTGCGCTTCGTGCTGACCGATGACGTCGACGACCTGCGCGCCGAGCTCGCGCAATTGGCTCGCGCTCGCCGGCGTTCCGGCGATACGTGCCTGCGAGCGTCCCTGCGGCGTCATCTCGCGCACGACGATGCACGCATCGTCCGGCGCGAGCGCGAACCCGGCATCCGCGAGTCGCGCGCGGAGCGCCGCATCGGGTTCGATCTCGAGGACCACCCGCGCACGCGACGCGCCGCTGCGGATCAGATCGGTCTCGGCGCGCTCGCCGAGCACGAACCCGAGCGCCCCGAGCACCATCGTCTTCCCCGAGCCGGTCTCACCGGTGAAGACGGTCAGCCCGCCGGCAAACGCGAACGACGCCCGCTCGATAAGACCGAAATCTTCGATCTCGAGCCGCAGCAGCATCATGCCTCCGGCGGTGCCTTGATCGGCACGCCCCACTGCAATTTGTCGTGCATGCGCATGAAGAATTCGGGCCGCCCGACGCGCGCGAATTTCACCGGCCGCGGCGCGCGCACGATGTGCACGCGATCGCCGGGCGCGAGGTCCGCGACATGCGCTCCGTCGAGGTCGAGCGTCGCGTGCTGGGTCTCGGAATCGCAGCTGATGACGATCTGCGAGGCCGCCGAAACGATCAGCGGCCGCGCGAAGAACGTATGCGGCAAGAGCGCGGCGACGCCGAAGGCCTCGACGTTCGGCGCGATGACCGGTCCGCCGGACGAGAGAAAATACGCGGTCGAACCGGTCGGCGTCGCCACGATCACGCCGTCGCTCGGGATGTGCGCGATCGGTTCACCGTCGAGTTCGAGGCCGTAGGGGGCCATGCGGGCGTTCGAACCGCGCCGGACGACGACTTCGTTGAGCGCGAAATGCGCGCCCACGCCGTTGACCGAGGCGTGTAGCGCGATCCGCTCCTCGATCGAAAACGTTCCGTCGAAGACGTCCCGCACGTGCGCCGTGAGCTGCTCCGTATCGTCGACCTCGGTGAGGAAACCGAGCCGGCCGGTGTTGATGCCGAGCACGGGAACGTCGAGCGGCGCCGCGACGCGTACGCCGCGCAGCAGCGTTCCGTCGCCGCCGATCGTGACGATCAGATCGGCTTCGGCGAGCGATGCGCCCGGGGTCATGAACCCGTCGAGCGGCGTGTCCGTGTCCGCGGACGCGATGCCCAGACCCGCGGCGCGCGCGATCAGCGCGATCTCGAGCGCGAGCTCGAGCGCGCGCGAGCGATGTTTGTTGACGTAGAATGCGACCGTGCGCATCAGGTTCCGTCGTGCGCGCGGGCGACGAGTGCGTCGAGCCGGGCGGCGGAAATCGGCGCACCGTCGCGCGCCAACCGGAAGAAAAATTCGACGTTCCCCGCGGGTCCGCGCAGCGGCGAGAGGGTCGCATCGACGACGATCGCGCCGTTCGCGGCGAGCGCCGCGCGGACTTCGTGCAAGATGGCGGCGTGAACCGCCGGATCGCGCACCACGCCGCCGCCGCCCAGCCGCTCGCGGCCGGCCTCGAACTGCGGCTTGACGAGCGCGACGATCGTGCCGCCGGGCCGCACGAACGCAAGCGCCCGCGGCACGATCGAGCGCAGCGAGATGAACGACGCATCGACGACGATCAGATCGAAGCCGGCCGGAAACGCGTCGCCCGGTAACGTCCGGAAATTCGTACGCTCGACGACCGTCACGCGCGGATCGTTGCGCAGCGGCCAGGCAAGTTGGCCGTAGCCGACATCGAGCGCGGTCACATGCGCCGCGCCATGGGCGAGCAGCGCATCCGTGAAACCGCCGGTCGAGGCACCGACGTCGAGCACATCGAGTCCGGTCGGATCGATGCCGAAGTCGGCCAGCGCTCCGGCCAGTTTATCACCGCCGCGGCTCACGTAGCGCGGCGCCGCCTCGACGGCGATCGCGGCGCCGCTGCGCACGGCGGTGCCGGGTTTGGTCTGCGGGGTGCCGTCGACGCGCACCCGGCCGGCCAAGATCAAGCCGCGCGCTTGCGAGCGCGTCACGCCGGCCTGTTCGGCGACCGCGGCATCCAAGCGCGTCCGGGCCTCAGGCGAGCGTGTCATCGTCGAAGAGCGACCCGTTCGCGCCCTCCCGTCGCGCAGCGACGGGTTCGGGCGGCGCGCCCGGTTCGGGCGCGCCGCCCGAACCCGTTCCTTCGATCGTCTCTTGCGCCGCGCGCAGCATCGCCTCACACGCTTGCGCGAGCGTCCGGCCCTCGTTGAACAAGGTGACCGAATCTTGGAGCGGGATCGCGTCGCCTTCGAGGAGCCGGACGATCTCTTCGAGCCGGGCGAGCTTGGCCTCGAAGGTTGCGGCAGCAGTGTCAGCCATCCGCTTCGACCGATTCGACGCGTGCGAGCAGCGTTCCGCGAGCGAGCTCGGCGGTGATCGCGGTACCGGGCAGCAGCTCGGCGGCGTCTCGGACGAGACGCCCGTCCGCACGCACCAGCGCGTAGCCGCGCGCGAGGAGCGCGGTCGGATCCGCGGCACGCAGGGAGGCGCTCGCGATGCGCAGCCGCGTCGCGCTGCGCTCGAGACCGCGCACCATCATGCCGCGCAGCCGTTCGCCGGCGACGGCGAGGCGGCCGCGCTGCGTTGCGAGCCGCGCATGTGGCGAGCGCGCATCGAGCCGGCGCACGAGCGCGCCGAGGCGGTCGGCGCGGCGCCGCAGCCCGCGCTCGCGCGACCGCACGAGATCGCTCGCCGCAACGTCGAGCCGCTGGCGGCGCAAGCCGAGGAATTTTTCGGTGCTCGCGAGCGGCGTGCGCGTACCGATGCGCGCGAGTTCGGCTTCGAGCCGCGTGACGGTGCGCCGGATGGCGCGCGCTGCCTGCGCGCGCTGCCCCGCGATCGTCCGCAGCAGCTCGGCCCGACGCGGGAGCACGGTCTGCGCCGCGGTCGACGGCGTCGCCGCGCGCGCGTCGGCGACGTAGTCGACCAGCGGCGCGTCGGCTTCGTGGCCGATCGCGGCCACCGTCGGATGACGCGCGGCCGCGAGCGCCCGCACCACGCGCTCGTCGCTGAACACGAAGAGATCCTCGAACGACCCGCCGCCGCGGGCGAGGACGATCAGATCGAGCTCGGCGCGCGAAGCGCGTTCGATCGCGCGCACGATTTCGGGCGCGGCCGCCTCGCCTTGCACCGGCGTCTCGAAGAGCACGACCGTTACCTGCGGCGCGAGTGCCTGGGCCTGGGTCAGAAAATCGCCGGCGCCGTTCGCGCTGCGCGATGAGATCAAGCCGACCCGAAACGGATAGCGCGGCAGCGGCCGCTTGCGCGCGCTTGCGAAAAGCCCCTCGGCCTCGAGCTTGCGCTTGCGTTCCTCGTATTGTGCGTGCAGCCGGCCGACGCTGCCCGCCGCCTCGACCACCATGACGTTCAGCTGGTAGGTGCTGCGACGCGGGAACGTGCCGACGGAGCCGACCGCGACGATCTCATCGCCGTTGCGCAGCGGTGGAAAGCCGGCCGCGGCCTCCGACCAGGCGACGCAATTCACGAGCGCATCCTTGTCCTTGAGATCGAAGTACACGTTGCCGTTGGGTTGCTCGCGCAAGCCCGAGATCTCACCGCGCACGCCCAGCCACTGCAACTTCGGATCTTCACCGATCCGCCGCCCGAGGTAGAGCGCGAGCCGTCCGACCGGCACCGTCTGATACGCGCGCACTACCGCGTTTGGACGGGAGCGGGCGTCGTTGGCGTGAGGTTCTCCTCATTGCTGCCGTCGCCGACCGCGTCTTGCGGCGCATCGGGCGTCGCGACGGGCTGCGCCGCGGCCGGCGCAATCGCCGCCGCTTTGGCCTTGGCCCGCACCGCCGGCGGCGGGGTCCCGCCGAAGGCGCGCGGTTCGGGTGTGGAGCCGTCGCCGCAGGTGTGCGCGGGTTCGGTTCCGGCCAAGAATACTTCGGAGCGGCCGCTGCCGCACAGCGTCACTCGGCGGACTTCACCGGCGGGCAGCGCGAAATCGTGCGGCGGCGTCTTGGCGAGCGCGGCCTTCATGAAGCGCGCCCAGACGCGCGCCGGGATGTCGCCGCCGTAGCTCTCGTTCATGCGGTGGTAGTTGTCGTTGCCGACCCACACCGACGCGACGAGATCCGGGGTGAACCCGGTGAACCAGGCGTCGCGGAAATCGGAGGTCGTGCCGGTCTTGCCCGCGACCGGGCGGCCGATGATCGCGTTGGGATAGCCGGTGCCTTCGGTGATCACACTTTCCATCATCGAGGTCATCACGTAGGCGGTTCCCGCCGACAAGACCTCGGTCTGCTGCGGATAGGTGTTGTCGAGGATCGGCGTGCCGAGCGAATCGCGCACGATGCGGATCGGCGAGGGGTCGACGTGAATCCCGGCGTCGGCCAGCGTGCCGTAGGCGCTCGCCATCTCGAGCGGCGAGACGACGCTCGTGCCGAGCGCGAGCGAGAGATTCGCATCGAGCGGCGATTTGATCCCCATCCGCTTCGCGTATTCGATCACGCGATCGATCCCGATCTGCTGCGCGAGTTTCACGGCCACGACGTTGCGCGATTGGGCGAGCGCGTAGCGCAGCGTGATCGGCCCGAAGAACCGGCCGTCATCGTCGCGCGGCGACCAGGTCGTGCCGTCGCCCATCGGATACGACACCGGCGAATCGGAGACGATCGTCGTCGGCGGCATCCCGCCGTCGATCGCCGCGGTGTAGACGAACACTTTGAAGCCCGAACCCGGCTGACGGCGCGCTTGCCAGGCGCGATTGAATTGGTTGTCGAGCGAAAAACCGCCCGCGCCGCCGACCATCGCGAGCACTTCCCCCGTCGCCGGGCGGATCGCGACGAGCGCCGCTTGCGAAGCGCCGATCCCCTCGCGCTTCGCGTTCTTGATGCCCCAGTTGACGGCTTCTTCGGCCGCGGCTTGCATCGCCGGATCGACCGTCGTGTAGACTTGCAGCCCGCCCTCGAGCACCGCCGTCGTGCCGAACTGCGCCTCGAGCACGTGCTGCACGTAGGTCGTGAAATACGGATACTTGTACGATTGCAGCCCCTGCGGGCGTTCGCCGATGAGCCCGAGCGGCCGCGCCGCTTCTTCGCGCCCTTGTTGCGCCGTGATGAAGCCGCTCGCCACCATGCGTTCGAGCACGTGGGCCTGACGTTCGCGCGCCCGCGTGAGGCTGACGTAGGGCGAATAATCCGACGGCGCGGCCGGCATCCCGGCGAGCATCGCGGCCTGGCCGATCGTCAGATGCTCGACGTCGGTCCCGAAGTAGGTGTGCGAGGCCGCTTCGATGCCGTACGCGCCCGACCCGAAGTAGATGATGTTGAGGTAGCGCTCGAGGATCTCGTCCTTCGTGTAGTAGCGCTCGATCTCGATCGCGAGCAGCGCCTCTTGAATCTTGCGCGCGATCGTCACTTGGTCGCTCAAGAACAGCCGGCGCGCGAGCTGCTGCGTGATCGTCGAGGCGCCTTGGATCGGTTCGTGGCGCCAGTCGGCCCACGCCGCCCGCACGATGCCGCCG
>Ga0209208_10010317_pt1 | contig 12139 bp, 8 predicted proteins | sample S1TSphfallax_3_FD_187694 | JGI IMG/M metagenome (GOLD analysis project Ga0209208, IMG submission 187694) | Host-associated microbial communities from peat moss isolated from Minnesota, USA - S1T2_Fd - Sphagnum fallax MG (SPAdes) (version 2) | ecosystem: Host-associated > Plants > Peat moss >...
ATTTGGGTAATTGTTTAAATGGGGTGTAGGATTCCATAATTGGTCATGGTGCATAGACTTATGTCATGGGGAACCATGTGATGTTGTTTTCTTGTGATTTAATGTGAAATCACATGGGGAACCATGTGATGTTGTTTTCTTGTGATTTAATGTGAAATCACATGGGGAACCATGTGATGTTGTTTTCTTGTGATTTAATGTGGAATCACATGGGGAACCATGTGATGTTGTTTCTCTTGTGATTTAATGTGGAATCACATGGGGAACCATGTGATGTTGTTTCTCTTGTGATTTAATGTGGAATCACATGGGGAACCATGTGATGTTGTTTCTCTTGTGATTTAATATGGAATCACATGGGGAACCATGTGATGTTGTTTTCTTGTGATTAATTGTGGAATCACATAGGGAACCATGTGATTTTGTTTCCTCGTAATTTTGTTCTTTGTGATTATTTGGGGAACCATGTGGTGGATAAGTTTTAGGAAGTTTCTTGATTAATTTCCTTTTGGTTAGTATTTAAAGAGATGTTTGTGACCTTGATAAACACTTTCATTTGTAGCAAAGTTATGTTATGAATACAAAGTTTGTGAAAATAGAAGTTTTGGGATTTTAAAAGCTTTTGGTTTTGAATAGTTTTGGTGTTGTTTGTGTGTAGTTCATGGTAGGAGAATGGTGAGGCTTACATAATCAATAGAAGAATGGAAGGATAATTTTACAACCAAGAACATAGATTTCATAACTATGTAGTAATCATACATAGTTTCGGTCTTAAACCCGTTCGTGTTGTGCAACTCCATTCATTTCCTTTGGCATGTTTAATGTTTTCCATTGAGGAATTTAGTTCCCTATAACATGATCTCTGCAATAAAGCTACACAAGGACACAGGGTCAAATCAGCAAATAGGCAAAACGAGAATCGTCACAATAATGGAGCCTGGACTGAACCAATAAAGCATGTTTACGAATATTTGTTTTCCGATTATTTCCTATGCAACATGATCTTTGTAATAAAGCTACACAAGGACATTGGGTCAAATTATTAAACAGGCAAGTTGCAAAACAAGAATCATCACAATAATGGAGCCTGGACTGAACCAATAAAGCATGTTTACAAATATTTGTTTTTCAATTATTTCCTATGCAACATGATCTCTGTAATAAAGGTACACAAGAACACTGGGTGAAATCAGCAAATAAGCAACTTGTAAAACAAGAATCGTCACAATAATAAAGCTTGGATGGGACCAGTAAAGCATGTATACCAATCATTGTTTTCCAATTATTGAAAATAACATTAATTTGTTTTGGTGTTTGATTTTATTTATTTTTGTAAAAAAATTCATAATTTTGTTTAATTTTATTGTTATAAATAATTTGAATTGTGGTGAATTTGGTTGGAAAATATTGTTAGTTGTGAATAATATTCTTTTGGTTTCAAATTTTCATTTTGACATACAAATGAATAACATATGTTTGATAAAATACATGTTTGCATAGTTTGTTTTCATTATGTTTTTATTGAAATCTTTTTTTAGTTTTGATAAATTTTGATCATATCAAACAAGGCTTATAGTGATGATTACCTTTGAAACGGTAGGAATTTGGAAATATAGCCTCATCATGGTGTAAAATGTCCACGCTTTTGAAGCCCAATGAATTTGGTGGGTGGTGATGTTCCCAAAAAAAGACTGGTCAACCATCTCCATTGCTGATCATAACATATACATACCTGGATGCAAACAACCACAGTAGCCCCACTCTTGACAAACAAGATTTTCTTCTTCATAAATTTCTTAATCTTGGGATCAATTTTATGAAGAAGACCCATGATTTGACACTCCTCCACAATGGTATGAATGTGAAGCATAGCCTTGTAGGTTGTGAAAATTGATTGCCAACATGCACCTTATGCAATTATTCAAAAGTTGTTATAAGGAATGCAGTTGAGCAAGATGGTAAACTCTTAATTGGATGTCGGCATAAGTTCAAACCAAACAAAAACATATATGACTTGAGGTCAATTAATCACACTAACTTTGGGAAAAGAAATGGAACTTCAAATGCCACTGAAACATGGCTTTACAAGCAAAGCCAATTCTCAACAAAGGAAGGGTGGGAAATTGAATACTCATTCACACTTAAGAGAATAAACCTTGAAAATCCACAAATTTTCACTAAGCATCACATGGTCAACTTCATCAGTGTTTTGATACACAATGACAACTTTCACTATAACATGTCTCTCACATAGGTTAAATATATATATATATATATAAACCATGTCCATTAATGGTTGACGATTTATTACTGTTTGTTTCCCCAAATTAAAAATCTCATTGAACACATGAAATAAAGGAAAAACAACCATATTAACAAAGAAATAAGTGTGTCCATCACAATAATCCCACATTGTTGTTGGCATGCATTTTTTCATGTTGTGTTTGAAAATCCTTAATATTGGAAAAAACTGCACATTTACGCAAAAGTGATGATCAATAATTAGTCAAGCAAAGCCACAACAAAAATATTACCATTTTTTCAAAACCAGAACCAAAATGGGATTTTTGGAAAAAAAGAACCAAAGTTATTATGTCGCAACCCTACTTTGAAAGAGTGTGATGATGGGACTCACACTCCCGAAATGGGAACTTGGGAGTCCTCCGAGACTCCCGAAACTTTAAAGTTCGATTGCAGGGGTCAAAACACCTTGCATTGAAGTGTTCTTTATATCATTGAAAAGTTATCAAAGTGTAGATGTCGAAAATGGGCTTGCATGAGCCATTTAGACATCCGTAACACAAGTTATGGAATAAAAAAAGGTCGGGAGTCAAACTATCAGTTTGACTCCCGACCATTAAAAGTCGAGAATCGACCCAACCCGGATGTGTGCAGATGGAGTGCAATAGACCGTTGGAAAGCTTTTGATGAGATCTACCACTTTGCTTTAGACCTCGTCCCAATCGGAGGTCTAAGCAAAGAATTATAGTCCTACAAAGTTGCGAGAATCCAAACCGTGGCAATTTTGGGACTCCTCCTTCGAACTCCCGGGACAAAAAACCATTTGGATGTGGGTGCTACGGAGAGGCACAGAAAATACTATATGGGGGAAGGTGGTGGCTTCCCCCAAGTCCGGGCCGTGGTGAGTCTTGTGAGTCCAAAGTTGCCCGTGGCTTGTCCTAGCACTACAGGTGCTCCAAAAAATGAACTAACCAACTTGTTGGGTGGTTTGATGCATGTTCAAATAAGTAACTAAAGCTTGTCACTTTTCTTAATCCCATCCCAAAGCTTCAGCACGCCCTTCTACCCCTTTTAGTGCTGAGAGCTGGGAACGTGCCTCGAGTTCCTCACAATTTCGTTGTTTTGAGTAACTTCGACCCATCTTGGGTCTAACTAAGAACTTGGGAGCGAGTCATATTATAATTAAGTTTGTAGAACTCAAAAGTTGCCCAACACAAGAAAAAACCACATCAAAGATATATAAAATAAATGATTTTTTTTTACATTGTAAACACATGACTACACAATCTTCCTCTCAATTTCATCAAACCTATTAATCAAAACCTATGTGTCAGTGTTGTCACCCTTATGGTTAACCCATTTGATGAGCAACAACCTTGTGTAAAAATGGTCATATTAACTTCACATTGGGTAGTGATGCTAATTTTTTTCAAAATAACCTTTACCAAGATTGCATTGTTTAAGGTTTAGAATCTCTTACACATCAATTGTGCATTGAGAAAAACATTGCTCTAGGCCAAAGATAAGAATTACAACTGAAATGTTTAGATTTCAATTCTCCATGTTCTTCTCTCTTTTCTAATCTATTAACTTTTTAGCATCTACCATCCACCCACCTAATTCATCATTTCACTTCACTTTTTATGTCTTTTTCCAATATTGAAAACTTATCAATGGTCATTTAAATCATATGACAGAATTGAATGATAACCGGTAATAAGGTCATCATGATTTCATTTGACAAAATATCAATAAAATAGTTTCAAATGTGACTAATTTGCATCAAGACAAATGGTCAAATGTTGTGACAACCCTAATACCAGCCTAAAATGGGTTTGGATGAATACATGTGCAAAAGTTTGTTGATCTCCAAAAAAAAATCCAAATTAAACAAAAGAAGAAGGAAAAACAAAGCCAATAAATTAAAAACTTTGGTTCATGCTTTACGTTTTCAAATTTTGTATAATAGTGGAATTCCTCTTGATGTTTGTAGCTTCATAAACACAATGTTATGATTAGATCTATTGAAACACAACACTTTCTCATGAAGATGCAAATCATTTTTGTTCAAAGATAATGAATAATAACATGATTATTGATCAATTGTATAATAATCTAAAAGGAAAAGAATGAGAACAAATCAAATAAGCATAAACTATTTTTTGATTTAAAGATCCAACATCCTAATGGACATCATTGTATGATCTTGGGAATGCACATGAAATTTGATATTAATGCTTCTAGATCTACAATTTGACTGTGCAGAGCCCTTGAACAATTTAAGATTAGATCTCATCATACTTTGTAAACAAATTAGCCAAAAAAACTAAGACCTTTATATAAGTATTTAAAGTAATCACAAAAAATGACATTTGAAGTTATATTTGATGGCATTGATTTGAGCCACAACTCCATTAAACATGGTTCAAAAGTTGAATAAACCTATAATTAACAATATGGAAACTTGTGAGATCCAATGTTGCATTCTACACAACACATAATAGAAAAAACAATCGCCATAATTTCCTAGATTGTAGTAGAGCAAAAGTGGACAATGTAACACCCATACATCCTAGTGAATTTTTGAATTTTTCATGAAATGATTATTTGCACATAATGAGAAATAATGGTTCAAAACCTTTTTTGTAAAAAACACCACCATTTGACATTGATCTACAAACATAAATAATAGAAATATACATAACCTTAGTGTTGTAAGTAAAACCTAAACCAAATTGTCAAACCCTAAACAACTTCACAACATTCAAAACAAATGTTGAAAGAGTATTTCCAAGTAAAAAAACATCTAAATGGACATCTACCATGGAAGGCAATATTTTTTATTCCATTTTCTTTGGAAAAACACCACCTTGATACAAAAAAAGATAGAAAAGCACCTTTAAATTCTAATTTATAGATCAAATGCAATCATGTACTACTTTAAATAACTCATAAAGCACCATTCAAGAATCAGAATCCACAATCCTTTGGCTTTTCCAACTCTTACAAGAGTTACAATCATAGAACATAAAAAAATTAAATTTACAAAAGTGCAAAAAGAAATAAAATCTTAAATAATTTATAAGGAATTCAAACCCCAACCTTAGAAAAAGGTGATACCCATTGTGATTCAAGCCCTTACATAATATTACATTCAAGCATGTCGCATAATGAAGGAATGTGAAGGGACATTTGATCCATAATGGAAGGGATCTTAGATTTAGGGTTTGGAAAGGTCAAAGAACCAAAAATTCATCAGATGAAAAATGGGAGGAGGAATTTAAAAGACCAACACCCCAACAACAAAACCAACCATTCAACTATGCTATTGATGTGCAAGCTATGGTGGCTAACACGTTCTAGCAATTAGATGATCTATGCCAATGGCAAATGGGTGGTGGATATTATAAAGGATGCTTTTAGGGTAGCTAATGGACTAAAAAGAAAAACAAATGAGGGTGAAATAGAGGCTGTTGCAAAAGTTCTTTTTGATATCAAGGGCCAACAATCATTGGGAGATGCGTCTTTTAAAGATGTCCATAGTGAACACAATTTTGACCTAGTGGCTTTAGAGGATGCAATGAAGGAATTATTTGTAGGCACCAAATGTACAAAGCTAGCATCAACAATATTGTTTATGAACCTATGCATGGTACATGGAATGAGAAATAAATTTGCAGATGAGCTTTTTGGACTCTTTATGACATCATTTGCTTCCTGAACCTAATTGTTTGCCCACCATCTATTATGTTGCAAGGGCTTTGACACAAAAACTTGGGCTAGATTATGAAAATATTCATGCATGCCCTAAAGGTTGTGTCTTGTTTCGAAAAGAGCATAGAAATGACATCACTTGTCCCAAATGTGGGTGTGTTCATTACAAGGATGTGATAAATGAGGTGTTGATTGTGTAAATGTTTCAACACTTTCCTATAATCCCTTAGGCTTCAAAGGTTGTTTAGGACACCTATAGTGTCTAAGTTAGTGTTGTGGTAGTTTGAAAATACCCATGTTTCATCTACCATGTGTCACCAAATGTTAGGTTCATTGAATGCCATGTGTCATTATTAAAGTAGATGGAAATGTGTCAATTTGATGATCGGCCTTATTCGACTAATTGTCAACTAGATAATCAAATGATACCATTACAAGGACTAAATAGTGGTAGACAAGTGTCACTGGCTTGTTGAATAGGCCATTGATATGTGGTATTGTAGCGCAGCATGAAATGCCAACATGTGTCAAATTCAAACTCGTTGTTAAGTTGTCCTTCATTTTAGTTTGTTCCCACAATGTCTAGTTTATTTGATTTATTGATTGGATAAAATTGGGTCATAATGGTGGGTGCATGCAGGTTAGGGTGGACCACTTTTGATGTCACAATGATAGTTTTTTTGTATTGGGTGATTACAATTGCTACATGTTATTATATGTGTTAGGAATTCTCAATAAATATTAATAAATTATATATTTGAATATATACATATGCAATTCATTATAAGTGTAAAATGATTAAACCACCCTATTCACATACACCTTGGCAAATATGTTTAGACTTATGACTAGATCTATAGTTGTAAATGCCACACATGACTACATGACTAGTGGATGATTTGTTTATCCATTAAACATTTTATTTTCAAAATTTGTCTTTAATCATCAAAGCCATAATTTGGTAATCATGTTTGTAAACATATGTGCCATATTTTTTACCAATTAAAAAGGTGCAACAAATAGGAAAATGGCATGTGGTAATTGATATTTATTTATACAATATGTTTGAAGGGTTATTGTATAAACCCTAAAGCCCAAATCCTAAAGCTTCTGGAGCCCAAACCCTAAACTCAAACCTTAAACCTTAAACCCTTAAGCCCTACACCTTTAACCCTAAACCAAAAACTGTAAGCCATAAGCTATAAACCCTAAATCGTAAGTTGTAAGTTGTAAACCCTAAACCTTCAAGCCCAAGATTTAAAGCCAAAACCTTAAAGTTTAAACCCCATACATGTGAATCCCAAAGCTAAAACACTAAAGCTTAAACCCCACATTGTAAATCCCAAACCCTAAACCCTAAACTATAACTATCAAGGCTAAACCACAAACATGTTAAAACTTGTAACTAGGAGCCAAAAGGATTATTTTGGAGAAGGATTGATGTCATTTTTCCCAAAAAAAACTTTTACATGCAAATGAATTTTTGAATGAAACTTTTTGTAACTTGTTTTTAAAATGTTTCCCAATGCATCATTTCTTTTTGTTAATCATTATTGAATAAATATGATTTTTAAAAAGTGTGCAGATCTATATTCTTTACAAATTTAATGTTTCATCTTGAAAAATGATCAAAATTTTAAATCATCACCAAAAATTAAAATTTCACATCTTTGGTTTTATTATACTTTAAGCTTTAACTTTCATTCATACATCATGTACATTATAACCCATTTATATGTGGTAAAGGACTTTTGAAGCTTTGAAATTCTAAAGCAATTTTTAAATATTCTTTAAATTTTTAAAGTCTTAAAATTCCACATTTTTAAAAGTATGAATGTTTTTTGAGTGTGGCTAATATGTTATATCTTTTATATTTTTTTCAATGAGAATTCTTTGGTTATATGAGTCATTTTAATAGTCCTTTGCAAAATTGACTCCATTTAATGTAATAGGTGTACATTTTCAAACGTTCTAAATTAAAACCAAAATTTAAAATTGGATCAAATGAATTTTTACTACTAAGTTCTTTAACATTGATATGAGGGGGAAATGAATAACTTGCCATGATTACTATGGTTTAAAATGGTATTAAAAAAATAAATGTTCGATTTCAACTTATTAAACATTCAATGCTCTTTTTGGCTCCTAGTTATGTGTTTTGACCCAAACCCTAAGCCTAAAACCCAAATTGTAAAACCCAAATTGTAAATCTTAAAGCCCAAACCCTAAACCATAAAACCTAAATTTTAAACCTTAAAGCCTAAAACCCAAATCATAAAGCTTAAACTGTAAAGCCTAAAATGAAAGACCAAACCATAAACCTTAAACCCTAAAGCCCAAAATTTAAACCATAAACTATAAACCCTCAAGCTTAAAGTGGAAATTGATATTTATTTTATATAATAAGTTTGAAGGATTATTGTATAAACCTTAAAGCCCAAACCTTAATCCCTGAACCTTAAACCATAAAGCCCAAAGCCTAAAGCCTAAACCTTAAACCCTAAAGCCCAAGCTGTAAACCCTAAAGCCCAAAATCTAAACCCTAAACCCTAATCCTTAAAGCCCAAAGCCCAAATCTAAAAGCTTAAACCCCACACCATAAAACCCAAATTGTAAACCTTACATTTTAAAACTTAACACTTAAACCGTAAACCCTAAATTTGGTAAACCATAAACCTTTAACCATAAAGCCTAGAATATAAACCTTAAACCCTAAATCCCAAATCTAAATCATAAACCCTAAACCTTAAATGTAAACCATAAAGCCTAGAATATAAACCTTAAACTTTAAACCCCAAATCTAAATCATAAACTGTAAACCCTAAACCCTAAAGCTCAAACCCGAAAGCCGAAAACCCAAGTTGTATTTGACCATCAATGTTTTATTATCTAAATTTCATTTAAATATATATTAAGCAATAGTTTGTTATGAGATATTCATTAGTTATTCATCAATTTAAAGGTATGTTCTTCAAACTAATTTGGTACAATTATATATGATCATTATTCATAAATAATAATAATTAATTATAACGTCAATTATTTTGTCGGGAATAATTGACCAATAATAAATCTATTATTAGTTATTTGAGGTAGTTAATATACTTACAAGTACCTACCTTTTTTTCTTTTTTAATTACTTTGAAAAGTGTATTCAAAATTGAAAAGTTGAACATGAAGTAATTATGCAAGTTTGCAATCTCGAAGACACATAATCCAATGTTTTATCTCATTGGATTTCATTGAACCCAAATATAATGAAGGATGGTTACAAATTCTTCAAGCCAAACATAGTTGCTAATTATATGTTATAAATTTTTTGTTATAAAAAATAAATTAAAAAATCCAATATATTATTTATGCAATATTAACTATTATTTCCAACTATTTGGATTTAGGTTTTCATCATACACAATGTAGAGCTTTGTTTGGAACATATTCATCCATCATTACACCCGAAATGGAGGCCCCACTCTTTGCACAAAAAGTCACAAGATAAGGGAGTTCTAACCACATAACATTCTTGAACTTTTTCACAATGATGATGTTCTTCAAGTAGAGGAGTGAGATTGGGTTGAGTTTGTGAATTTTCCTTCAAGGAGGATGAACCTCATGCATAAGTTTTCAAAGGAAATTTGTGATGGACATTTGGAATTCCACAAAAAATGCCGAAGACAACGACAACAAGGAGTGATTTATGGTCTGCACTTTTTAGCTTACACCACACCACCAAACCAACAAATAGGTCTAAAAGACTTGTTGCTTGGAATTTTTGTATTGTCACTCCAAGCAATCGAATAATCATTGTTCAAGTTCTGCTTGTCCTAAAAACATATCTTTTTTTTCTCATTGTGCAAAGTTGATCTCTCATTCCCTTTATCTTGCTTCCATGCTTACATTGTTCTTGGTTTTTTTAAAAATGCAAATGAAGCCATGTTTCTACCTTTTCATTTCTCTCGCTCATGCTGAAGACCCTCTTCAACTTATAGGTCACACATAGCCTAACAATAAACAATGAAGAGAGGCAATAAAAATTCCCAATCTCCATGTCTTCATCCGAAGATTAAACAACAATTCACAACAAGAATACTCCTAAATGGTATGTCATTTTCCAAATTCATCATTCTAGTTTTTCAATAATCACACAATTCTCAGCCTTCCACACACAACTTTCATGAATTAGGACTTCCTGTATATCCCCAATAACACACTACTAAAATTAAGGTTAATGTGTAATTACAATATGTTACACAACATTTGTCAATTTTCTATTAAGGAGAAAGAACACTAGAATTTAATATGCGTAAGGGCTTGGAATTATGTTCCTTGGGACTTACATATGATTACCTCACAATATATTGAATGTAGTTTCAATATAATATTTAGTAGTTTGTGAACTCAAGTTTTGATTGAAAAGTAGTGGAACCAACCACATGCAATACATCTTTCAATTGCACAACCAAATTCAAATCCACACAAGGTATGTTGGGCTTGAAGTATTTGGAACCAATGGGTAGCTTGTTGTAGAAATTAAACAAGTATGGAGCAAGCAACATACATTTTCATTTGTGGAACTTAGTTGCCAATGTTTATTTGTTTAGTCAAACGCACAAATATTTTGTTGTGTTTTAAAAATAATAATCTTTCCCTCCTCTCATTAAGTAGGCTATAATTCCTTTTCAAAACCTACTTGATTTTTTTCCTTTCATGTTTTTCATTATTTTCATCCGACTAATACAACTTAATATATGTAATGGCCTTTCTAGCATCAATTGCATTCCCAAGCTATTAAGAATATCCAATGATTATTAAACATGCACAATATATTTCGGGCAGTGGATGTAATTTATTCGTTAATTAAAAAATCAATGTATTATATATTATGGTCTAAAACTGAGAAGAATGCAAATAATAATCATATCATGCAAAAAGCCTAAATAAATGAGAAGTATAATACTACTAAAAACCCAACATTTTTTGCCATTGATAATGGCAAGAAAAACACCTTGTGGCCACTAGGTGTTTCTAGCCATTCATTTTGGTGGGAAAAGCCTACCAACATTTATGGCAACAAAAGACCAATGTTTTGCAATCACTAGGCATTTTTGCCCAAGGATGTTTTCCATAGAAACCTTGATGGCCATAAGGTGTTTTTGCACAACAATTTTTGACATAGAAACCTTTATGGCCGCTAGGTGTTTATTCACAATGATATTGGGTACAGAAACATCTTGCAATTGACATGCATTTCTACGCAAGGATATTTAATGGAAAAACACTTAACAACTACCATGCAATTCTATGTAGGGATATTTTGGTGCAAAAATGCCTAGCAATTGCTAAACGTTTCTACCAAGGACATTGGGCAGAGAAACACCTAGTGGCAACTAGGCATTTTTTCACATGGATAATGGGAGTAGAAACACTAAATAGTTACTGGGTGATATTACGCATGGATCATTGTTGGACAAGCTCATGGCAATTGCTTGATGTTTCTATGTGGGTATATTGGGCGAAGAAATGTTTAATGGCCATTAGGCATTTCTACCCATGGATCTTTACCACAAAAATGCACGACGACCACCAAGTGTTTTAACATAAGGATGTTGGATGAAGAAACGTCTAGTAGCCGCCAAGCGTTCTTCACAAGTACATTGGTTGTCGAAACACCTAGCATAGCCATGAGTTTTTTCTTAGGCATGCTTATTGGGGACCCACCTAATGGTCACCAAGCATTTCATTTTACAAATGGTCAATAAAAAAGCTTTTCATGGCTGCCAAACATTTGATTCAAGGGATGTTTGTCAAATAAACATGTGGCAACTATAAGGCTTTTCAATCCTACGCTCTTTTTTTATAGAAACACCTAGTGGCCATCAACACTAGTAAAAATCAGCCAAAATGTAACCACTCCATTTACAACTACATGCGACTTGCAGTCGTTTGCGACTAGATTTGAGAATATTTGCAATTATAAGACCAAATTTCAATTATTTTGGTCATTCTCACAACTATGATGCAACTATTAGAAATTTCATCCTATTGGTTGGATCGATTTTACATTTATTTTCATCCATTAATAGGTTGATATGTCTCATTAGTTGCAATAGTCACCAAATTAGTTGCATCCTAAAGGTATTCTACAATGACATAGGGGTGTATTTTAATGTATGTACTAAAATTA
>Ga0209208_10010318_pt1 | contig 12138 bp, 10 predicted proteins | sample S1TSphfallax_3_FD_187694 | JGI IMG/M metagenome (GOLD analysis project Ga0209208, IMG submission 187694) | Host-associated microbial communities from peat moss isolated from Minnesota, USA - S1T2_Fd - Sphagnum fallax MG (SPAdes) (version 2) | ecosystem: Host-associated > Plants > Peat moss >...
ACAGTGAGGCAATCTACACACCACAGATTAGAAAAGAGAAGTCCACAACTTCCTCCCATACACACAATTGAAAGAAGGTACTAAGGTAGAAAATACCGGGCCCGATTTCAGCAGACGAAGTTCTCCACAAATACATGCAAATGCCTCCCTCTGTCCCTCTGTCCCTCTGGGCAGACTCTTCTCCAGCGCAATGTACACTTGCTCTATACGGAGAAATACTGTTTTAGGGTTAGGGCTCCAAACCCTAAACCAGTATCCCCATAACAATTCTGGAGTCCAGCATTTTTGTTTTTGTTTGTTTTTTTTTCGAATTTTCGCAACCTGGCGAGAGGAAAAAAAGAAAAAGAAGGTGCCAATTTCCAAAGGTACAAAGGGTATTTATGGGGAAAATTTTGTGCCCAAGTCCTCACATTGCAAGGGAAAAAAAATTTAATCTAAAGTTGCCATATTTAGAGAATAGGTTCCAACAAATTGCCAAATCACAAGAAGAATCCTAAATTTCTCTATTTCCCCCTAGGACCTGTAGCCAAATTTGGCTAAGTCCTCTTGTGCACAGTTGGCAACCTACCTACTTCATAAATTTGGGAAAAAAAAAACCAATAATAACAGGGACCTTGATGCCTATTATAAAAAAAACCTTTATATGTATATATGCAAGGATGGAAATCCATCCACAAAAAGTACAAGGCATGTTGAAGCAAATGTAAACACACAAAGGAAAACCAAGACCATCAAAATAGTAGTAATGAAGTGGAAGATGTAATGTTCAAAGGGCATCCTTTGTCACAAATCAGCTAGTGATGGAGGTGCACTAGTTGGTATGTGTGGAAGAGATGAAGAACTATGACTAAACATGGTAGCATGCTGAAGAATCGTGATGGCTTGCCTATGTTGTAGGGCTATTGACACTCATTGCCTATAATCAGATATAAGCATCAAAGGTACCAAGGAGGTCTACTAATGGTGACTATTTATGCATGTACACAAGAAATTAGAAAGGAATCAAAACAAGGATAGAGACAACTATATGTCTCTATGGCAAGGGGAATGAAATCATCTCCCGACGTTTGTTTTATGTAGGATCGTGCCTTGTTTTGAATGACAATTGTCATTGCGTGCGTTGTTGTTGAAGCACATTACACCAAATCTAGATGAATTGAATCAACATGACAATGTTTGCCAAGGTTCGAAAATTGTCTTTGGTGATGACAATATCCATTCATCTTCATATGTGGTGGCAAAAAAAATGAAAAGCCTCTCTTTGTACGTGGGTTTCACTCTTTGATGCAATAGTTGCAATAATATCTTGAAATGTATCATGGGCTACAATGCACTCATTCCCACACACACAACGTAGCAAATGGATACCCAAATCATCAATGGTATGACCACACTGGCATCATGAAAAATGCGCAATTATAGGATGTGTGGTATATTGAAACAAATACAAAATGTTGTAAGAAAATGGGTGAAAGATAAACAAAATGAAGGGGTGTTAGGATGAACTAATCGAAGACCTTGCTATTGGACCTACATAGGAATGAAGACATGTTCGCACAACATATGAAGGAGTATCTACTAAAAGCGAAGTAAATTTTTGTTTGTGTAGTTGGTCTATCAAATTAAAAAAACATTTGAGAATAGGATTGCACTACTAAACTCTTGAAAGGAAAAACATGTGATTGGACAACCTCAGGTAACAATGCTCAAATATTCCATAGTGCAATTTGGAAGGGATAAGTATCAATCTCTACATGTGCCCCTACATCAAGAAGAGTAAGGTGATCATCCTCCTAGAAATGAAAGATTAATGCAAGAGTAATCAAAGCCCAACATCCTAAAAAGGTGAAGGCAACATGTTGAACAACTAAAGGTGCCTAAGCCCTTTGAAAAAGTAGGAAGAGTGACCTAACGATGAGCGAAATGGCACACTATGGTGCCAAAGGATCTTGACCCTGATAGCTTTTCTAACATAGTTATGGTGTGAGTATCAAATTCAGTATAATGTTGCAAGATACCTAGTGATGGAATGACATGCTCCCAACTCCTTGAAGCACTCAAATGTGAGTCCTAAATAGAAAACAACGGAAGAGCAAAGAATCGGGGGATGTTCTTTGGCTTGTAGCACTTTAGAGGGGCAGAAGGGCGTGTTGGAGTTCCGGGATGGGACTAGGAAGAATTAACAAGCTTCATTTACTCACACGGGCTTGCACAAAACCAACACAAGGTGGTTAGTGCATAGTTGGAGCACTTTTGTTGCTAGGACGAGCCATGGGCAACTCGGATTCACAAAACTCACCACAACTTAGACTTGGGGAAGCCATCACCTTCCCCCTTATAGTATACTTTATGCCTCTCCATGGGGTCCACATCCAAATGGCAATTTGTCTCGGGAGTCTTGAAATTGCTAAAGTTGTCAATATGAGGTTTGGACGCAAAATTATGGGCCCCCAAAGTTGTGAGAGTCCCAACTTTGGGGGCCCATAACTTTGCGTCCAAACCTAGGATTGAGATGAGGTCCAAAGCAAAGTTGTAGCCCTCCTCGAGAGCTTTCCAACGACATGTTGCACACCTCCTGCACACAAGGAAATTGAGTCGATTCCCGACTTTTAATGGTCAGGAGTCAAATTGCCAATTTGACTCTTAATTTTTCTTTTGGCCATAACTTGTGTTTCAAATGTCTAAATGGGTCATGCGAGTTCATTTTAGACATCTAAGTTTTAATATTTTTCCAATGATATAAATAAATCTTCAATCTATTGGGTTTGGACCCTTGCAATTACTCTCTGAACATCCGGTGGACTCTAATTCCCAATGTGGGAGTTCCCTTGGGAGTGTGAGGGTCTATTCCCTCACTTTTTTTTGCACTCCCAAGAGCATGTGGCATGTCTCCCGGGCTTACCTTTTGGCCTACAACCTTGCAACCCCCTTGCCTTGGTCGCAAGCCCAAGGCTAGGGTTACGACATGGAAACATAATACGATGTAAGTAGTTTGGTTGTAACATAACAAAATGAAAGCATTATAGAAGCTTCTTGAGGATTTGTGAACATAGGAAGGTTAATGATCATGTCGAGGGCCTCCTGGAGTGTCTCTAATATGAAGGACTCCACAAATGGCAAACCCATTGGAACACCTTGAATATGAAGACTAAATTCAGGTGTAAAAAAACCTGGAGGAAGTGAAATAGATTGGTCTAACCCCTATGGAAACTAGGCTACACATTTTGCCGACTACACTTAAAGTCTCAATGTTCCAAATTCCTTTTATAATCACAAAAAAATAAGTAACACATTTGAAGCAAAACCAACTATGTGCATATCATTTGCCAACAAAGGAAAAACATAAGTAAGGTGGTTTGTTAGAATAGGACAAAAAGTGCAAATATAAACTAATGCAAACAACACTCCTTCCAAAGGAACCCCCTATTGTGTTCTAGACTCAAATGAAATGAAAGTGAGATCCCCATGCCTAGACGCTTTTGAAAAATATAATGGAGATGGGCGTGCATAAAACCAATGAACAAATGGGAAAGGATGATCCAAGATGCAAGTAAAAAATCGCAACTTTTGAAAAATGGTTGTTCAAAATACTAAATTAAACATGTTTTGAACATCCACCTATAATATCACCCATTCCATATGTAAATCCAACATAATTTTAACTCCATGAAACACTATCTCACACTCACCTAATGTTGTTATCCCAAACTGATGTGGATTAAAATGTTTTACAAATGTATGTTTGAACTAAATAATCATTGTGCAAGCAACTAACCAATAAATCACCTTTTCAATTACGATGGGTTGAATGTCTTTGGCTTGTTTCTCCAAAGCCAATAGTTGCAATGCAACAAGCAAACATGATATTGATGGAAAAACGTGACCACAAACAATGTGCCTGAATTTTTTTTAAAAAAAACAAAACCACTAGTAAAATCATCAGGGACAAAACAATCTTGCAAAAGCTCATACACCATACCCAAGGGACCATTGGATGAAAGATGTGAAGAACATGTCAAAGCATAAATAAATGCCTCTCCATCCAAAACAAAATTTGTCTTTAGATGAAAATCGTCAACGAAAGGGGGGAGGTCAACTTTAGCCAATGTATGAAGATGGCGAAGGGCCACAATGATCTTAGCTAATGGGGTTGCAAGGGTGTTGGGGGCCAATGCACGCACTACTTGAACATACTCCCCTACATGAACAAATGCCCATGCACAACGTAATCGTGCTGATGGAAGTGGAATAGGAGTTGGTGTCATCTTTGAAGATCTTTGAGAAGCCAATGCCTATGCTCTAATTGTGTGTTCTTCTTATAATGTCTCCCAAGTCCCTTACCATCTATCGATGTAAATGGGCGCATATTTTTTAATGGCCTTTCTCACCACCCTGGGGCAGAAATGACAAACACCAAAAATGAAAGAGCAAAAATGCATGCCAAATTGTTATGTCGAATGGATTAACAACCAACCAAATTAAAGGGATGCGTAAAGCACATTGAACCTTGACACAAAAAATTATGGAATGTGATGGTATGAATGAGGACGTGGTAAACCAAGATGGAAAACATTGATGATATCTAATGATGCAATCCATGCCCATGTTGAAGAAAAAAAAAAAACGATAATGTTAAAGGCATCAACACCCTGGAAATTAATGATTGCCTATGCATAGTGCATGATGTCTAGTGATGTGTTAAACCTGCTTTTGTTATGTATAAACGATCACAATCATAACAAAAAACACACGGATATTATTGATGGGATGGATGGGCCCTTGGTGTAGGTATATATGATTGAAGAATAGCTTACGGCTAATGAGGTAGAAAAGTTGTGGAATGTGTGGATGAATTAAGTGTAATTGAAGAAACCAGATGAGGCAATGTAGATGCGTTAGGAATCATCAAGTGAAGGGACGAAGATCTGTCATGATAATCCATGCAAGTCATCATGATATCAAAATCTTTTTATGACACTTTCAATGCTTTGATGATAGTGAAACAGTTGGGCTTGCCATGCCTAACTTAATTAACTAACAAAGCTTTAAACCCTACATGAATGAAAACAATTGTCACCTTTGTTGCGGCACTTTTGACCTTTAGTCGCCTTGTAAAGGCATGCCCATCATCCACATTCCCCTTGGCTTTTAAAATATCAAAAATCCTCCTCCTATTCCTAATTCCTAATTTCCTTCCTGATAACTGGTTACTTATGATACCATTGTGATGTTGATCCGTTACAACAATAAACCACTTTATGTATAAAATTTAATTTGTTGATGATAGTCAATCCATTCATCCATGGTTCTCACATTTTTACCATAATATGAAGTCCTTTCACTTTAGGCAAAAGTTTCCTACACAACGTCGTGTTTGCATCCCAATCTACTTCCACGATGGGTTCATTCACCAATTAGCCATCACCCAAATAGACCAACCCAACAAAATTATTTTCTTTGCACCCCAACCATTTGCTTAAAGTGACTAGAAAACCCTACTTGTTGGGCATTAAAAAATATATCATACATGATTAGTCCTAGATTCCCGATACCTAATACCTACCTATTAGGGAATTATAATAAAAAAATTTCATACTAGGCTTGTCTATGGAATATCAAAAGGGCCATGTTGGAAACAATTTTAGATTCGACCTTAAGATAATTTTGTTTGGCTCATGGTTCAATTATCACCTAAAAAGAGCCTTAAAGTGAAAAAGAATAAAGGTGGCAAATTTCATTTTGCATTGGATGGCTATAGTAATCATGCAACATTGTGCTTTTATTATTTTAAATAGTTATTGTTTGTATTGTTTTATGTTTCTAATGTGTGCATTCATGGAGGAGCTGAATTGTGGGCATTTGGTTTAGTATGTTTATGATGAGTTTATTGGTTTATTAACTTTGTTTATGGATTCTTCACATGGAATGATTTATGGGATTGGCTCAAAAGATTTGGTGATGGATGGAGTGTAAGCCATATAAGAATTGATTAAAAAACAACTAGGGTGATTTTAAAAGCTAAGTGTGCAAGAAGTTTGCTACTACTACGGTTTTTTAATGTTTTGTTGTTTCATTTTAAAAGCAATCGTGAAAAAAATGCTTGTGTTGTGTTCACGGTCTCCCAATTTCTTCCATTGCATTGTAAAACTAGGGTTTTACAAACATTCATGGATTGGTAGTGGAAGTGATGCAAAATCATAAGGGATTTGTTGAAAGGTTCTTAATGCATTAAAGAAAGGTTAAGTTTAGATTTCATCCTGGGAAACAAGTTGGGCTAAGTTAAGGGGGTGAATACCCTCATTAGGAATTGAAAAGGGATTTCAAGAAAGTTTCAATCTGAATTTTTTTTTGCAATTGGGATCTTTCATGGGTATGGGATCTTGACCTTGTTTGAATTTTGGGTTGAAATCTTGATCTTTTGAAAGCTCTTAGGATTTTTAGTGAATGTTGGGGATGAAAGCTTGCCATTAAAAACCATGTGGTCACTCAATGAAAGTGAATTCGAAAATATTCTGATCCACCTAAATCTTTAACAATTAGCAAGTTGCTAGTGTCAAGAATCAAGGAATTTGAAATATATCAAATTATCATTCAATTCCTTTCCTTTGTGTAATGTATCACATTATATGTTTGACTAGAAATCTAGTTCCCCTCTCCTTTTGGCTACACAAGCTTAGGATGTATTTTTAAATGTATTCATCTCATCATACAAATATAATGGAAAAATGCCTCGAAGACCAAGTATTGTACATCTCAAGACAAAATGAGGTGGCCCTAACATTAGAATCTTTTAACAATTTGGCTTAAATTCATGATCTTTTTTAAGACTTTGACTTATGATTAAAATATTTTTAAAACTTTGATCTTTGGTTGAAATTTGATTTAAAGTTTAAATCCTTTTAGGTCTAAGGATAAAATTTACTTGGGCCCAATGTTTAGAATTTATTTAAGCTTAAAGATTAGAATCTTTTTATTATTTTGGTTTGAAGTTTTAAAAAATTATGATTTTGGTTTGGGGTTGGAATTTTTTAACAGTTGAGCAGAACATTTAGAGTTTTTTTTTAAACTTTGGCTTATGGTTTAAATGTTTGAAGAACTTTTATCTTTGGTTGAAATTTGACCTAAGGTTTTTTTTTAAATAATAATTTAACCTATACTCAAAATCTTTATTAATATTTTGGTTTAAGAATAAAAAAATTTAATGCTTGAGAATCAAGTTAAAATATTTTAAACATTTAAGCTGAAGATTATATTTTTAATGTTTTGGATTATATTTAGAATCTTTTTAGGCCTATAGATAAATCTATTTGGGCTTAAAGGTTAGAATCTATTTAAGCCTAAATATTATAATCTTTTTATTATTTTGATTTAGGGTTTTAAAAAATTACCATTTTTGCTTAGGGTTAGAATATTTTTAGCACTTGGGCCTAGCACTTAGGCCTCAAGTTAGAATCTTTTTATTGTTTTGATTTAGGGTTTAAAAAAATTAGCATTGAGGCTTATAATTAGATTTTTAAAAATGTTTTTTTAAAGGTTTGAAATTGGGCATCTAGAGATTCCTAGACAACACTTTTCAAGATGCTTGAATAATATTCATTAGTTTGAAAATCTTTATTCTACCCAATATATTTTGGGCAGATTTTATAGGTTGATTCTTTTTCATTTTTGCTCAAAATTTGGGGAATTCAACAAATCTTGTTTTCAAAAATATTCATGGGTTTTTAATCTAAGATGCTTGGAAAAATTTAGAACAATTTTGGAAATTCTAGCATACTTGGAAAGTTATAATGTTGATTTTTTCATTTTTGCCCCAAAAAATGGGCGCTCTGAAAAAATCTTGGTGCTTGAAATTTTTTGGCATTTTCAGAATTATTATTTTATTCAATAATTATGGGCACCTTACAAATGTTGAAAACATTTTTCTTTTATGCCCAAAATTTTTGAACATTTTGAAAATATTTTCATGCCTCAAAAATTTTAAACAGTTCAAGGTTTTTTTGCCTAATAATGTTGGGCAAATTATGAAGCCAAAAAATCTTATTTTTTAATCATTGCCCACCATCCCAAATGTTCTTTTAAATGAAAGTCAATATGTTGGGTAGAACAACATTAGGGTAAAACTACCCATCACCAATGTGTTAGATGCTCAAGAGGAGGCATTCAAGTTTTGTCTAAACATTAGAAACAATGGAGGCTTCCCCTTTGATTCGACCTATGTCAAACACTTAAATGCTTGGTCAAATGTCTTGCACCTTTAAGACACATGTCTTACACCCTAAAGATAATGACATTGGGTCAGTTTGTAATAGCCCCAAGCCATTGAACCAAGAATTTTTGTGTATTTGATGCAAATACACATTTAAAATAATAATAATACACGTATATTGGCTTAATGTTAAACCTCATGCCAAGAGAGTTGATCCCAAGAAAAAATTAATTTGGCATATACATGTTGGCTTTAGGTTGATTTATTTTAAAACTTTGGCTTAGGATTAAAATCTTTTTTTAACACTTTGGCCTATGGTTGAAACATTTTTTAACAATTTGGCTTGAGGATGTAGTCATGTATTAGTATGGCCCTTTTGATATTTCATACTTGTTTGGGTAATGGATTGAGTCTAGGATTGATTTTTGGCTGGTATGTGATATATCCCTAATATAGAAGTGGTACAAGGTAGGTATTATTTCAAGTCCCTACCAAGGTGGTGCTTAGTATTTATTGTTGGTGCATTTGTGCATGAAAAATATGGATGATAAGTTTTTAAGGTTATTGTGTGAAAAAGGTGTTTGTTATTGTAGTCATGGCACCCAAAAAAACCACCTACTGTTTTTTCATATAATCATGTTTTCTCATATAGTCATTCACAAAAGATCTTCTTGTGAGGAAACTTTGTTGTTAATCATAAGTACGTTTTTAAGAGTGTGCGAAAGTTTAAGGATGAATATGAAATGTGTTGTTTTATTTTCATGTGGAGGAGATTGGTGTGAGCTATGGAATTGCTAGAGGTGACATAACTACAAAAAGGCTTTAGGATTTCAAGTTAAGTTGGTTGGTTGATTTTTGGATTTGAATGATTTTCAACACTATGTTGTGTTGAGGTTTCAACTTTTGTTGTGTGGATTGCTCATTATTTTGGGAAGAATGCCCAAAATGCATTCTAGATTTTAGGTTGTTTCCATCAATTCCGTTACATTGGAGACAACAATGGGGTATCTAGATGTAGCAAGTCATTAGAGACTAATGATGGAAATGATGATATGTTCAAGAAAATTAATGGGGTTGGTCAATTGTGAAATTCATACTCAAATTCAATATATTTGAAGTAATCAATATTGGGAGGGTTGAATACTTGGGATATTGGGAGCTCCAAACAATTGTTATCCATGGGAAGGTTGTGGTTAGTTGAAGAATTTTTGAAAGTCTACTAATGAGTAATAATTAATTGTAAAAAATCCTTTTCAAGGGTTACTAAAGTTTTGACATGGAAGTAGATTGAAGGATGTTAGGTCAGTTGTTTGGAATTTGCAACCATTAGACCATGATAGCCCAAAAGAAAAATCCAAAATTTGTTGATCCATCAATAGTTTTAGATTAATGTCCAAAGTAGAATGTTGCAATAATCAAATTAGTGAAGGTGTTTTCTCATTATCAAGATGTAGTTTGAATTCAATATTGAACATTTCAGTTTACAAGAAACAATTGGGGGCTTTGTGTATTTTCAAGTGCTTCATTTTTTGGTTCCACATTTTTGTGTGTGTTGAGAGAAGGCTTGTGCATATGAAAGCATGCATGTGACTTAAAACTAGTGTCAAAATTTTTATATGGATGGATGTGCATGGATGGAATGAAGTAATCTTAATTCTTAATGGGCGACTAACAAAAGATGCCAAATTATGGAATGATTATCTTCATGAAGAGTTGTGGAGGTTAAAAGTCTAATGTCTAGTGTTTTTTTTTGCATTTGGATGTTGTTTTGTTTGTTTGCAGCTAAGTATGTTTGATGTTTGTTATTCAATGGAACGATGTTATTAAGGTGGTTTTGGTGATGAAGCAGTTTCCTAACTACATTGTTGATGTTCTTGATGGGGAATGTAGATCATGGAACTTGGTGATGGTTGGTGTTAGTGTTTTGAAGGTGCAAGGGAATGGTGGCAAAAAGTTGTTATAAGATGAAGCTTTTAGGGATTTATGAAGAGATAGGCATATGGAAAGAGTTAAGTTATTCTTCTAACTTGTGAGGTTGCATTTTCTTGGGGTAATTTGTCTTGTTTAAGGAAAAATTGGGGAATAATGCCCCATTGTTGATCTTATATATTCTACCCTATAGTATACTTTTTGTTGTGTTATGAGCTCAAGAAGGGAGTAAGAGATCTAGTGTTAAAAAATTAGGGACTAGTTCAAGGGAGGTGATGACAGAGTCTATAGATTTCATGAGCAATCATTGTGATAATGTTCATCTTGTTGTGGGTTTTCAAGAGTTTTGAAGGTAATATCAAACAATTTGTGTTTAGAAGAAAATACCTATGATGTTGTAGGAGCTTCGGGGAAAATGAGGTTCTATAGACATTGGTGGGTTTATGGAGAACAAATGTTGTAATGTCCAATCCTATGTTATTTTCTATCCAACTTCCAATGGGAAATATTTGATGGGAATGGGGTATTAAACAATAATTGGGGCTTTATTGTTAAAAAACGAGTTACCACATTTATGACTAGTTGATTATTGAGAGGAAATCACCAATGATTTGGTCCTTTGAGGTCCATAGTCTTGGTGTTGCATTTTGAAAGTTGTATGATCCTAATTTATTAGGAACTTGATGTCTTGTAATTATTTCTATGCTCCTTGAATCACTTTGTGTCCATTTGATTAACATGTTATGATTATATTAAGGAGTGTCATAACCAAGTCACCCTTCCTTTTTTTGTGGTGACAAGTGCCTTTGTCTTTGCCAACACCCATGGTGCAAATTGTTAACATTTTTTTTTTTATGTTGGCAAATCATGAAACTTCAAGATCCTATTTTGCTTTTACTAGCAAACAATTGATTCAACCTTGCAAAATTTATTTATGAACACACCATAGAATTGGAAAATGTACAAGGGAATAAGAAAAAACTTTTTCACTCCTCCCCCCTACCATAGTGCTACCCTCTCACTGATTACTTTTCCTCACCTTGTATTGTTACAAGGAGTTATTTAGTAAATAAGAAAATATAAAAAATGGCACTTTAATTAATTTGTAAAAGTAAACCTAAATTTTGTGGCTCCAAATTAACTTCTTAATCCTTATTTTCTTAATTTCATTATTTCAAAATATTATTTCATTTAATTCTTCTTGTCCATCACCATAGTCAATATTTCATTAAAACTTGAACAAAAGTTTCCAAAAAAAAAGTTTTGCACAATTTTATATTATAGAACACACAAATGAGAAATCTCACACAAGAAAATCAAGATTATATATTTGTGATTCAAACGTTTGCAATCACAAATGATATTTCTTCCAAGAGCATTCAATCCCAAACTTTAGAAACCACAAATCCATTGAGAGAATAACATATAAAATATAACATAAACACATCTTCCTTGGAAGACCTTGGAAGAAAAATTAGAGTTGAAAAAAATAAGAAAAAGAGAAAAAATGAAAAAAGATTTAAAAATTAAAAAAATGATGAAAAAAATGGGGAAAAAAGAAAGCAAGACTCCCTGCCAAAAAAAATTACTTAAAAAAATTTTGGTTATGAAAATATTAATTTAAAAATCATTTAATTTTTTTTGAAAATCTTAAAATGTTGTCATTGGTTTAGCATAAGTGTTGAGGCCAATTGGCAACAATTGGGCCAATGGAGACTTATGTTAAGCAAGCACAAAATAGGTAGTAATCAACATTGCATATCTATGCACAATAAGGATTGTTTTATCAATTGTTGTTTTTAATGTGTGCACTTAGGTATCTTTGTCATGATCATTTCTACCCTTTCTTATTTTTTGAATACATATCTATATAATACCTAGCAATGATATGTTTTTGGCCAACAAATATTGTCATTTTTTGGACTAAAAGCTGGGTTTTTTTTAATTTTCTTTTTTTCTAGTATAAATTGAACTAAACTTATAATTTTTTGTGGAATTTTCTT
>Ga0209208_10010319_pt1 | contig 12137 bp, 8 predicted proteins | sample S1TSphfallax_3_FD_187694 | JGI IMG/M metagenome (GOLD analysis project Ga0209208, IMG submission 187694) | Host-associated microbial communities from peat moss isolated from Minnesota, USA - S1T2_Fd - Sphagnum fallax MG (SPAdes) (version 2) | ecosystem: Host-associated > Plants > Peat moss >...
CAACAAAAAATAACACAAGGTAAAAAAAAAAAAAAGTTGAAATGATCTCAAATAACCAAAGATACCTTAAGGTAAAATAACCTATAATAATTTAAAATAACATGTAATAGCCTAAGGTGGAACAATTAAAAATAGCCAAGAAGAGCCTAGGGTAAATAACCTAAAATAACATAAATCAGAATATGTTAAAATGACATATAATGAATTAATTTTAAATAATTGAAAGTATCTTAGGTTGGAATAGCCTAAAATAACCAATAATACCTTCTAGGGTACAATAACTTGACATGAAATAACAAAAAAAATGAGAATAAAGTAAGATAAAATAACTTAAAATAACCTAGGGCAAAATAATATGTATTAGCTTAAGGTATTTAAAATAACAGCATGAAAGAAAAAAATGAATTATTTCAATTGGTAATGTATTATGTCAAATATTAGTATGAATACATTGATCATTACATAATGACCCTATAGTGATATAACTTTAGCAAGGTGAAATTTTAAAAATGGGGTGAACTTATTTCACTTTTAAGGTTCTATAATGTTTTAAGTTAACAAATTGCACCCCATTTTTGTACTAATGAATGTCCTATTGGAAATAAAAGTCATTTAATGCTTTGCCATAATTGTATTGATAATTAACATGGTGTTTGTAAATTTAAGGTAATGACATTGGAACCTTGTTAAGTTTTCAATATTCATTATGATTTGCAAACCTAGCATTACAACAAAATGCATCCATGTTCATCGAGTGATTTCATTGGTCCCATTAAATAAGACCTAGTGGGGGTCCAATGGGTTTATTGGTCCATTGAACATGGACCAATGAACTACACCCAACTTTTGTATTAGTGTAAGCACAACAATTTGCCCATCTTCTAGCTTCTAACTTTGTTATTGGAGATAATTTTCTTGTGTTTGGAAAACTAAACAATCTTGAATGCATAGACTTTTTAAATTTCAATGTGTTAAATGTATTGAAATTGTTCAAGAGGACATGGGCCTAGATGATTATGGATTTTTTGTTGAACTATATAGGGATGAAATAGGAGGAGGATTGTACTACCAATGATAAAAAAAAAAAAAAGTTACTATGTTTTATTGAAAGACGAATGCACAACCTTTATCTACTTTCAGCTTGTTATAGGTTCAAAATTTATTATGATTATGCCTAGTCATAGGTAAAAAGGTGGTGCAAGGGTTTATACACTTCTCCTTATTGCCTTATAATATATCAAAACTATTGTAACAAATTACTTGTAAGATGATGAAGATGATGAATAATTTCTTGGGTTATGCAAATTTGGTGGATTGCATATTTTTTCTAGGTTGCAACCTCATACATTTGATGAAAAATTGGGTCCTTTTGATTCTACTACAAGGTGTGAAGTATTTTTGATAAATGAATATATGAGTATTTGTGTTATGGGATTGCATTTTTATACTTGGATGGTTTTGTACCATTGTGGTGTTGAATTTGTTCAAAGTTTGTGATGTTTTGGATAGTACTGAAATAATATACGTGTGGGTTTGGGTTGTAAAAAGAACCTACACGACATATTTATATTCAAGGCCATTTCAAATTACCAAGGTCGATATAAACAACGATCTAGCTCCTTTTTGTTTTCTAAATGAAACATTTTATAAGATCCATTGTGAAGTGTAGGCAATTTGAGTTACACAAGGGCAACAACCCATTTATTGTATTATACAATTCTTATGTAAATTTTAGTGTAAGATTAAATTCAAAAAATTGAACTTAGCTTGGATTTTATGGTACACAATAATATATTCTTTAAAATATTACATAAATGTCTCCAACATAGAATTTTCATGAAGCTTGCTATTATGTCTTGTTTAAATTTTTCTTTCTTTCAATATTGTGGTTTTGGGTGAAAGCACATTATGGTGATGCCTTTTGGGGTGTCACATTGTACCACTTTTTAGGGATGTGCATGTTTGAGTGTATCCCACCTCAAATTTTTGAAAGATTTTCACAATAGTTTTGCATATTATGTTAGAATATAACCTAAACAAGATATTAGAAAAAAATTTATTTCATTTCATTTTATAAAATGGGAGATTGGAGTATATTTGTGGAAATGAATGTAATGTACTTGTATACTCAAAAACACAAATTTACTCCAAAATTAATTTAAATGATTTTAAGTCTTTATGAAAGTTGACATTATGTTGAACCTTGTCATTTCACATAATATGAACCATGTTTGGATACCATGTGACTAATTAAAAAAATTTCATTTCAAAAAATGAGTTTTTCAACAAATATGTTATAAATGTGTGGTAAATTGAGAATTTAACAAGAGATCACATCCACATAGAAGATGACAAGCATAGCTAAATGGGCCATTTATTTTATTTTATTAAAATTGATTTTTTTAATGATTAATGAAGCCCAAAAGTTAGTGCAATCAAAATGAGACTATGGCCCTATTATACCAATGTATTTGTAAATATATTCATGGATCCTTCAATATAGATAATGAGTGTTTTAAAAAAAAAATTGTACTAGATGACATTATTTTTGTAAAAATAATTGTTGTAGGGCCCAAAAATCAAAATTGATACCCAAAATTATACATTGGTATAATAGGGTCCCAAAAGGGGTCACCATAATGTACTTTCACCCTTTTGAAACTTTGGCAAAATTTCCCATATTTTGAAATATTTCCCCCTAATTTACACATAAAAATGAAAATGTTGAACTTGTTCTAATTTTATTTGAACCACATTGTGGATATTCACTAAAAAACACTCAAGTTGGAACTTTTGTTCAATGGTTTATTTTGATGAAAATATTTTCCTCAAACTTTTTGATAATAAATATTGATATATATTCCTATTAATTGTATCCACATGATTTCAAAAGAAATCCACATGCCTTAGAATGGCATTTGTTTTGCAAGTTTCCACATATTGGGTAGCTAAGAGTTTGATCCAACATTATTAATTAATTAGAATTTTACATTTATTGCTTTATCAAAATATTTGGTCGCACAACTTGGGAAAATGTTATAATTTATATTAAATCACATTTAATGAATTGAAAAGACCTTTTAAAAATAAGATGGAAATTTATTATTCATTATAATATTTAATAAATATGTCATTAAAAATGTGTATAAATTAATATTTATGAAATCTACATAATTTCAATACTTTATATAAGGTTAAAGATGTTGTACACAATATTATATCTTTAATATATTACACATATTTTTAAAGTTAAATTTAATTATTTAAAAAAATTATACACCATTTATTGATTCACTATGTGTTTAAAAGGTGGGGAAGTATAATATTTAAATTTTATATTACTTAAAAAATTCTTTAAAAAATCTATTTTGATTATAAATATCTTTATTTACAAATACTTTTATGATTAAATTTTTGTTTTTCAAGACATCATTGTTGTTCAAATGTATGAAATAGTGAAGATTCAAATGCATTTTTAATCAAATAAATGGATAGTTAAATAAAATTACATATGTGTATAGCTTGGAAAAATAATTAAAAATTAAGGTTTTTTTTTTCATTTGGACAAAGTATGAAAAAAAACTGTTGAAGTTGGCTACCTTTGTATCGGACAAATGATGATGTGGGATAATGTTGTAATGTTTCCCTTTCGTTATATTTATTCCATATCCTTTGTCAATAAATTCAAATTTGTAAACTATATAAGTAGTTGAAAGAATAATGGTCTACACATAATACATGCACTAATTATATTCAAAATGCAAATACTACTTGTGATGAGCCAATCAAAAAAGCTTGTGACCCAAAAAAATGATCCTACTTTCCTACTTATTCAGGCATATTTACTTACATATGCATACCTACCTACTTAAACTTTTAGGCTACCTAGGCTTAAACTACTTAGTTTAACTAACCTAATTTTGTAGGCTAGCCTAAGTTGTTAAAGGTTTTAAAATAGGCAAGGTTCATAAGTTATGTTAATAAATAGGTAGCTAGATTGTCAATATGGTTTTATTATGCTTAAACACATGTTTACATGTCATAAGTCAATAAATACCTAATATTTAATTATATTTGCCAATTATAGTTATAAAAGTCACATGATTAATCACATGAATTATTATGACCATAATTATTACTATTTGCATAAACCACAAGTTTGATTTCACTACATATTTATGTAGTAATAAGTGCTATCAGAGACACAATAAAATGTGATGTAATATATGCCATGTTTTTAACATATTGTTTATTATTATTTATATGAAAAGCATGTTGATTTTTTCAAACACCACATCCTTGTTATTAAGCTTCTTAATGATATCATTATCATTCACAAGGCCTCTATGTGCTACAAACTAGATTACATTCATTGTAAGTATCCAAAAGCTTTCAACAAATCCCAAAACAAACCATAAACTCAATAATGCACAAACAAATCTAACAAGCTTTCAAGCTTTTGAAATGGGCATTGAGAAATAACCATGGGTTATCCAAATCCAATGTGAACAATGATAGTTCAAAGCAAGAACAAGTAGGCACACAAACTTTATGTTTCAATGGTGGGGAATTTGAGCAAAGTTCAACACATGCTCAAGGCATTATATTGTTGAAGGAATTACAACAACAAATATTTGAACATTGTGCATGAACAAGTAAATGCACAAACTACATCTAAGGGAGAAGCAACAAAACTGATACACACAATAGAAAAAGTTGAGCATTAAAAGGTAGGGGAAATGAACCCTTGTGCATTTTCAGGTCAAAACTTGACTAATAAAATTTCAATAATATGTTTTGTGCCATGTGGCTACGGAGTTTTGAACTATTTGGTCTTATGGTTCTTGGGGATACTTTTAACATAATTGTGCCCATCACCAAAATTGATTAATATATTTATGGACTATTGCCACTTGAACAACATCACAAAATTGACAAAAAGAAACATTAATATGATGTAGGTATCTTTCATGCATAATTTACAAAATTTAAAAATTTATGGATCTATAAAGTGAATTCACGGACTTTCACCCCATTACTTCAAAATGCGTCCTAATTCACTTTGGGTTTCATTAGATTTTGAATGAATTTGGACATTTTTACCTAGTGAAATTGTTCAACCCCTTAGTCAACGGGGACCAATTGTTATGGACAATGAATTGTTCCACTAGTACTTAATGAAACACTTGGTTATTTTTGGTTATTTCACCTTATGCTATTTTTGGTTATTCTAAGTTATTTTTGGTTATTTTAACTTATTTCACTTGAAATTATTTTTAACTATTGTAAGTTTTTTTGGCTATTCTATGTTATTTTTGGTTATTGTAAATTATTTCAGTTTAGACTATTTGCAACTATTATAAATTATTTTTGGTTATTGAAGGTTATTTCACCTTATGTTATTATTGGAAATTTTAGGTTATTATGGCTATTTCACCTTAAGTTATTTTTGTCTATTATAAATTATTTCACCATAGATTATTTTTATCAATCTTAAGCAATTGTAATATATGGCTATTGGTTATTTTTTTTATTAATGTTATTGGTGGTTATTATATTCGTGGATATTGATGGTTATTAATTGGTATTATATTAGTGGTTATTGGTGGCTATTATATTAATGACTATTGGTGGATATTTTGTTATTAGATATTTGTGGATATTAATGGTTAATATATTAGTGGCTAATGGTGGTTATTAATGGTTATTATATTAATGGATATTGGTGAATATTCTATTATGAATATTGGTGATTATTAATGACCATTATATTAATGGTTATTGGTGATTATTAATGACTATTATATTAATGGTTATTTGTGATTATTAATGACTATTATATTAATGGTTATTGGTGAATATTCTATTGGTGGATATTGGTGGTTATTAATGTTATTATATTAGTGGTTATCGGTGGTTATTATATTAATGGCTATTGGTGGCTATTTTATTAATTGCTATTGATGGTTATTGATGGTTATTTTATTATGGGTATTAGTGGTTATTGTACTATAAATTATTGTTGGTTATTATATGTTATATTACAATTATTGGTGATTATTGTAGTACAAATTATTGTTGGATATTTTATGTTATAATATCATAGACTATTGGTAATTATTATATTACAAGGTATTTAAAATTATTTTTCATAAGTTATTATTTTCTATTCTAAGTTATTTTTACCTTAGTTCATTTTTTATTCTAAATTATTTTAAGTTATTATACTTATGATAAAATAATTTATAATAACATAAAGTATAATGACCTTGAATAATTTAAAAACTTATAATAAACTAGTTAAAATACTTTAAGGTAAAATAACATATAATAATTTAGGGTAAAATAATTTATAGTAGCCTATAATAACTTAAAATATAAGTTAAATAACTAAAGTGACTTAAAATAATATAGGGTATATCATAAAGTAACATAAATATAATATTTAAAAAAACATTAAAAAAATCTATTTATTGTAGTAAATTATAATAGTGAATTATGTTAACTAGTAATGAAACATGATGTTACATAGTGATATTAGAGTGAAATTAATAAAATGCATTAAAATTATTTCACTTTTAAAGTCCCATAATGATTTAGGTTAGTAAATTGCACCCCACTTTTGTAGTAGTGCCCCTTGATAACAAGATTTTGTATGGATTTCATATGGATTTCATGGTATATAGTTCATTATGGTATATCGTATACAATAGAATTTAATTGTATAATAAATATACAAATCATGTCCTTTGGAAATTGGATCCAAATTTTTTTAATAACATGTGGAAATAGTCTTGGATTGATTTGGTAAATTATACACCTTTCTTTCCATTCAATTCTTCCAACATTTGCAAAATTTCTTGCATTCATGGTCTTTTATTTGGGTCTTCTTGTGAGAAACAAATGTCATGAAAGTTAGATGTCTATTATTTAATTGCTATCATTGCAATCAAAGTGTGACAAAACATGTTCCAATAAATGGAACCATATGTTCATGTTTCAATATTCAATGACAAGATTTGAACATATCTTTTAAAAACAAACGTTGAAAGCAACCTATGTCTTTATTCAACATCATTTTATTGACATTAAAAATAGGAAATTTGTTGATTATATATCAACATGAAAATGGTCTAAAAGAATTCCAAGTGAAATATGGTTTCTTGAATGTACCATTTACATGTATAAACCTTTTTAGGAAGTTTCACATGTTCATTGAATTATCCAATTTTATTCATTTCAAATTTTTTAAAGTATTCCATTAACCTTCAATTTAGGTTTTTGAAATTCACTTTACCACAAATTGAATGATAAACATAAAAGATTTGGCATGAAAACTACTTGGATGCATTTAAGGGAAACGTGGAAAAATAATTTGGCTTCATTGTTGTCAAACCCCACAATTGAATTTTTGATTATAACATTGAAAAATTGTTGAAATCCATCTTCTTCCACATGAATCTTTCCTGCCCATTGGATAAATTTGCAAATTTTATCCCTATCCAAAGTGAATGGTAATCCATTCACAAGTTCAATCAATATCATTCCAAAGCTATACACATCACACTTTGGCGACACATGCATGTCTTTGTTTTGATTATAGTATAATTTTTGGTGTCATGTATCCAAATGATCCTAGTGCGGAAGTTGAAGTCAATGTGATATTTTGAATTTTAAGTTGCTAGACAACATAATTGATCATTTCAATGGGTTTTGCATCATTGAATATACATGTTGAAATTCATAAATCCACATTAAAAATATTGTGATACCAATAAAAAACTTTCATTTATTTTTTAATTTATTTTCAATCACAAAAGTTTCAAAACCTAATTCTATATTTGTGTAGATATAATGTGCATGCACATAATTAATAAATGAGAAAAAATGGCAAGGCACATACCACATTTTCATTAGTGCCATTTAAAATTTTGGCTACCCCAAAATTAGCCAATTTTGGGGTGTAATCCTTATCCAATAGGATATTTCTTGGTTTGATGTCAAGATGAACAATGGTTAGATTACGTTTATGATGTAAATATGCCAATCCTTGAGCAATTCCTATAATTATGGACACTTGTTTGTTCCAATTCAAAAACTTTTCATGGGAAAACCATTTATCAAGAGATTTATTTGACATGTATTCATACACCAACATGTGTTCTAACCTTTGAATACAATAGCCCAAAAGTTGAACCAAATTGATATGTTGAGTTAACCCCAAAATGCACACTTTTGATGTGAAAGATTTTTTTGCACCTTCATTGTGAAAGCCACTCCAATTTAAAACTTTAATCAAAATCTTTATGCCTTTCCAATGACTTTCGTACACTTCTCCAAATAATCTTTTCCCCAAAAATTTCCAAAAATTCAATTCATCATATGCAAAAAGTCGAATACTTAAATTGCATTGCAAGGATTTTATTATAGGTTGGTATTCAATCAACATCCATTTCAACCGATTTTGAGTTTGTAATATCAAAGGATCATTTGGTTCAAGAACATGAACATTTTCCATAGTCTCCAATGTGATTCGATAATTATTCAAATTCCAATTTGTGTAGGCATGAAGTATTAAAGTGAATACATTGTTTGGTTCAAAAACATTAGCCTTGTCAAGGTCCTTCAAAATCTTTTTGACATTTCCACGCCATTTCAAAATGAATGCATTGTTTGGTTCAAGAACATTAGCTTTGTCCATGTCCTCCAAGGTTCCTTGACAATCGTCCAACATCCTTTTGACATGACCATGACTTTGTAAAATGAATGCATTGTTGGGTTCAAGAACATCAACCTTGTTAAGGTCCTCCAAGGCTCCTTGAGAATCCTCCAACATCTTTTTGACATCTTCACGACTTCCCAAAGTGAATACATTATTTGGTTCAAGAACATCAACCTTGTGAAAGTCCTCCAATGTTCCATAATAATATTCTAACATCTTTTTGACATCTCCACGACTTCATAAGGTGAATGCATTGTTTGGTTCAAGAACATCAGCCTTGTGATGGTCTTTCAAAATTCTTTAATATTTCTTCAACATCCTTTTAACATCTCCGCGCCTTTGCAAAATGATTGCATTATTTGATTCAAGAACATCAACGTTGTTAAAGTCTTGCAAGGCTCCTTAATAATCATCTAACACCTTTTGGACATTTCACGACTTCACAAAGTGATTGTATTGTTGGATTCAAGAACACAAACATTGTCAATATCGTACAAAGCTCCTTGATAATCATCCAATATGCATTTGAATGAAATTCATGACTTTTCATTGTTGCAAGACTATTTAATCCATGCATGTGATGTTGACAATAACGGAACAAATGAACCAAACTTGATAGAAATTTGGAGCAAGTTCCTTGAGCAAATCTAAGCCAAGGGAGAAATAATTTGTTGGATTCCTTCCATTTATGCTAGACCGGTGAAGAACTTCTGGTTTTTGAAGAAAGGATGCAAGGGATCATCTAGATGCAAATCTGAGCCAACGGTGAACTGGTCCATCGGATTCCCTGCATTTAGGGTAGACCCATGAACAACTTGGAAGGTGGTTACGAAGAGAAGTTGAGAAAAAGGATGCAACTGGTCCTTCTAGGATGGTGCATGCCGTGTGGCAGCAAAGACAATTAAGGCTGGTTAAAGTTTTCCATAGTACCTACTCAGAACTTTACTCTGGAATATATTATTGCAAGTGGATACTTTGCTGACATTTTCTCTAGTTGTTGTCTGCTTTCACGCTGTTCAAGATTGGAAGTTTTTAATAAAGTTATGAGTGCGTCCTGGACACCGAACTTCCTCTGATCACTGAAATATTTGGCGTGTAGAAAATGGAGGCAAGTGGTCCATCATTGATGGACTGGTGCCCACCATGTGTGTGACAGCAGAGAAAATTGAGGCCAGTTAGAGTTTCCCAGAGTACTGTGTCTGAACTTTCCTCTTACATAATTATATCAATTTGTCCAACTTTTTCTTCCTTGATTACAGCTACTGGGAAACATTGTTCATAATTTGTTTCCCATAAAGTCATGGCACATGCAAACCTCAAACTTTGGCATGTGTAGGTGCTACGCCTAGACTTGAAATTTTTGTTGGACTTGCCTACCAGGGCAAGGATATTGTGTTTAGATTCATTATAGAGTATAGCAGCTTGAGGGATTTTGGTCCCTATCTAATAGGTCTATTTTTCTATGAAGATTTTTGAAAGATGATATTTTGGCTTGTGTTGAAACCTGAGATTAGTTATAGAGTTATAATATCTTGAAGGATTTTGGTTTCTTTTAGAGGATTTTTTGAAGATTATATTTTTTGCATGGTGAGATATTTGAGTTTCATAATTCTTCTTTTGCATTAAGATACTTTTAATGTAAATGGCAAGGGCACAGTGAGACACGGCCCTTGTTATGATCAGTAAAGTTTTTAGCCTTTACAAAATGGATGCACTACGTCATTGCTTGATGATGCACACAGCCTGCAACTGCACATGTCGGCAGAGAAAAGTGCGTCTGCTGTTGTGCTTCCAATAAACACACAAAAATTGGTCAATTCTTTCAATTTTTCAAAAATGGTGAATTTTCTCCAAAAAATACAACAAGTGACAAAACGTTCCAAATATGAAAACCAAAATATTTAGTTATCCTTCCATAGTTTTGGCTACATATGAAAAACCAAACTCAGAAATTGGGCGATTTTCTCACTTCTGGTGATTGAAACCCTGAAAAAAATTCAATTTCAAATTTTAAAATTTCTTTTTGGGAAAATTTGGGCAGTTAAAAAAAGGGTTGATGCAAATAAAGATGCCTCAGTTACTCTCCACATGCCACAGGTTTCTGCCTGATTGGGCGTGAGGATTTCTTGGTGCTAAAAATAACTTTCTCCAAATCTCAAGGGTGACCTATTCAAACATCAACAAGCCGCCCATCATTGTGTGAACATGGCTTGGGTAGCAAAGGGTTCTGGAGGTCTTCCTCTTTTGATTTTGCATGCTGTTTATAGACAGAGGGTGTTAATGACTTCACAGCAGGTGCATGCTGCAACTATTCTAATGTGACAAGCAATTATTACTGGTGAGGGTTCTTATAGGCTAAGTGTTTTTTTTAGTGTACCTCCCCTCTCCTTTTCTAACATGCTTCTTACGATAATGAGGTCGTCTGTGTGACTTTTTCTCACTCCTCTTACTTGCCCACCTTGTTGACCATTTTTGTTTTCTGGCCTGGACATGGGTCCTTTCCTTTTGTTCCTTGTTTTCCCCCTCGTTCGGGTGCTTTGTCTTAATAAAGTTTGACACGGTTTGATCACTTGACTCAATAGGGTTCCCCAAGGGATGTATCCTAATGAAACTAGAAAAAATCCTTGGTCACAAACAAGTAATCGGAAAGCAGCGGTACATATTTCTTAGCTGTACTTGCAGGGCAGCTCACTAGACAGAATATTTCCTCTGATGAGAGACGGGCAGTTTCAGTTTAGGGGAAGGCCCTGGTGTCAGGGCAGTACGCCCTGGAATTGAGGGCGGAGCCCGAGGTCTGGCTGTACTGCCCTGACACCAGGGCCTTCAGAGGACATTACGACAAACATAATGGACTGAACCTGCCGATACTGCACATTTCCAGGCATTGATACTTTTCCATAAACGGCCAGTGGCAGATCTGCCTTCTCCTACCTACCTGGACTATGTTAAGACCTACCTAGGCCGCACATTTAGTCCGTTATGCCTGGGAGCCAGCCCTGGGTGCTAGTTATGGCTCCCAGTTTGCCAATGGCTTCTTTCAGTATGGATGCTTTTGATCTAACCAACCTTAGAATTTTTATCATCAATGAAGGATGATAGCTTGATCAAATTTTCAAAAAGCTTGAACATTTTGAAGTTGTAAGTAATTAGTAGAATTGCACTTTGATTGGTGGGCATTTGCCATTTCTCACCCAAATTTCTTTTTCTCTAAAGTTCAAACATTCAACTTCAAGAAATTCCTGACAACTCTCTAACAAGTCAAAATTTCAAAATTCCAACATTTTACATGACTTTGGGGCAGTTATGTGATTGCACGACTAGGGTCCTCCCAGTTGCGAATGTTTTGATGAAACATCAATTAAGGGGCTAACAAGGGGCGTGTCACACTGTGGCCTTGCCATTTACATTTAAAAGT
>Ga0209208_10010320_pt1 | contig 12137 bp, 18 predicted proteins | sample S1TSphfallax_3_FD_187694 | JGI IMG/M metagenome (GOLD analysis project Ga0209208, IMG submission 187694) | Host-associated microbial communities from peat moss isolated from Minnesota, USA - S1T2_Fd - Sphagnum fallax MG (SPAdes) (version 2) | ecosystem: Host-associated > Plants > Peat moss >...
CAAATTCATGGTTATTGCTTATAACTACGATCTGCACCTTTAGAATACATTGTAAAAAAACTCAAGAAACAAGATTACAATTCATATCATCATAGTCTAACACTACAAAAAATTCACACAAAAGATGTAAATAGAATTCATTGTAGAAGTTTGTGCTTTTGTATTACTGAAACATGAATCCAAATTACAACATAATCCCATTTTTATAAAAAAAAATCCAAAACAACACTTAAAATTTGTGTTATATCCAAACCAAGTTTGTGGTTTTCTGCCACAAGTACTTCCAGCTTTCCTATTCTTCTCTAAAAAACTTTCCAAGATTTTTTTTAATCTTCTTCTCCTCTTCCCTTTTTTGTTATCCAAAACTCTCCCCCCTTTTGAACCATCCCAAGTCACATCATCCTAATCCAAAATAACAAGAATTCAAAATTCAAACTAACAAAGTTCCCTAATTAATCCCTATCCTAACTGTCTTGTTCATCCCAAATCACATACTCAACTTATTCCCTTAACATTACCCCCTATGTACTTTGGATTTCGTCCCTGAATTCCTTGTATAATGACGTAAATGAAATGATAATCATTTATATCCTTTTAAACATTTTTTGTCCCTACTATAATGATGTACTCCTAATCTACACAAAAAACAGTGGTTTTATATCTACATTTTGCTATGCAGTTCCAATTTCCTCCCCTAGTAATTCAATTTGTGGTTCTATGTCGAAACGTTGTATCTTGGATACCTCTTCTTTTGATGTTGGAAGAACCTCCACCTTTCATGTTCTTGAATTCCCTCTAGATCTTTTTCTTCCTGACCCCCTCCTCTAAAGTCATGTGGTATCTCTAGTTGTACCTCCTCCTTTTGAGCTACTCCATTTTTTAGGTCATCAAAATCCTTAGTCTATGTTTTCTCCTCTTGAACTATCCCATTGGGCCCTACTTCTGTCTTTTCATCCTAACTTGATACCTTTGTACTTGTTGGATTACCACAAATGAAAATTTGAAAATTCTTTTTATAAGCTTCCCACTTGTACCTCATAATTTTTTCATCAAATCTATGTTGAGCCAAATTTTTCTCCAACTCCTTTGTAAAATTTCCTTTGCAACCTCCTACCATTCCTCAGATTTTGCCTCAAAGTCCTTCATCTTGTTCTTCATCCTCATTAGTATATAGTACTACAACATTTTTTCATAATCCTATAATCTTTTCTTGAAACCAACTAAATCCAAACTATTTCTCTATTCATATGCCCTCTCCAATTATCCTTGCAAGTGCTACAGAGTTCTCTAATACTCCTTCTTGTCCTCCATTAACTACTCTCTTTCTACCTTTGCTGTCTTCTAAGCTCCTCAGATTGCAATAGAAATACATTCTTCATAATTACTAATTCCAAATCTATCAAAACATTCTCGTTTTCCTTTTTTTCTTTAGTTAAGTGTTTTCACCTAACTATCCAAAACTTCATGTTATTTCTTATGAAGAAACAATGCTTCTCATTTCCTCTCTATGGTTTCCCATATTTCATCTTGTGTCTTTAGTCGTGCTATGCTACCCTTGAACTCCTCATTCCCATCTTGTAGTTTTTTAATGAGCACTTTATTTTTATGTTTAGCCTTTGCCATGTTCTTCTTCTAGATTTCCACATTATGTTAATACCCTTTTGGAACTTTATTTCATTATCCAATTCCTCCTATAACATTGCCTTCTCCTTCTCCCCCATAACCAATATGTTTTTCAAAGTGTTTACTTTTAGAGTCAAATTCCCCATATTCAGACTCACAATTACCATGGTCTAAAATAACTCATGTGCCTTATTTATTTTCATTACTTTTGTAACTACCTCCTCCACAGACTTTGGTGTATTTGGTTGTGTCGTAGGATCCCTAAAAGGCTAAATCCTTCTGCATATGATCCTAGCTCCTATACCATTCTTCCCCCTAATTCAAACTCAAATGGAAATCCTTTTTCAGATTCTATGGTACCTATAGTTTTGTTGGTTTAAACTCTTAAAAAATAGGTTATGTCACCACTTTCTCCATTTATAATTTAATGGCCTATATACCTTCTTGTGTTTATTGTTGTTGTTGCTGCAAATGTTGTTGTAAATGTTGAAAATGTTTTAGACTTGCAGTGGTCTCCATCTAATTTTCACATACATCCCCTTCAAAGTGCAGATGTACTTCACCTTCTGGAAACCTTATGTCATCCTTTTTAATTCCCTGGCTTTGTTCCCTTATTTATTTCTCCTATGGCAATGTCATTTGTGGTATTTCCTACCCCTGCTTCCTCAATTGTCTCTCTTGTGGAAATGTCTTTTATGGTATTGATGTAGTTTGTCTAATTGTTATACCATTAATGGCACTGCCCTAACCATTGTTGGTACTATAGATGGTTCCACTCTACCCCTCATCACTTTTTGTGCCTTCAAATTTGTGTTCTCATGTTCCTTTTTCACTCCTGAGCTTGAGCTTCCTCCTTCTTCAACTTTGTTCTTCTTCTTGAAAACACTTCTTCGAGAGTATGTTGCAGCTTTCTTCATGTTTTCTAGTGTTGTCTACGTCTCATCAATAGTTCTTTTAACCTTGGCGGGTGGTTTATGTGGATTGTCCTTTTGATGCATAAACAAATATTGGAATGTCTTTGCCAATACCAAGGCAAATTAATAGGTATCTTTCTTATCCCCCTTAATTTCCTTAACATATTTATACCACCTATCCAACTCACTACACATACTATTGAATGTAATATGTGCCTAATCTACTTACTACCCCTTCTTTACTCTCACCGATGTAATGGCATTTTTGTTACTATAATATTGTACCTTCTCCCTTTGATAAATGACATATATAATGGTAGGTATCAAATAGAGTATGGTAGAACCAAATTCTTTGCGTTCCATTGATCTGTAAAAGAATTTGCAGGTGCAAGTTTACAATTTTGTAATGCATGAACTGCTAGTGATTTATTAACATGTCCTTTCAATTCTTCTACATACCTTTATGCACACAATCCAAAAACAACTACAATCAGTTGTTTACTGATTACATACACCTTATCCTTATGCCCAAAGTAGATATCTGCCCCTTTGATCAAGAATGTGTTTAGAAATTTGAACATTACATCGGGCATCGATGCTTCCCACCCCATTAAAAACAAAGGCACAAGCCTTGCTTTAGAAGTCTAGTTTTTTTTTGCAACAATATCTTTCTAATTCCCCATCTGTTCTATATGTTTGTCATAATTATATTTTGTTTGTGTCCACATGAAATGCTTAGGATTTAGAATTTTAATACCTTTTTCCAAAAGTGTAGCTTTGTCTGAGATTGCATGTTTTCTTTTTGCTATCGCTTTTGCTTCGCACTACTCCATCTCCATTAGCCTTCATTGTGCTTTTGCCATTATCGACACCTTTGTGGCTTATTGTATTTCCAACTGCACTTCTATGAATAGTTGTTCTTCTTGCACAACAACGTTCTCCTCCCTTATGTCCTTTTACAATATCTATGCCTGCACAAAATGATGTTCTTCAACTTTGTTTTCATCTTATTCTTCAATGCACGTCGGATTTATTAATGTAGCTCCTAGTTTTGTTTATTTTTTTGCATGCCAATCTCATATGCTTATGCACAAAATTTTAACTATAAATGTTCTAGTTGTATTTATGTTTTGAATTATCGTCTAGGCAAATTGTATCTTCTCATTATATGCCTTCCCTTTTGCACATTTTGAAGATGATGATGAATGCGACAACAACCTTACAACCAATGGTTGAATATTCAACATTCCTTTTTTGGCTCTTCTCAACTCTTCTTCTACTTTTATTCTTCTCAACAATTCCACTTCCTCCTCCTACCTTCGTATGTGCTCACTCCTTTGTGCTTCCTTTTCCCTTACTATTTGCTGTAGTTTTTCAATTGCACTTTTTGCACTCAGACTATTGTGAATTCCAAAACTTCAAAAACACATACAACTTATAGTAATAAAGGCAAACCATTTTTTATGGTTACTTCATTTTTTTTCATCCTTGAACATCCCGCTCGTCACATTCATTTTTTCATCTACTCATTGTCTTTTAATTAATGGATGATTTTTGAGATTAATATGACCCATCATTATAAGTTTATGTGTTTTTTATACAACCACATGGAAACGCTTAGCATCATCATTATAAATGAATGTCGCATATTTCATCTTTTGATTACTCCACATCTATAATCGCCTTACATTATCTGTATTGACTCCACTTCATTCACCATGTACACCTTTTGCTGACTACACCCATTTATATGTTAACTATGAAAACACATCTAGTGATTACACTAATTTCTCTATTGACTGTGCCTACAATTCTAATGATTGTGCGAATACTCATGATGACTGAACAAATATTGTTGTTGATTCAATTGATATTCCTAAGATATCATTTGTAGATTTTTGCATCCCAAATTTTGCATTGTTACAATTATTGTTCTTTTGTAGATTGAAAATAAAAATTATGTTCACCACTGGATTTGTGATCTATTCCCTAACTTCATCATTCTTGATATGTGGTTTATGTATTCGACATCTTTCATTGTCCTCTTATGTGTCAAAATTCACCTCCTAAACTCCACATGCATTATTTTCCCAATATATTGGCATTTGTTGTTTTTTTTTACGAACTTCAAATTCCATGTATTTATAAGGTTTGAGTTTATTCATGTTGACCAACATAGGGTTTGTTTCAAACTTCTCAATGGTCACCAATAACACAATGTTATTTGGCAACACATATTGTATTATGTATAGTCCAAACTATTTCCTAGTAAACTTCCCTAGGTGTGATTTATTACCCTTTGGAAACCACAGAACATAATCACCAAAACTAAAATGTTTTTCCAAATTCTTTTGTTGACTCCATAATATTTTATTCCACTCCCGAATTCCTACAAATTCTTTAGCCTACATTTTAATTTCTTGCAACTTTTCGAGCTTTATAATTCTATTAGTTAAAACTCTCATTAGAGTATTGTCTTTTTCATCTCCACCAACAACTAGAATGATGTATTCTATGGGCATTAATGAATGTAATCCATACACTAATTGATATGGTGTATACCCTGTTGTAATTTTGTATGCAGTTTTGTATGAAAATAACATTGTATACATATGCTCATCCTAATCTACTTTATTTTCACTAACTAACTTGGTCATTAATGTCCCAAGTACCTTGTTAGTTAATTCAACCTACCCATTCCCCTAGTCATAATAAGTTGTAAAACTCACATGTTTCATTAAAAAATGATATGTCAAATACTTGATGGCATCATTAATAAAATGAACTCCCCAATCTGTGACTATAGTTAAAGGACATCCAAACCTGGTTAATATGCACTCATATAGAAATTTTGTTATGACTATTGTTGTATTAGTTCTCAATGTTCTTGCTTCCACCCACTTAGTAGCATAGTCTATGGCAACAAAAATATATTTGTTCCTTGTATATCTTCATGCTGGCTTAATTGGTCCCAAAAAATCAAGTCCCCATTTCATAAATGGTTCCTTTGGAAGACTTGTGACAAGCTTTGCAAGACTTTGAGTTGTTAATCCTCTTGTTATTTGACATGCATCACAAGATTTGCAATAATCGTGCATGTCCTTGTACATAGTTGGCCACCAATATCCAAGATCCAATATTTTCCTTTGTGTTATTTCCATTGCAAAATACCCTCACGAAGGTCCTTCATGCAATTTTTTCATCACCATTTGTGCTTTTGTTGTTGTCAAACATTGTTGTAGTTTGTTGTCGTGGCCCATTTTATACAATTCACCATTCTTTAATGTAAAAGGTTCTACTTTCCCAACCAATCTTTGCTTTTGATACATCGATAACGTGCCTTCAATTTGTCATGTTTTAAAAAATTCTTTTACATAATTCAGGCACTCAGGTCCTATATAAAACAAACTTGCATGTGTGGTTTGATTAAGCACACTTGTGGGTTTTGTGCTACTCGGTAATATTGACAATGCATCTACAACAACATGAGTTCTGCTTGGTTCATACATTATTATAAAATCATATTCAAGGAACAATAACAACCATCTACCTATTATCCTTAAAACCTGTGGTTTGTTGACCAAATAGACCAATGCCCTATGATTTACATAAAATACAAACTTATTGCCCAACAAATAATGTCTGAACTTGTGCAAAGAAAAAACCATTATTAATGCCTCTCTATGTTGTGCTATAATTCTGTTTTACTTTGTTCAGAAGCTTAGAAGCATACATTGTTAATTGATCATTCTTCCTAATTATGTTCTTAAACAACATAACCCCCATAGCTAACAAAGACACATCTGTATGAACATGAAATTCCACCTGCTAGTTTGGTGATATTAATATTGGTGCTTCGATATACTTATGTTTAATCAATTCCTAGGCCTTTTGACATTCCTCTATCCCAAGAAAAGTTTTGTCTTTTTGTTTTGTTTAGTGATGGGTGCCATAATTGCAACAATTTTTTTTATAAAACATTTGTAAAATTATTCCATCCTGTAAAATACTTGAATTTGTTGGGGATTTTTAGGTGGTGGCATGTTTACGATTGCTGGTATTTTCTTTGGATCTAGTAGTTTTTGTCGCAACCCTACTTTGGGTGAAGTGGGAGGATGAAACTCCCACTCCCAAAGTTGGAGATTTGGAGTCCTCCGGGACTCCCGAACGTTTAGAGTTCGACAGCAGAGGCCAAAACACCTCTCATTGGGGTGTTCTTGGTGTCATTGGAAAGGTCTTGAAGTGTAGATGTCCAAAATTCCCTCGCATTGGTCATTTGGACATCTGCAGCCCAAGTTATGGGCAAAAGAAGGACCGGGAGTCAAACTGGCAGTTTTACTCCCGACCATTAAAAGTCAAGAATCGACCTCTTCCCGACATCCGAATCGGGAGTGCTACATGGCGTTGAAAAGCTCTTGAAGAGAACTATAACTTTGGTTCAGACCTCGTCTTGATCAGACTTGGCAGTCAGGAGATATGAGCTCCCAAAGTCCCGGGACTCCAACCGAGACAATTTCGGGACAATTTCGGGACTCCAACTTGGGAGTCCCAGGAAAAAGAGCCATTTGGATGTAACCCCCGCGGAGCGTTGCAGAGAATACTATATGGGGGAAGGTGGTGGCTTCGCCCGAGTCCGGGCCATGGTGAGTCGTGTGTGTCAAAGTGCCCGTGGCTTGTCCCAACACCCAAGGGTGTTCCCGAATTTGAACTAACCACTTTGTGGTTTGTTTTGGATGCAGATTCAAGCTTGATCTTCTAGTCCCTCTTCCTAGTCTAATCCCGGGACTTCTAGCACGCCCCTCTACCCCTCTATAGTGTTGGAAGTCGGGAGCGCCTTCCAAGTCCCAACTTTCCGCAACTACACATAGTTGAGCCCTCAAGTGGGTTCACCCCGGGACTTGGGAGTGCGTCAGTTTCCCTTCCTTGGAAACAATAAAACCCAAGATCATCTCTGAAAATACCATAAATGCACATTTTTTTGGATTCATATTAATGCCATATTCTTTGCATTTTTGAAAACATAGTCTAAGCTTTTGCAAATGACTCTCCATGTCACTCATTATACACCGTAAAGTCATCCAAAAATGTTTTCATAAAATTATCCAAATACTTTCTGAATGTTTTGGTCACTGTTATTTGATATGTTGGAGGGCTATTTTAAACTCCAAATAACATCACCTTCCATATAAAAGCCCCGCAATCAGTAACAAATGCAATCTTGTATTTGTCCTTTGGAACTATAGATATTTGATGATATCATGAATATCCATCTAAAAAGGCATATGCTTAGGCTATTGTGTTCAACACTTCATCTTTGAAAGGTAATGAGTATGGATCCTTTTTTGTGGCTGCATTTAATTTTCTGAAATCTATATAGATTCTTAGCTTGCCATTTTTTTTGGGTATTATTACTATGGGTGACAACCATGTAGTTTCTTCTATAGATTCATGAACCTAATTGGTAATAATTTATCTATATCTTGTTTAATCATTATAGCATAGTTTGGATTTAATTTGTACTTAGCTTGATGTGCTGACAATATAATAGTGTCCAACTCAATTTTATGTTGTGCTAACTTTAGTGGAATCCCTTTTAGATCTTTGTATGTCCATGTAAAAACATCTTTGAATTCCTTCAACAGTTGCACCACCTCCAACACCTTGCTTGTTTCAAGTTGTGCATTAATTTTCACCATATGTGGTTTTGCATTAGTTCCCATATTCAATTCATCAATTGTTGATCTTTAGTTAACATCCATCTAGCAATCTATAATCCATGTATTTTTATGATGTTATAATTTCATCCATGAGAACATTCCTTGATTGATGTCTACAGTACGTCTTTGGATACACCTTATTTTCCAGAGCTATGTTAGGTATCTTCTTCTTTGTGCTCTATATTTCAAATCCCTAGTTTGAAATATTAGTATTCACATATGTATCCATGATCCCCACATTTGTGGTTTTCATAGATTGAATTGTCTCAAGTAAATTGATTGTTCCTATGGAGAACAATTCTAGTTCTATAGCAAAGATGATATCTTTTTCTTCATCTATGATGCCATTTTGATAATTGTAGCATAATAACATTTCTAGTGTTCTTACTTCACTTCCCAAATGTTTGGTAATTGTAAATTGTGTGCACTGTCCCATTCCCTAATCATGTGCCACTTTAACATCCCTCAACCATGGTCTCCCCAACAACATGGAATAACTAAAATCTACCACACTATTCTGAAGTACAGTAAACGCAGTTATGTAAGGAATGCCATGAATATATATCTTCATATCTCTGATCAACCCCACTAATTTTGTGGTTGTTTGATCTGTCATCCTCAGATTATATGGTGCAAGTTTAGGCTTTGGAAGCCCCAACCTCAATCTCAATTGTTCTATGATAATATTAACTCCAAAACCTCCATCCAACAACACATCTTTTATTGTATTCTTCCCAATCTATACTTGGATAACTACCATATGATTATCTATTACTATAACAACTATCCTTACTTTTGGTACTGAAGAACCAACTTGTTTATATGTGGTTACTTTACTTACATTTTGAGTTTTCTCTAGTTTTAACTTATGCCAAAGATATTTCTTTAGCTCAAGAGTTATTTGATGCAATTGTTTTAATGTTAAAGTATAACTTATTTCTAGCATCTACTTACTAATATCTAGAAAAATCTCTTCTATTCTGATTAATTTCCCTTGTGAATTCACTATTTTTTGATATTTTGTGCATTGACAGGAATAGAACTTAGCATACTCAGCTAGGTTGTGTTCCATCCTTCCATGGGTGTGGATGGCCTTTCGATCTAGGTTTGTGTTTTTTGAATCTATTGAATTGTTTCCATCATAGACTACTTCAACCGCTTTTTTTTATTTTAGTCAGCAACACTCTTTGTTTTTCTTGGCTCTCTATCTTTGAACACTTGTTCTTTAGTTGTTTTACTTATTATAGTAACATTAACATCCACCACATTCACATATGTAGTGATTGTTTGGGTTTTAGCAACATGTTGAACCTCTATTATTGTCACACATTTCCCATCAAACATTTTCTGTATCTTAGCAAACTTTGGACAATCTGTCATTTTATGTCCATTCAAACCACAAATGTGACATGCATATGAAAATGTTCTTTGTATTTTTTGACTTGGTTGTGTTGTCTCTATGGTTGACATCGTGGTCTATTTTTTTTTCTTTTGGCATGTCTCCACATTATGATTTGTCATCCCACAATTTATGCAATGTTTATCAATCTTCCATGCATCACTTTGTGTTTTTGCTGGTGTTGCCTATTTGGTACTCTATGGTACTGACAATGCATTCCTTGTTTTTGTAGTAGTCATACCTTCTTCACACAACATTGCCACCTCCTTATGTTGTTGTAATGTTGACCGCTTCATGCAATCACAATTTTGAGGTATGATTGCAAACCCACTCTAAACATAGTAGTTTAAAAACATTTGTGGTTAGTATTGTAAACCATTAACCAACTTCTAAATCCGTTCATAGTAAACCTCCACCCTCTTAGTTTCCTCTTGCTTCATATTCTTTAACTCCATATATATTTGTTTATCATTCTGAGTCTTCCAATGACGTTTATAAAATGCATAGGTAAGCTCCAAAAAAATACATTAAGGAAATTTTGACATGTAATTGTGCCACTAGTTTGATGTCATATCTCTTAGCATATAGCTAAATGCATTGATGATATACTATTCAAGAGTCTCCGCATTTGCTTTTATTGCATAATTGAACACTTTGACATACGCATCTGGATCAACATGTTTTTTGAAATCAAGATACTTAAAAGCTACCATGTTTGGCCTAACATAATGGCCATCTCTGTGATAAAAAATTGGTGCAATTACAATAATTGGTTATCAGAATCCTCCTCTTGAATGCATCTACATTGCTGTACCTTCCAACATCCATTGAGTTCATTAATGACCAATTTATAGTTCTATTCTCACGAGTAGTCATTATCGAATTAATAAACACCATTTGAGGTATGGCAACAACTTTAGTAGTAGTTGATGGTAGTGCCAAACTTTGATTCATATTCCTTCTTACCAAAACTCCACCTGATCCACTACCCAATTTTGTTGCATATCCAAGTAGTACCCCCCTTCTAAAAACATCTATGCTAGGTGCAACAACCGTTTCCACTTGTATGGTTGTTATACTTGCATTAAGTGATTAAATAACTCCTACTCCAACATGTTGTTTCCAGGTTTCAACAACTATCGCTTCTAACACTATTGGTGAAACTATGTTGACTTGAAATTGATGTTGTTTTAATGTGTGGTTACCCATTGGTATCATCTATTGTGCAATGTGTGGATGTGAATACTCCTTTGGTTTTCTGCTCTTAATTTGAATAGATGGATGAATATGTCGATTTTGTGGTTCCAATTGGTTTCCCAACTCCATGCCTCTAAATCTATTTTGGACTATAAGAATTCATGATTCATGTTCTTGTGGTTTGTCTATTACTGCTCTTGCCACATTCTCTAACTCCAATGCCTAACAATATTTGTTCTAATGTGAAAAGGCATAACATGACAATCCATGATTGCATGTCCTTCTTCTTCACATAATGCACAAACCTTTGATAATAACCTAATCATCTCCGAATCCATCGATTCATGATCCCATTTTTTGGTTGTGTCTTGTTTTATCCAACTTTGGATTCCCTTAATAAGAGTATGACTATAGTATTTCATCCAACACATTCACATGTGCTTTTGCATACTCAGATGATCTTGGGTAATTTTCCTCAATTTCCTCAAACATATCAACATTGGTGTTTTCATCCACCTCCCATTGTTCCAGTAGTTCATAGTAATATGGAGATGCAGATTGATACACAAAATTAGGTTGTATACCTCATGTAACATCCCTCCTTCAACTAGTCACCAATTTTGGACTTGAGATTTCCTACGATTAACGAGGTACTACAAAAGTCCCTGCTCAATTTTGATCTCTATGACTCTGAACCACACATTACAGTTGATAAGTATATTGGATGCGTTCATTCAGATGAGTAGTCGACTTCATTTCTCTCCGTGGAAATCATCGTCTAAAATTGTGCCTTCTTAAAAAACCCCCAATCCATACATCCCATTGTACCATTTCTTGTGGTAGAAACAACATGTGTCCCATAGGCCTTTCTTCTGTTCTCAAAACTCATATATCCAACATCAGATTTTGAGACAAGGTTTCTACAAATCCTACATACTCCTCTCCATTTTCGAAATTGTCGTTTGTCTATGTTTCAATAACTTATCAATTTGCCTCCGAATATAATTGTCACTATAAACTCCATGTCACTATTCAATTCATCTTGTTACACAATTTTTCGTCTTTAGAGTCTATAGATTGTTCTATAGTCCTTATGGTGTCAATCACGTAAACCTCTAATATTTTCAAACATACCCCTTAAATTTTTGAATTAAAAAAACAACATTACTCATCTAAACACTATCATCTATAGTATACAATAAAATTTGTAAAAAACCTTCACATTACTAAAAGAAAGAATGGAAAAAAAAAGATTGTCGCCAAATGGTAGAAGTGAAATTAAAATTC
>Ga0209208_10010321_pt1 | contig 12136 bp, 12 predicted proteins | sample S1TSphfallax_3_FD_187694 | JGI IMG/M metagenome (GOLD analysis project Ga0209208, IMG submission 187694) | Host-associated microbial communities from peat moss isolated from Minnesota, USA - S1T2_Fd - Sphagnum fallax MG (SPAdes) (version 2) | ecosystem: Host-associated > Plants > Peat moss >...
AATGTCAAACTATTATTGCCAAATGGCAATATTAATCGTTCGTTAATATGCCACAATAAATGTCACATAGTTTTTTTACATTGTTATGGATGGATGGATGGATAGATGGATGAATGGATGGATGGATGAATGTATGGATGAAATCACAAAAGGTGGTTACCTAACACATGTGTCATTATGAGCCTACCATGGCCCCCACTAATGTAAGAAAAAACCATATGTATATTTTGTTATAGTGATCAACCATGCAATTAAAGCTTGGAATTAGTATGGAAAATCAAAAAATATGTTGCATTAATCTGAATTAATTATCAAAAAAGAAAAAGAAAAAAAAGGAGAATATGGAGAGGTTGTATTTGTGTGGAGACATAAATAAATAAATAATTAATTAATTAATCAATTAATTAGAAGATGAGAGTAGTCAAACCCATATTACTAATAAAATTTTCATTTTGATAAAGGAAAAAAACACACACATACACACAAAACGCATGTTTAGAGAGAGACATTTTGGTACCTACCAAAACTATCAACCTACCAAAATGGATTTTTCAATGGAGCGTCAAAGTGAACAAGAGGAAGAAGAAAAAGGTGGTGACATGTTTTGTGGGCAATAATGTATTTTTGTTGTGTTGTTATTGTTGTTGTTATGATTTGAGGTTTGTTTTTGGAGTTGCAATTTGGGGTTTGGGGATTTGGGATTTGTTGGGTTGGTTGGTTGGTTGGTTGGTTGTTTGTGAGCTTGGTGGGTTTGTTTGTGTGAGCTTTTTTTTGTTTTGTTGGGTGTTTTGTTAGTAAAGTGTTGTTGCGTTAGCTTTTTTGTTTGTTTGTTGGGTGTTTTGTGTTTTGTTGGGTTTTTGAGTTTTGTGGGTTTTAGGGTTTGGTGTGTGTGTGTGTGCGTGTGTGCGTGTGTTTGTGTTTTTGTGTTGGGGGAGGGGGGTGGGTGGGTGGGGAGGGAATTGTTTTTCAGTGACCATGGCAGATGGACCTTTGCCGCAGCAGCCAGCGTCGACAGACCAGCAGCAGATCGCCAGCGCTAGCATTCTGTTGCAGATCGTCATGCTAGGCTTGTCCTTCGTGTTGGGTCATGTGTTGCGGCGTCACAAAGTCTACTACATCAATGAAGCCAGTGCATCCCTTCTGCTCGGTAAGGTTTTTGTTTTCTCTTTCCAGGTTTCTTTGAGCTTCAGGATATTGGGTATGGATGTACATTATCTCTTCATCATCGCCACCACGACCACCACCATCATCATCATCATCATCTTCTTCTTCCTCCACGTGTTGGTTTGGAACCTGCAAAGTACTGGGGTAAGTTGAGCTGCTAGGAAAAGCTTTTGGAAGCTTTTGGATGTAATGCTGCATGTATGATGGCAGTAATAAGAGAGACATTCCTCAAGGGGCTCAATGTGGTTGGGTAATTGGAGTTCCTGATGGATTCAGGGCCCAATTTTGGATGCAAGATTACTTCTCTCATGAAATCAGTCAAAGAAAAAAAAAATCCCCTACAAAAGAAAATTGAGCAGCTTACTCAATTGTGACAAGCCTGATTTTTTTAATTTTGTTGAAATCTGTTTCTTGATCTGTTATGATCAAGCTTGCAATGTGGTCACAGCTCCATCAACTCTGTTTGGTAGGGTTTTTATGATCAAAATTTGTGATGTGTACTTCTATTTGCTCCGGTGGTCCTTGAAGAACATTGGGATGTTGCATTTTGTGGCTGATAAAATGTGGATTTTGTGTAAAAGGGCTTTTTGTTGGTGCTATTGCAAACATTTCGAACACTGAAACACATTTCAGGTAATGCCCATCATGCACTTCTTCTTTTTTTTACCCCCATGGAATCATATTGTGTGATATTCTTGTTATGAACTTCAGGTTTCCCTCTCATGATGATCATGAGTATTATTTATTGCTGTTCTATAGATTAGAAAAAGTAGGATGTGCAATTATCAACCGAGGGTGCTCATTCTGGTGGATACCCTCATTCTATTTGCCTCAAGGATTTTTATGTTTTGCTGACTTGTGAATCAACGGTGGGTCTTGCAGACTATGGTTCAACTTCCACGAGGAGTTTTTCTTTTTGTTTCTTCTTCCGCCAATCATATTATATCCTCATAAACTGAAGAAGGATTTTTTGTTGTTGTTTGTTGATGTGCTCATCTTTGTCACTTCAATCTGCAAGTAGAGTTTTCTGCTTAAGGGGTGTTTTATGTTCATTACACAAGCTTGTCTTTTCAGTTATAATTTCTCTCTAGTATTGGCAGAGGAAGGATGTTGGAGAAATCCTTGACACACAGGATTTCACCGAGTCTGGATTTAGCCTTCATCCGGTATTGCACATTTGCCTGGATTGACATTTTTTTGGTGATTTTCTGTCATGTTCTTCAGTACAGAAAATTGTCATGACCAGCATGAATGATTTCCAGCTTGGGATTTCTTCTTCTTGACAATCTGATGTTTGCTTGTTCAGAAACCATTCTTTTCCAACTTTGGCGCAATTTGCATCTTTGCAATCTTGGGAACTTTTATTGCATCAATTATCACCGGAATCCTAGTGTAAGTGCTACCCCTAAACCTTAGCTATTGTTTGGCAGATTACAAAAAACATCTTTTGGACTTTTACCAACAGCAGCAGCAGCAGCAGCAGCAGCTTGGGACATTATCTGATTTGCTATTATTCCTTGTGTGATCTCCTTGGACTTCTTTTACTCATGTTGTCAAGGAGGTGTATGTTTGCAGGTACTTGGGTGGTTTATTTTTCCTTATGTATAGGCTTCCATTCCAAGAGAGCGTCATGTTTGGGGCTCTCATCTCTGCAACAGATCCTGTTTCAGTTTTGGCAATTTTCCAGGTACCTAATTCCTTCTCATTACACAATGTGAAATTCTTGGATTACCTTCCGGAGGGAGTTAGGAATTTCATCATCATCGTCAGTGATGATGTGGAATGCTTTTTCAAAGCAAGGAAAGCTGGAGTTCATTTTCTTCTAGGGTTTTGCTCAATTTATTTTTTGTGGTTGTGAAGTAGTCCCATAAAACATTGCATCCGGTGGATTTCACAGGAGCTTGGAACAGATGTGAATCTCTATGCTCTCGTATTTGGCGAGTCTGTTTTGAATGATGCAGTAATGATTCTACAACTCTCATGGTCCCTGAGATTCAATTGTTCATGGACATTGATGTTCAATGTGCAGGTTTTTGGTTTAGGGTTTAGGGCTTAAGTTTTGTCAGTTTATAGCTGGTTGGCAAGTTGTCAACCCGAAGATGATTTAAAGTTGCACTGTTCTAAGTCCCACCCCATGTTTGTAGCTTGCCTCTTACAAGGCATGTTGTTAGAAGAAGGATATTTTGCTTGTTGCATTTTGTCTTCTTTCTTCCAGTCGACTTACTGTACCTCTGGGCTGGGTTGGGTATGTGTGATTATTCTACTGAAGGTTGCAATTTCGCTGTACAGGTGAGTGCTGTGACAGTTGTCTTGTTGATTGCATTTAAGGGTTGGTGCCCATTTCTATTGAGCATCAATATGTTCAAACCCAAGTAGTATACAAAATCTTTGTTGTGTGCATATGTTGGTACAAATATCTGTTCTTGCCTTTCTGCTCTTTGTGCAGCTTACAATTTTGTGAATAACTATTGGCTCTTGTATAAGGAATCCCTGAGAGAACTGAGCTTTTGTAGATCTCCACTGCAGTTGATCTGCTGGAAAAATATTGTAGACCTTATCATGTAATCTTTGTGTCGAATGATCCCAAACCTGTGTGCTTTGTTGTGAACGTTGAGCTGCTCAAATTTATTTTTTCAGTGAATGATAACTGCATGGATTTTTCCACCAACCACTGCAGGACATTGATGTCAGTGCGGCAGCATCCATTGGCTGATCACAGTCTCACGACTGCTGTATGGAGCTTCTTGGAGCTATTTATCGGGTCACTCTCTACAGGTTCTTTCTGTTCAACCCTACTACTTTTGTAATGGTGGAAGTGATTTTGGACAGTGTAGATAGGAAGGAATTGATGTCTGTCAGCCCTTGGCAGCTGATTTTTTCTAACTGCAATTTTTCTCACATTGGTGCAGGGGTTGCTGTGGCACTAATTTGTGCATTAATATCCTTCATTATGTTTTGATGTTGTGCACCAAATGTGTTGGGGACTATCTGAAAAAAACTCTTGACCAGAGCTTACACACATGAAAGTTTGGGGATGACTGTCTGTGCATTCAGTTTGGTTGTCATTTGTGTTTGAGAATAGTATGCCTGCTTGCACTTGGTGTTTGTATATGGCAGTAACTGACTCAGAAGGATCCTTGACCTACCACACCTCTTCAAGTATGCAGGCCTTGCTGTGCCCAAGTAACTAATTCTTCAAAACTTGCTGTTTGGTTTCAAACAATTTCATTCCATAAGGAGCTTCAACAGAAACCTGTGGCAAGGCTTTGTTTTTCTTTTTGTTATGCTGCAATTTTTGGAGGTTTCTAGTTATTCCATTGCTGCATATTGACACTTTGCTATTCCAATTCAGTGCAGAAGCTCATGTGTTTCTTTGTTAATTTCTTTTGTTGGGTGCAGCTTACATAATCTGGAGTGTTGTCTAATTGTGCTGTTTCCATACTTCTCGTAAGTAAAAATGTCTAGACCAGCTGCAAATATGGTTGATCAGATTCCTATTTCAGACTCTTGCACTGTAGCATAAAATGAGAAATTTTAGACAGACTATACACCCTCTTTCTGTACAGGAGTGTAACCTCCAGGTTTTTCCATTTTAGTAGGCTGGGGAATATTCATTGCATTTTGTTATTCCAGAAATCCTTGAACTATGATGGGTATTGAATGTGCTTGGCATTTTTAAGGTCGATAAATTTTCCGGACGGTAAAGGAACGTTCTGATTGACCTTATATGTCTTTCTGTATCAATAGGTACATGTTGGCTGAGGGATTAGGCCTGTCAGGGATTGTGGCTATTCTCTTCTGTGGAATTGTGAGTGCATGGGTTTTTCACTTGCCACTATGTCAAGTATTAGTTTATTGCTGCAGTTTTAAGACTGAAAAAATATTTAAAATTTTTACCTTTTGATTGTCAATGTACTCCTCAAGTCTGTTTTTGTCCCTGGCAGTGTCTAGTCACCAAAAAATATATATACATGATTTTCTTTTACCCTACCTGCGTTGGAGACAGTCTGACAAGTGCACTTGATCTGTTGCCTTATTCTTCACTATTTCACCTGCAGTTAATGAAGCACTACACATTTCCAAATCTTTCAGACAGTGCACAAGCATTTACGGCAGGCTTTTTCCAGCTGATATCTTCACTGGCGGAGACCTTTGTGTATGTATATCACACCTGTGTTAGGCTGATTGCCTGTATGTGTGTAGGTTGTCATCTTATTATAGAACAAGATTTTTTCTTTTATTGCTTTCATGTCTGACCAAATTTACTCATGACGAGTGTAGGGGTTTAGGGTTTAGGGTTTACTCATGATGGGTTTGAAAGTAAAGCTCAATCTCATGTAACAAATGGACCTGAGATGTTTTCATCTGGCGTGCTGCAGATTCATCTACATGGGTATGGATATTGCCATCAAGCAGCACAGCTGGTCTCATGTTGGATTTATATTCTTTTCTATTGTATCCTCTGTAGCAGTTGTTGATTGAGAATTGATTTTCATTTTTGCTTGGGGTTGATTTGGTCAGGATGCATGCTTATGCTGATGCTGTTACCATTCTTACCTTGACAGTGGGTGTGAAAAAGGTTCTGGTCGGATAGATCTGACCCTGCAGGGCTTCCTTATGTAACTTCAGCTTGTAGAAGGGACTTGCAAGTAAAATGTTTAGGATGATTGCATAAGGAACCTCTAAGACGTAGCTGGGATGAACATGTTTTTTGCAGTATTGACATGTATTGTAGAGTGTATAAGATATGTGTTGAGACACCATTTTTGGTATGTTTCCTTTTGTCCTTAACTCAGGACATCAATCCACTGAAAGGTCTTCATCATCATGGCAAGGTATGAAACTCAATCTGCAGAACAGAAGTAGACTAGAGGAGATTACAGGACCATGTGATTATTAGCTTGAGAATTTCATCATGCTCAGAAACTCCTATACCTAAAGAAGCTTCCGTATCCTTCTCCTGGATCTTCTAGCTGCTGGCCAGAGTCCTTGAGCTGTGCTAGACAGTCTTGGGGTAATTTAACTCTGTAGTTTGTTATTTTAGTCATTGAGATGCAACTGCCTACTGACTGAATCAGTGGACACTAGCAAACTTGAGATGGGATTTGGGTCAATGCTGTTTCCATGGAGTTGTTTCTCAATTTACATTTTTTTTGCTCTTTTCTTTGTTGTGGTATATAACAGGGCTGCGAATGTGTTCCCATGTGCGTACATTGTCAACATGCTTCGCCCTGCATCGAGACAAATTCCTATCAACCATCAGAAAGCTCTTTGCTTCAGTGGTACGTGACATTGCAAATACACCCTAATACAGGACTGCAAGAGGTGTCATGTTTATTAGGACAAGAGAAGAAGTTTTAGTGAAGCTAATGAGGATATTGTGTGCACTCACATTATGGCCACTGTATTTGATTGTTTCACTGAATGGCCAGGCTTGCGAGGTGCCATGGCATTTGCACTGGCACTACAGTCAGTTCATGACTTGCCTGAGGGTCATGGTGAAACAATTGTCACAGCAACTACAGCAATTGTAGTTTTGACGGTGAGCCACACTATGTTTCACTTGTCCCACTAAAAATTTGTCCACTGTTATCCACCATCATTAATGGTTTTACCTCCTCCTGGAAGTCTTTTGCCTATACCAGAATTGTTTCCAGCTTATTTCTAGTTTGAAATGTGTGCTATTATCTATTGGCCTGACCTTCCATTGTTGAACCAGAGCACCCATTTCTTGTGAATGTTATGCCAGAGTGCAATTTGGCATCAGGGTTACTTTCAAGGAGTGTGTGCACCAACATTGTCCCACTTTGAAACCATACGTTCCAAATTTGAATGGATTGCAGGTGATTGTATTAGGCGGCTCCACATCAACAATGCTGGGAAAATTGGGAGTGGCGGAGGCTGCACATGGCAACAATCTGGATGCTGATGTGAGTTCACAGCCTTCCATGTGTACCCATTTAGCAGTTGGTAGTTGCAACACAAGCCAGGTGTGTATAACTGAAGAGAATTGCACATGTTACAGTGCAAAGTGTTTTGGTTGCCATGTGGTCAGGAGGTGCAGTGCCTCCTTGATTTCCAAGCTTAGAAGTCAATAACAAATTGGATACCTTTATACAACAGGGTGATGAGGAGGAAACTGAGGGGCTGACAAACAGTTTTGATGATGAGGAGGCTGCACCGATGACTTCCCTTGACAACCTCACAGTGAAGCTGCAAGAGATTCGAAGAAGGTACTATAGTGTTTCTATGTGTAGGGTAAAACCCAAGGGGGTGGGCTTTACGTGGCATAAAGACAGCTGCTCGTTTTTATTTTTTTCATTTTTTGCCCATGATACCAGGTGTTACCAGGGAAAAAAACAACTGTGGGTATCTCAAAAAACAGAATGCCTGCCTCTGCAGGCATTCTGTTTTTCCAAATGCCTTCGGGTTTTTCACACTCTATAATGGTAAGAGTGCAAATGCACTATGAAAAAATGAGCTGGTCTTTACAAGTTCTGGCCAAGTTCATCTGCATTGCTTTAACCATGTAATTGTAGCTGGCTTTGGTTGAGCCAGTTGAGCTTCATAATACATTTGCAAAATGACTAGGCTGACTTCTGAGGATCATTTCTGGTTGTTGTCAGCACTGCGACATTCACTGCAATTGACAAAAATTTCTTGAGACCCTTCTTTACAAAAGACGACAAGCGTCGAAACTCCACAGAGGGCCATGGTAAGGGTATTCCAAAATGCATTTCCTTGTGCACACAGCTATTACACTTCTCAGTAACTGGTGTCCTTATTTGATGGTAATTTGATGATCATGTAGCCTCTTTACTCTTTACTTTGGTTGCTTTGTCTGGGCTCTGCCTACATGTAAGATGCAAAACTACCAAGAACAGATTTGAGGAAAGCTTGTGTGGGCCAGGAAAGGAGGTAGGAGACTCACAGAGGGGCTTATCTCAAGCTCTGGATGAAAGGCAGACGAAAAGTACTGGAGCTCTGAATGGGATGCTGGCAGAGGACGCAGCAGCAATGTTGGATGAATCCAGGCTATGGCGTAATCACTCATCAACCCATGTTGTACAAAATAGGACAAATATTGTTGCAGGGCAAAGTGGGGAGAGCGAGCAACCTATCAGACCTGATTCTGCGGTTAGTACTCTCCAGCAGCCAAAAGAAACTAGACTACAACAATCAATTACGCTTCCCAGAAGTGAAAAGAAGCTTAGAAGGCCCTCAGCATAAGAAAAACCCGGCATATAATTTTTTTCTGAGACTGTCCAATACCCTTTTTAACTGTACTAAAACTCTTCAGCAGATGGTTAAAGCCTTAGGCTTCAGTAATGAATCCATTCAAGTGCTCTTTGATCTCATTGCCTGGGTGCAGGCTCATTGGTTCATTAACAATTTTAGTGCAATGTTTTAGTCCATCCAGAATCATCATATTATTTGGCAAAGACATTGTGGAGGCCAAAATACCATTGCATAGGTACATACTGTCACCTGAGTTCCTTACTCGGTTTTTTGGCCTATGGCTTTGATGATTGAATTGGGTCTTATTTTGGGGACAAACCTTATTTTACAGACCTTTGGAGTTCATAAACAGACAATTTCATGCTCTTTCTGTGTTTGCTTTTCAATTGCATGGTACTTGGGTCATTGTATTCTTTGTGTTAAAATGTTCATATATGTGACAATGATTTTAGTTTGATTATGTGGACTAATTTGCAATGAACAAGTTAACCACAACATTGCACATTTTCTAATTGCATTTGAAAATGATGGGGTATGATTATTGGAAATAAAGTTGTAGAAACATTGGTTATATAATGATTGTGTAACATTACGATGGATGGAGTAAGACATGGTTCCAAACCAAATTGACAAACGAATGAATTGTGACATTAAAGTTATACTTAAACTTAGTCTTCAATTTGTCTTCATTTTGGATTTTGTAATTATTGTTTCATCCTCATGTTTTGGACTTCTCTAAGTCATCCTGGCTGGGAACCAAATTCCCAAACTAGTGATTAATTAGAAATTAATTTCAACTTTAAAATTAAATGAAAGGTCTTAAAGGGGTACCCTAGTTGGGTTTAGAAAGTATGGGTATAACATTTTGGTTTTTGAGGTTAATTGTGAGTTGTTTGTTTTTAGGTTTTCCCTTCAGGGGTTCCTTTTCATTTTCCTTTAGAGTTGGGTTTTAGGGTGTTAGAGTTTTTGTTTTAAGGTTTGGTCCTTAAGGTTACTTTGAACTTGTTTTTTTAAGGTTTAGGTAGTAGAGGTTATTTTTTAATTGTAACTTTTTTGGGTTTTGGGTTAGGGTTAATTTTTAGTAGTTTGTTGTTGGGTTTTGGGTTGTGTTATGGTTTGATTATAAAATTTTGGGTGGGAAAATGGGTTGTTTTGGTAGTTTTTTGGCATGTGAAAAAACCATAAGATCTTAGGCAAGAAAATCAACTTTTGGGAACTTTTAAGGTTTTGGGGAATCGAAAAGAAGTCCCATCCACTTTCAAAGTTTTTATCTTTCTCATTTTCACAAATGGTCTCCTCAAGCTCCTCTTCTTCAAATGAGAGCTCTAGTTCATCCTTGAGCTTTAATGAAAATTTGTTTGATGAGATGAAGATAGGGACATAATTTGTTTTCACTTTATACTAGTTGCTATCAACTTTCTTGAATTTTTCATTATAGAGAGATGGAAAAAGGTGTTGGGAACCTAGTGGATCCCAAGGTTGTTGTTTAGGATGTGTTGCATTGTCCAAGACCTTTACTAATTTTACTCTAGAGATATTTGAGGAGTTGGCATTGCTTGTGAGTGCTACAATCATGAGCAACACAAGATCTCCATTTGAAGTTGACATTCTAATTACATCAAAGTTGAGCCCTAAAAAATTACCAACCAAGGTTCATTATGTACATGAAATGCAAGAATACAACCATGTTTGAAACATTCATATGGAATTGGGCAAAACATATATATGTGATGATACAATCTTTAATGCATCTTGCATTAATCACGTAGTAGTTAATGAAATTTGTTGGCCCATAGTTCAAAAGAAAGGGGTTTTAGTTAGAATGCTTCCAAAGTTTCTAAGGGGGCATTGAGTTAATTGATAACACCTAATCAATATCCATAAGCCTTGAAACACCAAATCCCACATGAGAACATTCAATGGTAGGAAAAGGATTTATTCCATGAAAAATATTGTGATTTTTTATTAGCACGGTTTGTTCATTTATTTGGATACTAACTATTTGGCTTATATTCATGAATTGAGGATTGAAAAATGGATGGGGTTCTAAGGATCCGAAAAGGGTGGTTGGGAAGTACACCTTACTTCTTCACCTTTTCTTCCCAACCTACCTAGGGTGTGATTTGTGCATTAGGAGAATGAACACCCTTGTGACCCACCTCTTGTGGAACATTTAGCATTTCAACCTTTAATCATGATCCACCTTACTTATCTATCTTTACAATCTTTAAATGCATCATTAACATTGAAATATTATGTAGCCAACATGTTTTACAACACTAAAAACCACATTTAAATTGGACAATTTTTTTGTTTTTATTTTGCAACCAACCTATTGTGTTTTTGTTGCACAAACCACCATAGGTTGTGGGCTTTGACTACGCGTTACGTACATATATCATTTACAAATGGACTTAGTCAAGCAAAATGTCATAATGTCTACAAGAAACATTTAATTATTTTTAAATTAAAAATATTGTTATAAATCCATGGCACCTTGGATTTTGTTTTTAGTACGATGGTGCAATGCAATTTAACCATGGTAATCAACTTGAATTTGTTCATGGATTGACATTCAAATATGTTTCATTAATGTTTTTTTTTTTTTTTGCATTAAATGTTGAAATAATAGTGGTGTCTTTGCCATTCACGGAAGCTATCCAAGTTATTTACAAAGAATGATTGTTAGTTTTTGATATTCCACAACATGTAAAAACCAACATAAAACTCAATAAGGTACTAAATTTTGAAAAGGTGAAAAATAAGTTTGATTAAAATGAAGAATTGAACAAAAGCTTGGAACTATTTGGTTCCATGTTTTTTTATGGATATTGACAATATTGTAACCATCATTTGTCATTTAAACATGTTAAAGAGAGATGACAACTAAATATGGTGGCCAAACATTGTGGTTTTCTTGACATGGTGGCTATGTGAAAAAATCAAAATGCAAGGAATCTAGTCTAATGACAATGTTTGGTTCAAAATGGACCAAGGAATATGGACAAAAAATCATTTTATTTCATTATTACTATTTGAAGAATTTTTTCAAAATTGTTTGTAAATTATGTCGTCATATTAATAGTCGGTCATGTAAAGTTAATATTGTTTGAATTGTAGTGTTGATTGAAATGTTTCAAATACACACATTCTAAAAAAGTCCTTAGTGGAAATGAGGAGCCACAACCAACAACAAATGAACTTGAATTATTTTACTACTATTTTGGCAAATCAATTAAATCATTTCATTTTGCCCATGTTTCCCAAGTGTATCGAAGATGTGGAAGATTTGTATGAATCTATTAAAGGTTAGGGTAAAATTGAAGATTTTTTTTTGAAATTTCCCCACATTGATAGAGACAATTTTAAATTCAAGTACATAATGTGATTTTGTTTTGAATAAGTATTTTTTATTATAAATTGATTGCATTTACATGCAAACCATTGCAAGTTCATTGTAATGGTTAATTATAGTTATTTTAATGTGTACATTAATTTCTTTCCATGGATAGAATATTCGTGCCAAAAGAGGGTTTGTACCACAACAAATATTATTTTAAATACATTTTGAAATAAAATCCACCATGGTATTAAACAAAACATCAAGTACACTTATTTTGGTGTGGCTTTAATTATCTTATATATTAAAGCTACAGTGGTGGTGTTTGTCTGTTACAGGGTTGTCTGTTCTGCACAACCCTGTCACAGTTTCTATGGTAGAACTGTGCGGGCC
>Ga0209208_10010322_pt1 | contig 12135 bp, 9 predicted proteins | sample S1TSphfallax_3_FD_187694 | JGI IMG/M metagenome (GOLD analysis project Ga0209208, IMG submission 187694) | Host-associated microbial communities from peat moss isolated from Minnesota, USA - S1T2_Fd - Sphagnum fallax MG (SPAdes) (version 2) | ecosystem: Host-associated > Plants > Peat moss >...
CATGGCGGCGTTGAGATCCTCGTTAAAGCCGTGGGTCATCCAATATTTGGGCGACTCCAAGATCGGCGAGGGAAACTGGAAATCCTTGCGTAGAATCACCTGGAACAGCACGTCCAGGGACGCCTCGATGGCGGTGCCGGAAATCTCGCCATCGCCCTGACTGACGTGCGGATCGCCGATGGAGAAGAGGGCGCCGTCCACCTGCACGGGGTAATACATGGTCGCGCCCGCGCCGATGCGCCAATTGTCGATATTGCCGCCATGGACGCCTGGCGGAATGGTGGAGACCCGCCCCTTCACGTCTGGCGCAACGCCGGCCGTTCCGAGGTGGGGGCGGGCCGGCACGCGAATGCCCTTAAGGGCCGTCTGGCGGTCGCATTCGGGGCAGCGGGTGATCGTGCCGGGGACGAGGTATTTGCCGGGGAAGTCATAGGCGTAGAGGGCGGAGGCGGTCTCAACATTGGCGTCGAGCTGATAGATGGTGACGCGCTCTTTCTCGCCGAATTCCTTATAGAGATAGCCCCAATTGGCGGCGAGGTTGGAGCCGTAGGCGCAGCGGGGCGTCATCGAGAGATAACGGACCTCCAGCATGTCGCCCGGCTTGGCGGCTTCGATGAAGATTGGGCCCGTCATGATGTGCACCCCGGGATTGCGGTCCGCCTCGGGCACGCCCTCGAATATAGCCGTGACGCCCTCATCCATCATGAGATCCGGCGCATCGCCCGCGTGATGGGTGATCGCCTCTGCGCGGATCAGGTCGCCGCTCTTGACCTTTAGGACAGGGGCAATGGAGGCGTCGAAATAGCCCCAATGCACGGTCTTGGGCGTCGCCTTCAGCTCATGGAGAGCGCCCGGCGCCGGAATCGCGCGTGGTTCGCCAGTTTCACAGAAAAACGCCATGCTGCCCCCAGTTCTGAGTCTTAAGCGGCCTTGAGCGCCGCCGTATCGACCCCGCCCAGGACAACCCCGGTCATGCTCAGGGAGCCGTGTTCGATGTGGTCGGTCATGAAACTCGCCGTCTCGCCCGGGCGCCGGGCGCCCAACACGTAGAGAAGCGGCCAGAAATGGTCTGGGGTTGGGGCGGCGAGGCTGGCGTCGGCGCCCAGCGCGCCATAGCCAATCACCGCCTCTGGCGTATCGTTAGCGATGGCCGCGCGCATGGCGTCGTTGAACCGCTCGGCCCAGTCGAAGGGCGCGCCATACCGCGCGCTCCAGTCCATGCGCCCGAGATTGTGGACGATATTGCCGGTGCCCATGACCAGGACGCCTTCGTCACGCAGCACGCTCAGACGGCGGCCGATATCGAAGCGGGCCTGATCACTGATCGTGGCGTCGATGCTCAGCTGCACGACGGGAACGTCGGCCTTGGGATAGGCCTTGCATAGGACAGTCCAGGTTCCGTGGTCCAGGCCCCAGTCCTGATCCAGCGCCACGGGCGTGGGGGCGAGGAGCGACCTGACCCGCTCGGCCAAAGCGGCATCGCCCGGGGCGGGATACTCAACTTCGAACAGGGCGCGGGGAAAAGCGCCGAAGTCGTGGATGGTCTTGGGCCTTGGCATGGCGGTGACAGCCGTCCCGCGCGTCAGCCAGTGGGCGGAGACGCACAGGATCGCTTTGGGACGTGGCAGGGCGTCGGCCAGGGCCTTCCACGCGTCTGTGGTGTCGTTGGTCTCCAGGGCGATCATGGGACTGCCGTGGCCAAAGAACACGGCGGGCATTGGAGAGGGCGTCATGCGGCCTCGGAAGCGGAATGGAGAGGGAGGACGCCTTCTTTGGCGCCGTTCAGGCCCCGCCAACAAGCCTCATAGCGCGGCGCCAGCCAGCGGTTGAACTGGGCCTGGGCGCCCTCTTGCCAGGAATAGGCACTGCGAACGGCGAAACGGGAGCGCAGGCCCTCCTGAACCAAAGCGTCCACATGCATATCCTGGGCGATGATCTTGCCGGCGCTGGTCATGATCATCTCCAGGCGATGATCGAAGGCCGGATCGGCCATGGCGCCGGGGGCGACCAGGAGGCCGGTATCCTGCTCCAGGTTCTCAGGACCTGTGGCGCGAAGGATCAGGAAGATCACCAGATCGCTGGTCATGACCAGAGAGAGGGTCGGCGGCACATTGGCGAAGGTCATCCGCCCGCGATCCTCCGCCGTCAGCTTCGGGAAGATCGGCAGCACCGCCTTTTGTGTGGGGTTGAAACTGGCGTCGGGGTGGGTGGTCTCATTGAAACGCAGAAAGCCCGCGTCGCCGGGCGCGGCGTCTGGGAACGTGGCCAATTCGCTGGGCACGAAGTCGTGAAGGGGTCCGCGATGCAGCTTGGACGCGTGGTAGCCATCGTTATTGTTCTCGAACATCACCTTCCAGTTCCAGGCGAAGCTCCCGGTCATGGGGGGAGGGCCTTCGGCGGCGGCGAGGTCATAGCCGGCCAGGGCGTCGGCCACGGCCTTCAGGCGAGGGGCTAAAGCCGCGGCTTCGAGATCGAAATTGATGAAGACGAAGCCCAGCCACACCTCGACCTTGAATGTGGGCAGGCGGATCTTGTCCTTGTCGAAACCGCAGGTCCGCTCCATGGCCGGGGCGTTGATCAGAGCCCCGTCCAGTCCATAGACCCAGTGGTGATAGGGGCAGACGAAGCCCCGCGTATTGCCCCGGCCCTCGGCCACCAGCATGGCTCGGTGCTGACAGACCGCGGACATGGCCTTGAGCTCGCCCGCGCGGGTCCGGGTCACGACGATGGGCTCACCGACAATGCGGGTGGTGAAATAGTCGCCCGGCTCCGCCGCCCAGGACTCTCGTCCCACGCAAAGCCATTCATGATTGAACAGGGCCTCGACCTCGAAGCGGTAGAAGTCGGGGTCGACATAGCAGGCGGGTGGCAGCGTCTCGATGGTCTCCACCGGACCATCGGAGCTCTTCAAGGACTCGAAAAAGGCTTCGCTGAGCAGGGTTGTCCTCATTCCTCGACCCTAGCGTGAAATTTCAGACCTGACCGTTCGCGCCGGCCTTCCGGGGCGATTTCTCCGTTTGCCAGCCGAAAGTCCGGGCGCCGCTGATGAAAAAGACCGCATGACGCCTGGGGCCGGCGCGCCACCCGCTTGACGCCCGCCTGAAATTTCACAACACCAAAGCTGTATAGCCCGCCGTTCACCGGCGCGCCGCCTGGACGCCGCCATGGACATCCTCGAACGCACCCGTATCACCCCCCTGAAAGCCGGCTTCGGCGCGGAGGTGGGCGGCGTCAATTTGCCCACTGCTGACGACACGCAGATGACGGCGGTCGTGGACGCGTTTCACCACCACGGGGCGATCCTGCTGCGCGAGCAGACCATGACGCCGGATGATCTGTTGAGCTTTATCCGCCATTTCGGCGAGCCGGAGGGCCACACGCTCCAGGAATTCACCCTGCCGGGCTATCCGAACATCTTCATTCTTTCGAATAAGGTGGTGGGCGGCAATCCCATCGGCGCCCACAATGACGGGGTCGGCTGGCATACGGACTATAGTTACAAGAGCGAGCCGGTGATGTGCACCATGCTCTATGCCGTCGAGGTCCCTCCGGAGGGGTCGGACACGCTTTTGGCCGACTGCTGCGCCGCCTGGGACGCCCTTAGCCCTGACCGAAAGGCCGCCATTGAGGGCCTGAAGCTTCACCACAGCTACGCGCACTTCATGCGAAACCGGGAGTGGGGCGCCATGGAGCTTTCGCCTGAACTCGCGGCTGAAAATCCCGACGTGATCCACCCCCTGATCCGCACCCACCCGGCGGATGGGCGCAAGGCGCTCTGGGTCTCCACAGGCACGGTGGACGAGGTGATCGGCCTGCCGGGCCCCGAGGGCCTCGCGCTCATCGACGAGCTGGTGGCCTGGGTGACGCAGGAGCAATTTGTCTATCGGCACAAATGGCGCGTCGGCGACGTGCTGATGTGGGACAACCGCTGCACGCTGCACACCGGCACGCTCTATGACGACACCAAATATGACCGCCTGATGCACCGGCTGTGGGTGAAGGGCGACAGGCCCTTTTGATGGCCAGTGACGCGGCGCGGGACATGACCTGGGATTGGGCGCCTGATCTGATGAAGGCGCGCGCCTATGAGCGCATTCTGCTCGGCATCATCAGCGGCGAGTTGGCCCCCGGAGAGCGCTTGGACGAGCACGATCTCACATTGCGGTATGACGTGGGTCTGGCGGGGGTGCGCGACGCCTTGGGCCGCCTCGCGCTGGAGAGCCTGGTGGTGCGTCGTCCGCGGTCCGGCACCACCGTGGCGCTGCTCGATCACAAGGAGGTGGACCAGGTCTTTGAAGCGCGGCGCCTTATCGAGCCGCACTGCGCGGCGCTCGCCGCCGAGAACGCGACGCAGGAGGAGATCTGCGCGATCCGCGGCGCGTTTGTGGGGGCCGAGGCGGCGATTGAAGCGCGAGACAGCCTGGCGTTGGTGGCCATGGATCAGCGGTTCCATGCCGCCGTGGTCCGGGCCAGCCGCAATCCCACCCTCGCCCGCATCGCCATTCCCCTTCAGCATAAGGCCAGCCGGTTCTGGGTGTTCGCCATGGAGCGCGACACCCCCGCCGAGCGCTTGGCGGAGATTCAGCGACATCGCGCGGTGGCCGACGGGATCGCCAAGCGGGACGCGGCGGCCGCCCGGACCCTGATGCTGGGGGTGCTTGGGGCGCCGGAGACTGTGGGGAGTTCGAGCTCCCGCTTGAGGGCGGGCGGCGCGCGCGGCGGGAAGTGATCGCTGGTTAGGCGCCTGGCGATAAGAATTTCGGCGGAATCTCCCCTCGCCACTGACATTTCATCTGAAATTTCAGAGGCGCCTTCATCGCCAAGTTTTTTTGGTGGAGGTTCTCAAATCGACGCGAAGGTCTTTAAGGGGATGTCCGCACAAGCGGGCCGGGCTTTTGACGTCGAGCGAGGGGGTTTCATGTTGAAGTCGGGTTTGTTCGCGGGAATTTCGCTGCTCAGCCTTATCGCCGCTGGCGCCGCGTGCGCTGAAAATGGGTCTCTGGCCGCACCCATCGCCGCGGCGGGGGCCGCCGCCGCCGCGCCGGCCGCCTCCACGGTTTCGGAAGTGGTGGTGACCGCCGACAAGGTGGGCCTCCTGGAGAAGAAGCCCTCCAGCACGGTCTTCGGCCTCGACAAACCCCTGCTGGACACGCCCCGGTCCGCCACCTTCGTCAGCGACGTCACCATGGAGCGCTACGGGATCACCACCATTGATCAGTTGGTGGAGATTTCGCCCTCCAGCTATACGGCCAGCTTCTATGGGGTGCCGGGGTCACTGAATATTCGCGGCACCCTGGCTGAGGACTATTTCGAGGGGTTCAAGCGGGTTGAGAACCGGGGCACCTATGCGACGCCCATCGGCGACGCCTCCGAGATCGAGATCGTCCGGGGTCCGCCCAATCCCATTGACGGCGCCGGCAAGGTCGGCGGGCTGCTGAACTTCATTCCCAAGACCGCCGTCGATCTGACCGCGCCCACCGGCGACCTCAGCATCACCGGCGGCAGCTACAACAAGAAGGAAGTCACCGCCGAGGGCGGCTCACCGATCTCCTTGGGCGTCATCCAGGGCGGCCTCTACGGCTATCTGGACGTGGATGACAGCCACAGCTTCTACCATGGCATTTACCCCAAGCAGCAGACGGGCGAGTTCTCGGCGAATTTCGTCCTGCCTGACGGCTGGACGGCTGCGTGGCAGGGAATGATCTACCACTCCGACGGCGATGTTCAGACCGCCGGCTGGAACCGGATCACCCAGGACCTGATCGACAACGGAACCTATATCACCGGGCGCAATAATAGTCTGCCCACCGCCAACGGTTACGCAGGAATCTCGGCCAGCGAGGTGACGTCCTACTACCCCTATGTCGGGATCCTCAGCACAATTCCCTGCTACTATTATACCTGCACCAATGCCGTGCATCAGCTGACCAGCGACGTCGGCACGGCTCACCTGTCGCCCCAGACGGTGGACATCAGCAGCGCGGATTTCTCGCGCACCCTGACCTATACGTCCTACTTCAATCTGGAAAAGCAGCTCTCGACCACGAGTGGTCTGAAATTCGAGATCTTCTATGACGATCTGAACAATGAGCGGTTCGTCTCCTACGGCTTTCCCGCCTCCTATCAGACCTATATCCTTGAGGGGCGTGGCACTTATCACTTCGCCTTCGACGCCTTTGACGGGGCGGTAAAGACCAAGAGCTTCGTGGGCGTTTCAGACCGCTACACCGACGCGCACCTGCGGGAGAGCTTCAACAGCGGCATCATCGCGTTTGATCGTCGCGACATTTACGAAGGCGCCAGTCCCGGGGACATCATCGCCAGTCCCTTCGAGACCATCAATGGTCAGCAGGGTTGGCCTTGGGACCTCGACATACACAGCAATATCCGTGACGCCGGCGCCTTCTTCACCACCGACATCAACTTTTGGGACCGTCTGGACGTGATCCTCGGCGCCCGCGACGACCACTACAACGTCTCGTCGAACGATCTCGGGGTCCTGACCTATGAGGCGGATGGCGCGACGCGCGAACACGCGGACAAGTCCAAGGCGACCTATAATATCAGCGTGAGCTACAAGGCGCCCTTTGGGCTCATGCCCTATTATACCTACGATAATGCGGCGGCGCTGGAGCTTGATCAGGCCAGCGACATCCAGCCCGGGACCATCGCCGAAAAGGCGTGGCTCTCCGATTCCTACCTGTCGGAATTCGGCGTCAAGTTCGAGGAGCTTCACTCCAAGCTCGTCGGGTCCCTCGACTATTACTGGCAGACGCGGACACAGCTGGTTCAGGGCGCGGCAGGCGCGCCGGCGTCGGTTCAAGGCACGATCTCGAAGGGTGTCGAACTCGAGGTTCGTTATCTCGTCACCAAGAACATCACCCTGACCTATGCCGGCGACATCCAGCATACGGAGGTGAAGGGTCCCGATTCCAGCTTCGTTGACCTGCCCCCTAGCGCCTTCGGCGTCTCCGGCGTCAATGGTTATGGCGGCGCCTATCTCGGCACGATCGACGCTCTGCCGGACCGGGGCGGAAACTACAGCGACTCGATCATCCCCCACTCGGTGAACAGCGTCTATGCCACCTACACGTCCGACGCCTTCAACTGGGGGAAGGCGGGCGCCACCTTCGGAGCCACCCACGTCTCGAAGACATCCACCGTGATCGAAGGCGGGGTCGTCTACCCGGCCTATTGGCTGGCCAATATGTCGGCCTTCTACCAGTACGGGCCCTACACCCTGTCCCTGAACATCGATAATCTTTTCGATAAGATCTATTTCACGCCCAATTCCGACCCCACTTACGAAAACGTGGCGGCGATTCCGGGCGTGGGACGGGAATGGCGTCTGAAGCTGAACTGGAAGTTCTGATCGGACGATGGCATGGCGTCTCTGATCCAAGGCTCGCACTTCAGCCCCCCCCCTTGGCGATCCTGGGCGTGGCGATCCTGGTCGGCGCTCGCCGCGTTCAGCATCCTGCTGTTCTTGATCACGGCGTCGACCTTCTCGTCCCTGGGCGTCGTCCTGCCCGCCATGGTGAGGGATGAGCACTGGAACTGGACGGAGGCTGGGCTCGGGTTCACCCTCCTTGGCGCCTTCTGCGGGGCTTCGGCCTTTCTGCCGGCCTATCTGATCCGAAAGGTCGGCGTGCGGGCCGTGCTGTTGCTGGGCACGGTGGTCATGGCCCTGGGGTTCCTGTGCCTTAGCGTCACGCGTGGCCTGCCCCTCTATCTGATTGGCGCGGCCCTGTGCGGGGTTGGGTATCAAATGATGGCGCTGATCCCCGGCACACATGTCCTGGCGGCGGCGTTTCAGCGGCGGGCGCTCGCCTTCGGGGTCTATTTTACCTTCGGGTCCCTGGGCGGCGTGGCCGGGCCATGGTTCGTGATCGCCTTCATGGACGCCACGCACCAGCAGTGGCGTCTGTTCTGGGCTGTCCAGATCGCCATCGCCGTGGTTGTCGGCGCCCTCTGCACGGCCCTGGTGGGATCATCGCGGTGGCTGCAGGAGACCTCGCACAAGACGGACGCTCAGGTGGCGGCGAGCGTCGCGACAAAGGTCTATCGCTCGGTCCGAAGCTGGACCCTCCGGCAAGCCGCCCGCACGCCTCAGTTCTACGTCCTCCTCGCGGCCTATTTCGGGCACCTCCTCTGCGGCGTGACCGTCGCCAGCCTCTCAGTGGCGCATCTGACCGAGCACCGTATCTCGCCGGCAGTCGCGGGCGCGATGCTCAGCTTCGAGTCGCTTATGGGGATCGCCGGGCGGCTTCTTGGCGGCCTTGTGGGCGACCACGTGGACCCCCGTTACGTCCTGTTGTTCGCCCTGGCGTCCATGGTGGTGGGGAGCTGGGCGCTCAGCGTGGCGGACAATTATCCGATGATGGTGCTCTATGCCGCCGGAACGGGCCTGGGCTTTGGGCTCACCGCCTTGTCGGTCACTGTGCTGCTTTTGAATTATTTCGGGCGGGGGCATAATTTGGAGATCTTCTCGGCCGTCTGTCTGATCGGCGCGGTCTCGGCCCTTGGGCCCGTCTTCGGTGGCGCGGTGCGTGACTATACCGGCGGCTTCGGCCTCGCGTTTCAGATCTATGCCGGGGTGATCGCCGTGGTTCTGGCCGCCGCCGTCTTCATGCGGCCGCCCGCGAGGGACGCCACGCCCCAGATGGATGAACTTACCGAGGGCGAGGTCGTCGGGCTCGCGAAGAAGGCGGCCTAAAGGAGGCGACATGTTTCATAAGCCTTCCCAGAAAGAATTTGGCGTTTTCCTGCCCGTGGCCAATGGCGGTTGGATCGTCTCCAACACCACTCCGCCCCTGGATGGTCTCTGGAATCAGAACCGCGCCGCCGCCGTCACGGCTGACGAGGTGGGCATGGATTTCATCATGTCCATGGGCAAGTGGCGGGGCTTCGGCGGCGAGACGAACCACTGGGGGACGTCCCTTGAATCCCTCACCCTGATGGCGGGCTTGGCCGAGGCCACCAAGCGGGTAAAGGTCTGGGCGACGGTCCATCCCATGCTGCAGAACCCCGCCGTCACCGCCAAGATGATCACGACGCTCGATCACATCTCCGGCGGCCGGGCGGGCCTAAACATCGTGGCGGGGGCCTACCGGGCGGAGTTCGCCCAGATGGGCGCCTGGGATGAGACCCTCGACCATGATGATCGCTATGCGCTGACCGAAGAGTGGACCACCCTGGTCAAGCGCCTGTGGAGCGAAGAGAGCGTCACCGCCCATGGCCGGTTCTTCGATTTCGACGACTGCGTCTCAGACCCCAAGCCCCTATCAAAGCCCCACCCGGACCTGATCTGCGCGGGCATGTCGGATCGGGGCCTGAACTTCGCCGTACGCGAGGCGGATGCCTGTTTCATTGGCGGCCAGACGCCGCAGGAGCGGCGCGACTCAAGCCGCCGGGCCAAGCAGATCGCGGAGACCTACGGCAAGACCATCAAGACCTACGCCATGTGCACGGTGGTCTATGCCGAGAGCGACGCCAAGGCGGAGGCCCTCGCCCAGCATTACCGCGACGGGGTTGATATGGGCGCGGTGATCGAGATGCTGAGAAGCTGGGGCGTGCCGCCTGGTAGGCTGTCAGCCGCCGCCGACCAACAGGGCGCCTTTATGACCCAGACCGTGGTCGGCAGCCCCGCCACGTGCCGCGAACAGGTGGAGCAGTTCGTTCGATTCGCCGAACTGGACGGTCTGATGCTGATCTTCCCCGACTATGTGGATGGGCTGAAAATGTTCGGCGCCGAGATGCTCCCCCGCCTCAAGGCGTCCTTTGCATGAACGCCCTAAGCCCCGCCCTGGCAAAGACCGATGGCCTGACCGCGTGGATCGCGCCGACCCGCACGGCGCTCCTGATCATCGACATGCAGGTGGATTTTGGATCGCCGGAGGGGGCGGTGGGCCAGTGGGGCGTCGATCTCTCCACCGTGCCGGCCGCCCTCGCCGCGGCCGAGAGGTTGGCTGAGGGGGCCCGGGCAGCGCAGGTCCCCGTGATCTTCATAGGCCTGATGACCTCGACGCAAACGGACTCGGCGGCCTGGTCGGAGCGGATGCGGCGGCGCGGCGGCGACCCGGACAGCGAGAGCGGCCTTTGCCGCATCGGTGAGCCGGGTTCCGACTTCTATGGGCCCATGCCCGCGCCCGGGGATAGGGTGGTTCCCAAAACACGCTATAGCGGCTTTCACGGGACGGATCTGGACAGCGTTCTGAAAGGCTTAGGCGTCGACACCCTGGTCGTCTGCGGCCTCACTACGGAATGCTGTGTGGGATCAACGGCCTGGGACGCCTTCCATCTGGACTATCACGTCTTTGTCGCCGAGGACGCCTGCGCCGCCTATGAGCCGGACCTCCACGCCGGGGCATTGAAGAGCCTGGAATTGAACTGCGCCATTCTGGTGGACAGCGCCGACGTCACGGCCGCCTGGGCGGAGGCGACCGCCCATGGCTGACGGGTTTCTGAACCTCGCCTCCGCCCCCTATGCCGTGACCGCGGCGGACAGGGCGGCCATCGCGGCGGCCATCGACGAGGACGAACTGGTCAAGCTCGCCCTGGACCTTGGCAATATTCCGAGCTTCGCGGGGCATGAAACTCAGGCCGCCGCCTTCGTCTTCGACTGGATGAAGGCCGAGGGCTTCAACCCCCGCAAAGTCGGGGCCACGCTCGAACGGCCCAACGTGATCGGGACCTTCGGCGGCGCGGGCGCGGGCAAGAACCTACTGTTCACCGCCCATCTCGACACTGAGGCGCCCACCTGGGTTCCCGAACTCGACGCGTATAAGTTTCGCCCCGAGACCCTGGATAACCCTGAGTGGACCAAGTGCTGGATCGAGGATGGCCGATTCCACGGCTATCCCATCGCCAACGACCGGGGACCCATGAGCTGTTTTCTCATGGCGGCGAAGGCTCTGAAGCGGGCGGGCTATAATCTCTCCGGCAAGATGTATCTGACCGCCTGCCCCGGCGAGATCGGGCCCGAGCCCATGGAGGAGCATTCGGGGATCGCCTATCTCGGCAAGGACATAGGCGCCCATTATCTCTTCCATCACGGCGGTGTGGCGCCTGACTACGCCATCGCCGCGGAGGGGTGTGACTTTGGCCTGACCTGGGTGGGCTGCGGCTATGCGGTGTTTCGGATCAAGATGCTGGGCGAGGCGATCTTCACGCCTCTGCTGACCCATCCCGAAAATCCGGCCGATCACCCCAATCCCATCTATCGCTTAGGGGGCATGGTGGCGGCGCTGAACCGCTGGGGCCGGACCTATGAGGTGGAAAACTGTTATGAGAGCGCGGGAGGGACGGCCGTTCCCAAGGCGCAGATCGCGGCGATCCGGGGCGGCGTTCCTTACGCTTTCGGGGCGGGAACGGAGGTCTGCTGTCTGTATCTTGAGGTCGGCATGACCCCCCGCCAGACCCCAGCGGAAATCTTGCATTCCCTGGAAAAGCTGGTCCGGGATGAGGGCCTGGGCGAGGTGGAGATCGAGCCCGTGGTGGCGCGCAACGGCTTTGAGGCCGACGCCGGCGCCGTCGCGCCCCTGGTGGGCGCCGTGGACGCCGCCACGCGTCTGGGTCTGGGCCGGCCCGTCGAGCGAGCGAACCCGGTCTATTCCAGCATGTGGCGGGACCAGAACGTCTTCAACATGCAGCGCATTCCGGCCATCACCACCGGCTTCACCCGCTGGCGGCCGACACCGAAGGACTTTGTCGATAGTGTTCTGATCTACGCCTTGACCGCGCTCGCCGTCTGCGGCCACACCCCGACAAGCGAAGAGGCCCATCGCCCGGCGCCGGTCTATGGCGATAATCCCTTCGCATGAACTCTTAAGGACCCCGCTCATGGCTTATGACAGCATAGAGGTGCGTCCGGTCACTTTGCGGATCGGCGCGGAGGTGTTCGGCGTCGATCTGGGCGGGGCGATCTCCAACCGTCAGCGGGAAGAGCTGCATCAGGCCATGGCCGAGCACCAGGTCCTCTTCTTCCGCGACCAGCACCTCACCCACGACGCCCATAAGGCCTTTGGCCGCATGTTCGGCGACCTCGCCATCCACTCGGGCGTCGCCGGACTTCCCGATCACCCGGAAATCGTCGCCATCCACGCCGACGCGGATTCAAAATTCGTGGCCGGCGAG
>Ga0209208_10010323_pt1 | contig 12134 bp, 10 predicted proteins | sample S1TSphfallax_3_FD_187694 | JGI IMG/M metagenome (GOLD analysis project Ga0209208, IMG submission 187694) | Host-associated microbial communities from peat moss isolated from Minnesota, USA - S1T2_Fd - Sphagnum fallax MG (SPAdes) (version 2) | ecosystem: Host-associated > Plants > Peat moss >...
CACCATCACCTGCTGGAGATGGAAGTGGTGGTGCCACTAGAGGAGGCCACCTCAATAATAATTCCCAATGGGGAGGAGGTGGAGGAGGCAGGGGAGGTTACAGTGGTGGTGGTGGTGGGAATGATAGTGGGCGGTCTCAAGGAGGTGGCAGTGGAGATTAGAAGTGGTGGTGGGAATCGCACTGAGGTTTACAATGACAAATCGATAGACAATTCAAAACCTATGAGCATTCAGGGCAGACCCAAAGGTCAAACAGTGCAATGAAACTCAATGTGGAGGTACTTGAAAGAGATCATCAATCTGGGTTTCAAATTGATGTCCAAAAGGTTTTTGATGGCTCTGCAAACTCTCACCGCTGACAATATAAATTCATTTCATAGCTAGACTAAGAAGTTCCATTCCAAGAGGAAGTTGACAATCATTTCAAAACTTCAAAGCCGATGCTTTATTGCTTGCATAGAAGAAGCATTTCATTACAGAAGAGTTCTGTACAAAAGCATTGGAGGACCGGAGTTATGTTGCAAAATATGTCACAATTGCACAGTAATACTATTTGAAAACAAAAGTCCAGTAGACTTGCCTGCTGCAGCTTGATCATTATATATATAGGATGATGGAGATGCAACCACTGCTATACTCACCACACAAAACGATTGTTGCAGCGGCCGGTTCTGGCTGTGTGCTGTGGCCCGGGGTCGTCTGCTGCCTTCCGGGCTCCCTTCTTAGCAGGCGCCTTGAGAGTCCAGAAGGTGCTTGCTGCTGGCGATCCTTTCCTGCAGGTCACCACCTTTGAAGCTTAGTCCCCGTGCTGTCTAACCTCAATATGTCGACGTTCTTGCCTTCTCCGTGGCTCGATTTTCGGCACTATGACTGTCAGCACACCGTCGGTAACCACTGCTGCGATCCTGTCCACGTCCGCATTCTTTGGAAGGTTGAATCGCCGCACGAAGTGTCCGCGCGGGCGTTCCGCAAGGTGCCAAGTATCGCCTTCGTTCACCACGTCTTTGACGCGATTGCCACTGATTTTGAGCGTTCGGTCGTCAACTGTTACTTCAATCTCGCTACTTCCTACTCCTGAGTTCCAAAGTGCCAAGCAGTCCACACGAACCCAGAGTTCGTTAGTACCATTAGCAAATCGTTCGCACGCACGCTCGCAAAAACACTGCAACATTTTCATGACAGAATCTCGACGCATGCAGTTCCGCGACATGCTGAGAAACACAGAAACGCCTTTGGCAGGATGTTACGAATGGATCAAGCAGAGGATCCGTATACTAGTCCTACTCAAGAATGATTGAATGTGACAAAACAGGTGCAAAAGAGCTTGAAACAGACATGCTTTGGCACATAGAGAGCTGCAAGAAACAGACATGCTTCGGCACATCCAGAGCTTGCACATGAAACAGGCATGTTCTGAGATCTTCTTCTTCTTCAACAAAGTACTGTGGTTCAAGCTGCGATATAATTCATACACAACATGTGACGCTTATCAAATTAGTTAAACAAGAGTCTCGAAAAGCCGTGAAGAAAGTGTGCACATATTGCCAAAGCCGTCGTGACTCGTACTACGGCAGCATGCAGAACGTAAGAAGATCAAGCGAGTCTGGTATCTTCATGCAATTGTGAAGCTTGTAATCTCGTAAAGGAAAGACAGCTTTCTGCAGTAGAAGAACAATCGAGCAGGTCGCAGTGTACAATATAGACCTCTAATCTGCAACCATTCGGACTCATCGCGGACACAGACATGCACGAAAAGCTCGACGAACTGCAGCAACGTCGCCAATAAATCTGAACCAGAACATCGATACTGATGATGATGAGATACCTGGCAGATCGACCTTGAAAATGTGTGCTTCCGGATTTCCACCCAGTCCACATTAGTATTAGCTATGGCGCGCCTATAACGAGCCCGCGCACGACGGGGAGCGTCCTCCTCCAGGACCGTGAGTGCAATTTCCAAAGGATCGATCACATCCCACAAGTCGGCGACTCCTCCTCCTCTTCCCTTCTTGCCATGATGATGATGATGATGATGAACAAAAGGACTCAACTCCATGATTCTTTTTGGCTACCTGTAATCGACAATCGTACACAGAAAAGCAGCTCCGAAAACAAGAACACAACTTACAAAAAAACCAAATGGAAATCGATCCGCTCTCAATCAATCAAGAACATCTGCATGCACTTTGATCTAGATCAACGGAGCAAAAAACCAAACAAGAATTGCACCCAAGACTAAACCCTAGACCCTAAACCCTAAACTTAATAATGAGACAAAACTAGACACATTAGCTTGTCCCATGAACTTTTTTAAAAATTGTGTTTGTTATTTTTTATAACTATTATTACCTGCCAAAAATTTCAGAATTTTCAAAAAATCAAGTGTCAAAGTTCAGATTTAAAATTTAATTAATTATTTGGCAATTTGTTGCCTAATATATATATATATATATAAATGTGTGTGTGTGTGTGTGTGTTTTGCTTATAATCTACATGTAATTTTTTTAACATTAATATTTCATTATCTTATAGTATATCAAAAGAAAAAAAGAATTATATTTCAAGTGCTTCATAAAATATATAAAGAGTGATAAAATTAGTTTTTTTTTTTTTGGACAATTGAGCATTCTCTTTTGCAAAGTGCATAGAGGAAAATGTCCAAGAACCATGAAAGTGATGAGAGAAATGCAAGTTTCCCAAGGGTATGAAGGTTGGGTGGGTGCAAACAAAAGCTTGGAAATTCATAAGTTCAACTCCATCTTGAAGAGAGCACAAGAACTAGAGAATGTTGATTAAAATTGATTTTATAGCGCAAAAACACGATTTCTAACATGATCTAAAGCAAGGGCACCAACAATCTAACAACATATATGTTTTTTTTCTCAATTGAGGTTTAATTCTAGCTACAAACACAGTGTTGGCATCCATCATCTTTGGTATTTATGAAGAGGAAGAAGTTTTTTACAATTGTTGTTTTAAAAAACTAACTACTTGGCAAACATTCCTCATCTCATTGTGGTCACTTTCAATGTTTGCTCAAAAACTTTGTGAGATGTTGCAAACCCTAACCATCTCATGGCTTGCTTCATACTTGAAGATGTTTTTAATCGATCCTTGAAGAAAATGGAAAAATTATTCCCAAAATAACACAAATTTTAACAACCTTCAACCCCAAAACCCATTGACCATAGTTTACATAAAAATTGCATAATTTTATTCAAAATTAAATCACAATAATTGCATAGATTTAATTAGACTGTAAATCATATGTACTTCATATCAAAACATCACAAATAAAAAAGACACGTCAATTATATAAATTGTGGTTAAATTCATGCAAGCTTTTCTATGGTTGATTTATAACAATTTTCTAATGATTACAACATGTGACATTCCAATGACTAATTTCTAGCAACCCCTTTTGTAGTTGTGACTATTTTTTTGTGGCTAAATTTTTGTGATTTTTTCTTGTGATAAAATCTAGTGATTTATTCCAAAACACTAATTTTCAATGACTATTTTAGTTTTATTATGAATGGTCCTTTTTTTTGGTGCATATGTTTCCAAGGATGGCAAAATTTTGGGCAAGCACAAAGTTGAAAGTAAATGTGCAAAAAACTAACAATCCAAATACTAGGTTGCATTGCACAAAACCAAAATCCCTCGGAAAGAAGAGGTACCTAGACAAATTGTGGAATCTCTCCACCTTAACACCATGGCAACTTCTCATCATTTACATTTTGTTAATTACAACATGAGTAAAAAATAGATGATTCAACTCATTTGTGTAACTATGTGGGCACAACTTTAACATCAATTACCAAGTCGTTTATGTTAATTCAACTTTTGAGGACCATCTACACAACACCTTGAAAGAGTTAAAAACACGAAATAGCAATGAGGATGGTTAGAAAATGACAAAATTGCAATGTGATTAGATTTTAGAACATTTTAAAATCACATATGAGCATTCAACAAGGAACATCTTAAAAATACGTGAAAGTTTGATAGATGCGGCACTTATATCTAAACCATCAACCCCATCATCTAACTTTCATGAACCTATAGCTCTTATATCTAATTCGAGTGCTTATTTAAACTCTAGGCCATGTGTAAATGATAATGAAAAGTCAATGACCAAAGCAAAAATGTTGTAAAAGTAATTTGAAAACATGGAAACAATGACATCTTGTTTTTCCACAACCTCTGAGATCTAAAACGCCTTTTGAGGTTGAATAAGGTTTGTAACTTGAAGACTATTAAAAAGCTAGGTGTCATCACAAAGGATGAGTTTAAAACAAATATCAACACAATTTTGAACTTGTAGCTAAAAGTCCCCAAACCAACTATGTGTAACCAAATTAACATTTTCATCACCAATGATCTCATATGTGAAATCAATGCATTTGTTATGCAAGAAGGTAATTACAATTCCAAAAAACATTTGAATATTTTGGTTTTGTTGAATCAAACATCATCACGAAGTGCCTTCACTTTCTCTTCAACCCACCTAAGCCCCACTTTGCTTACACCCTAAAACAATATTGGAAGCTTGCACTATAGCATGATTAACATTTAGTGCCAATTCCCATTGCCCTATCTTGCACATAATAAACATTTCCTCATCCATATAACCTAAATTTTTGAAGAGGTATTCAAAATACTCATCCCCATGGACAAAGTAATAATTCTAGTCTCTATAAACACTTGAATGTTGTAGAATGCTCAAATGGTAGTAGGAGCTAGGGTAACCAATGCCCGAGCCTGCATCTGGCTTGCAAGTGCCAATCGCTCAAACCCAAATAGCTAATATCGATTTTGACCTCCGCATTTGCAAGTGCGAACAACATTCGCAAATTCATTAAGAATGGTAATGACACCGTCCTTGAGCACATTCATGCGCTCGTTGCATGGCTGGTTGTCCACCGCAAGGTGCCGTTGTCGCTTGCCATTGATGTCGACCTAAATGAGGTCATCTAGGCAACATCATACCTAAAGCCAAGGTCGCACGTTCCGATGACACCCGGCAAGATTGACCACACGTTCATCTCCATGTTATCCAAGTTTACCATGTGCATCAACATGCTTATCGTCAAGGCACGTGCAATGTACATGTTGGTCGACTACAACGAGCTTGTTGACAAGTACACTAGTTCCAATTGTGGTTGGCACATGGTCTACCATGATGGCTGAGACTTCGTCATCAAGTAGTTCTTCGACATCTCAGTGTACTAGATTGACTTAAAGTCATGGATCTGGTACAAATTGCGCTCGACTTCGCCTTGCCAAACGGGCATGATGCCCAAGCATGCAATAACGTGACCATGGCCATCCTGAAGCGCTACGACATCCGCCACAGCAACATCATCCTATCAATCAATAACACGATAATGTGTCCGTCATAACTAGTCGATTAATCGTTGGCGTGGACGGCACCTACAACATGCATTTGGAAAACTTGGCCTACAACCACACAACCAGGAAGCAAAAGAGGACACTCAACAAGGAGATTGTCGACTCGTTCCAGGAGTGCGAGGACCTACACTTGGTCGTGTGTCGAATGATCGAGTACATCTGGAACAAGAAGGCCAAGTCGCGCAAAATCAACTATGAGAAACACAACAAATAAATAAGATATAATGTGATCAAGGTCGACGTCGACAACAACACGCGTATCTCAGGCTACGCGTGCATGTACTAGTAGGTGCTACGTTGCAAGAGGACGTTGCACGAATACTTCGCTCACAAGAAGTCATCGATGCGCAACGCCTTTGAACTGTCGAACGAGCGTTGGCAGTCCATGGCCAAGGTCAAGACCATCATTTAATCAATATGTGCCCTATTGTTCATGACGCAAATCGACTCACGGCTCGTCGCCAGTGCCGGTTGGCCGAATGTCATCAAGACCAAGATTACCGCCAAAAAGATGACTTACTCGATTGTCGATGTTGTGCCATCGTCCCATTTTGGTGAGCAGTTGGACAAGGAAGACGACAGTGGCGACAATGGCCAATGGGATGGTAAAACACGTTGGGACCACCTGCCTAAGGTCAAGGTTAGAGCCAAACAGTTGGGTGTGATCGGCAACAAGTCATGCGACCGCATCCAAAAGGAGTTGGACTCGTATTTCTTGTTCCCTAAATATCAACAACAGGTGGCCATGCTATGCGACCCTGTCGAAACCCTAGCCTTGGGCTTACGATTAAGGCAAGGGTTTGCAAGGTTGTGGGCCAAGAGGGAAGCCGGGAGTTACACAACATACTCCCAGGAGTGTGAAAAGGTGTGAGGGAATGAACCCTCACACCCCAAAGGAGTTCCACTTTGGGAGTTGGAGTCCCGATGGAGTCTCAAATCTTTAGAGGGTAATTACAAGGGTCAAAACTCAATGGCTTGAGGAATTATTTATATCATTGAAAAGTTCTTGGAACGTAAATATCTAAATAGGTTCGCATTGCCCATTTGGACATCTGAAACACAAGTTATGGCCAAAAGAAGGGTCGAAAGTCAAATTGGCAATTTGAGTCCCGACCACTAAAAGTTAGGAATCGACCCAATTTGCGTGCAAATGGTGTGCGACATACCGTTGGAAAGCTCTTGACAAGGGCTACAACTTTGTTTTAGATCTCATTTCAATTAGAGGTCTACACGTAAAGTTATGGTGCCCAAAGTTGTGGGAATCCCAACCTTGGTAATTTCGGGACTCCCACTTGTAAGTCCCGAGACAAAAAACCATTTGGATGTGGGCCTTATGGAGAGGTGCAGCATATACTATAAGGGGGAAGGTGGTGGCTTCCCCCAAGTCCGGGCCGTGGTGAATCTTGTGTGTCTAAGTTGCCCGTGGGGGAAACCACCAATCTTGATTTTTCAAATTTGATAGTGCGCTCCAACAGAACCTAAGCAATGTTAAGTTTGAGATGCTATTGATATTGGCATTCAATAAAGCATTTATCAAAGATATGGAAAATAAAGACCTATTCATGGTTGAGAACCTAATCGTGTCATTGAGGTCAACGAGGGATGCAACCAAGACGGCTACAAACATCATCAAGTACTTTGATATTAACGATGATGTCAAGGATGACGAAATGAATGAGGGCATGGAAATAGTAGCGATGCTGAAATCGACGACCCATGACGTCCAACAATAGCACAATGCGAACGGGTCTGCCATCACCCGGAAGAGGGCTTGTAATGAGTAAACTACAACAGTCTACAACCGACTAATTCATAGCCAGAGTAGTCGACTATAGTTGACTACCTATCTATGGGCTAGAAGATAGATAGTTACAACTATGACTACATGTAAATAAGGAGCGACTATGGGTTCGTGATCCTAGTTCCAACCTACCTTACATCTAAACTCACCACTTTGGACTGATTTTCAATGATCATTTTATATACACCCTAAACATGAATCTAAAACATTTTTAATATTGTTTTCATCACTAACCTTACTCCACGGTTATGTTTTTTAATCATAAATCTTGATGTTCTAACTCCAAAATTCAACACAAAGTTACAAACCATCACTTTTAACCCTCACCTTAAATTTGAAAAATCAACCTATACTCTTAAAACTCTAACCCTAAAACTAACCCTTCTAACCAAAAATCAGCCCTTAAAATGCCTAAACATCAACACTGAAATTTGAACCATAAAAAAATCAAATCCTAAACTCTAAACCTTAAATTATCAACTTTTAAACCCTATAGCCAAACGTTAAAAGCCCAACCTAAACCATAACCACAAAACCCAAAAAATCTAACCCTCGAATAAAATCCTAAAAAACCTAAACTTAAACCTTAAAAATTTTAACCTCAAAATTTGAACGCTAATACTTAACCTATGAAAGTTCAACCGTTAAACACTAAAAATTAAATCTTACAAAACCCAAACCTAAAATTGAACCCTAAAATAACCAATACATAATGGCCATAGTCGCCAGCAATAACCATGGCTATAGCCAATAACCAATAGCCCTAGCTGTCATAGCCTTAGTGTAAATATCCATAATCAATAGCCATAATCACAAGCAATAGTCATAACCAATAGCTCATATACCTTGCCCCCATAGCATAGGCTTTAGTGGGCAACCTGTGGATGTGCCCAATTTGAGAATCTCATCCTGGGTTTTCCTAATTTGGCCCCCCAAAACCCAAAACTTAAAAGAAAAATAAAATCAAGGCACCATGTTGAGGAAACACATTGGAAACTTAAGGAACAAATTGAGAACTTGAAGGGAACCCATTTGGAACTTAAAGGGAAAGTGGTGGGAACACATTGGTCCCAAGGAAGGGAGGATTTACATATCACGATTGCTTCAATTCACTAGTTAAATTATTTGTAAAAATGTTGAAATTTTCCCCAAAAATATTATTCTCAAAGAACATTTTTTTTTGTGAAAGAAAAGAAAGAATCTAGAAAAATATTTCAGGGAAGAAAATAAATTATAAATTTATTTATTTTTGCCATGGAATCTTCAAATTTAATTAACCATTTCACAAACATGTGTTGAAAGCTGCCTTTGTAATAGGGTAATTATTTTTTCTTTTTGATTTTTCGAAACCTTTGGGCACAAGCAAAATCCATTTTCACACCCCATATGAGACACTGACTTTGTTCAGAATTTGACATTTAGGCTAGTCCCGGGACAAAATGACATTAATTATATTTAGGTTATAAACTGTCCCTACTAGGGATGCTCTTTACTTGCCTCAAGCATCTTCTTCTCTTCCCATATGGTTGGTGCCAGTTTTTTTCCTTTGTACGAGAAGGGAGAATTGAGGCTATTGAGGCTATCCCGGCGTTCTTGCTAGAAGAGTTTCGGGAGGTGGGATTTCGAACTCGTGTACGCTTTCAGCCATGTCTGCCGTTGTCGCAGTAGCCGCGGTTCTTGTCCCTCTCACTCCGCACAGCAGATCTTCTTCTTCTCCTTCCTCTTCTTCTTGTGTTTTGTCAAGATATTCTTCTTCCTTTTCTCTTGCTTCGTCGTCGTCTTCTTCTTCTTCTTATTGTGTGTTGTTAAGAAGTCTACCTAGGGTTTCTAGGGTTTGTTGGCAGCTTCCTGTGACCAACAGTCAGCAGCAGGTTGCGACCTCACAAGATGGCCACACAGTTGTAGTAGATGAAGGAGGAGGAGGAGACGAAGAAGCGTACTCTGTGAGCCGGCGAAGAGTACTGTCGAGACTCGGTTTTGGTTTGGCTGCTGCATTGGTAGCTTTAGGTTTGAGTTCTGAGCAGCAGCAGGAAGAAGCTTTTGCAGTGCCGTTGACGCAACTTGCTGGTCGGATACCTGGATTGTCTGCACCTGATGTTAACGGTAAGGGAAAGGAATTTCGTTATCCATATGCGGTTGGTTCAAAAGTTTCCAACATCTGAAAATAGAAATTGTCTGATTCCAACATCTTCTTGTATGCCAAAAGGGGAATGAAGCATCCGAAGTGTTGAGGCCACGCTGCTGTATCTGCAAATGCTGCATCCTTCAGATGTCCTGTCACATTCATCATCATGCATGTTTGATTTTGTGGCGATGACTCTAACCTTAACTATGATGGCAGTCACCAGTACAGCTATGACAATTGAAATCATGCACAATGGTGTATATTTCTCTGGCCTCAATAATCTACATACAGATGTTTGTGGTTTTTTTGGGAAGAATGTTCACTGGCTCAAGGATTTCTGATGCAGGGCTCCGGACATATAGAAGGCCAGATGCAAAATCAGGTGGGCATGGAGTGGGGTGGAGTCCTATGACTCCTTACACCTTCAAAGTTCCTCAAGACTGGGAAGAGGTGAGCTTCCAGAACTAGGTACACACAATCTAAAACATCTTTTAGAATAACTTTGAATTTGACCAGGCAGTATTGTGCACATTAGACTTACTGTGAGTCTTGATCAACAATACCCTGATGGTAATTGCAATCAGGTGCCAGTATCAATTGCGGATCTTGGAGGCACGGAAATTGATCTTCGGTTTTCTAGTCCACAAGAAGGCAACATCAGTGTTGTTGTTGCACCTGTCCTTCGATTCTCCAGCAGTAAGGGATTCATCTCCAACCTCAAGGGAGGCAGGCTTCACTGTTTCAAATTTCTTTCAAACACTTAGATGGTGTGTCCTTGTAGCTTCCTCTTTTTGTTTTAAGGTTTTCCCTTGTTTTAAACCAACAATTCTGACAAGACACCTTTGACAGCTCTTGGAGACAATGCGACAATTGAAGCCATTGGGACACCAGAGAAAGTGATAACTGCATTTGGGCCTGAGATCACTGGCCAAAATGTGGAAGGAAAGGTGAAGGACATGGATGTTAAGACTTATGGAGGCCGAACTTACTATCAGTTTGAGTTGGATGGCCCACATGTGTTGATTTCAGCTACAGCTGCTGGCAATCGACTCTACTTGATGAGCGTCTCTGCCAATGGTATGCAACCTTTTGGTTTATCTTCCTAAAGTACACTCTTTTTGGTCTAATCTTGGTCCCTCAGACAAACCAATCTTAAAACAATGAATCCAAAACCCTGAATCAAAACCTTGAAGACAGTAAACTGCACATCTTTAGCCAGACATTCTTTAACCACAACAGTTCTTCTTTGAGTTGATTTGTATCCACTGCAATTTTCCATAGTATATTTCAATCCCCTGTTTGGTACACTTTTTCTGTACAATCTCATTTTTCCAGCCAAGTGAATCTCAAAACATTGAAAGCAAAACCTTATATCCTGATTCAAAGTCATCAATTCCATAGCTGTGAACCTTTGGCAGCATCAAACAGAATCATGATAGTGTCTAGAGTTTATGTACAGAATACAGTCTGTTTTCCATGGTTCAGGTGTCATGCTGAAATAGAGATATTTGGTTTAAGCCATGTTGTTTAGGGCAGGGTATAATGGCATTGGTTTTATAAGCATTTTGAGGTGAGTTATTGTGATGATCCTGTGCAGGGCGGCAGTGGAAAAAGTTCTCTCAAGACTTAAAGCAGATTGTTGACTCATTTAGGGTTGGTTGAGTTTGATTTCTGGACTGTTTGGCTTTGTGTGTACCATACATAGGTTACAGTAGGAAGTGTAATAATCTTAGCATGTACAATCAGCTCAATTTGATGGCACCTTCTGAAGGGTGCAAACTGATTGAAACTTTTGATTCATAGGAAATGTGGGGTTTTGATAATTGTAACATAACCTGGGGTAGTGTGAAAAGTGTTGGAGCACTTTTACAAATCAGCTCTTTGTTTGCAGTGAGGATTTCAGTTTCAGGCTTTTGAACAGCTTGTTCAAACTCAGGTTTATTTTGAGTTCACTTTTGTCCTGTACCTTGTCCAATATATCTTTCTCTAACTCTTCCTTTTTATGCAGCCATCAATAAGCTGCTCTTGTTGTGTTACTTTATACAGAAGCAGTTCACTTGCACATGATCATTGTTTGATGAGCATGGTTTTTGTATTGCAGTGTACAAGAGACAGGAAATTATTCTGGTACCTATTCAAAGGGGTTTAAGGTTGTGATTTTCATTTGTTACAAACAAGAAGCCAATACTTTTGTGAAAAGTTTTCTATAGGTACATAAAATATGAGCAAGATGACAGATTTGTGTCAGGAAAAAACTTTACATCTCAGAATGGAATTATAGATCCCTCAGTGAGGGAGGCATTGCATTTCTTGATTGGCTTCACAAGCTTGCTTAGGAATGGTTGGTGTTGGAGCTCCCACCATCAGCCATCTGCAGCATCACTCCAGGTGAAGTGAGGTTCTTAATGTCAGGACCTGGAGGCAGGCTTGATTTTGTACTGCAGCAAATTGAGGTTGCTGGGCCACAGACAGTGAGATGAGCAAGGAGAAAAAAGTACAAGAGTCTCTGATATAGGGGGAGAGGGAGCTTGGCAAAACCATTTTCTGTTGTGGTGCAGCAGAAGGGCATAAACCATGGGACTTTAGCTCTCAACAGGGATGCAAAGAAGATTTGTGTGGTGTGGATCAGGGGGAGACATGAGAGTAATCCATCATCATGTTGAGCAACCTTGGCTATTCTGACACTGGAGATATTTTTGACTGCAGGTCAGTGACTCTTGCAAAAAAAGTTGAAAATGACTTTGACCAGATCATTCAAGATGAAATTGGTTGCAATGAGATGAAGGTGATGTG
>Ga0209208_10010324_pt1 | contig 12134 bp, 7 predicted proteins | sample S1TSphfallax_3_FD_187694 | JGI IMG/M metagenome (GOLD analysis project Ga0209208, IMG submission 187694) | Host-associated microbial communities from peat moss isolated from Minnesota, USA - S1T2_Fd - Sphagnum fallax MG (SPAdes) (version 2) | ecosystem: Host-associated > Plants > Peat moss >...
AATCGGGTGAAGAAACGACTTAATCCGGAAAAAATAAATCCAACAGAAATAACAGACAAACTGTCCGCAGAAACAAAAAAGCAAAAATTGCACGTTCAGTAGGAGCAAAAGACGCCAAAAAAAAAAACTCTATGACATGAGATGATTGCAGCAACGAGCTAGAATTTCTTCCTTGTACGAATTTTGGTTTGTGTTGGGGGGGGGTGGTATGAGGATCATGAGTGTGAATTGTGTTCTCTCTCTCTCTCTCTCTCTCTCAGATCACCGCGAGGCTAGCTAGGCCTAGTAGAGCTGATGATGAAAGGGCTTGAGAGAGTTTTGCAGTTTGCACTCTTCTAAGTAGAAAAGCTTCTAACGCGCTTCGATGCCGAGACACGTGTGGTGGGACTGCCCCACCCCCAACTCCCGAATCCCGATACGCGTGCATTTGAACTCCCTGTGCCTTGGGAGCGTGTTATTTGTAAGTCAGTGAGTTAGCCAGAAAGACAGAGAGACAGACCACGCAAAATCCCCACCCACGAACTGCCTTCATTTTGCGGGATATCAAATCCCCGACTACAAGTCCAGAATTATGCTCCCAACAGGGGTGAAAAAAAAGACACAAAAAAGTGCCGGTTTAGAACCTTGGTTCTCAACACTTTTGAAATTTTCAGAAAATCGTCTTTGTTACCGCCGGTTCCTTCCAGGTTCTTTCATGAAACCCGCCGGTTTTTTCTTCCTTTGATGTTCCTGGAGGCAGCCATTCTTTCGATTCTGATTTTTTTTTCTCAAAAACAAAAACCCATGGTTCTTTGATTCTAAATTTTTTTAAAAAAAATTCAGACCCATCAGTTATTTAAAAAATAAAATAATTGCCCGACACTCTGGTCACAACCACTAGTGCTGATCCCGGTTAGTAAGATTCAAACCAAAACCAAGTCCGATTTTCAGAACCAAAATCGATGTTTTTAAGAGACCTGGACTCGGAACTGGGTTCCTGGGGTTCTATTCATGTGTAGAACCGGAACTGGAATATACCACCAGTGTTGAACTGTTCTCACTTTTGTGAGAACCGGCCGGTTCTGGTTTTTACATGATGTTATGAGAGCCTAACCGGTTCTCAGATATATATGGGCTGGTGAGAACATATTTGGACAGAAATTTGTTTGACTAGAACCAGATCATATTCCAGTTATGTGTGGAAAGAGACTATTGATTTTTAGAACTAGATCCGAGGTTTGTGAGAAAAGTAAACAACCGTCCAAAAATGGTATGTGGGTAGTGGTTTAGGGTTTAGGGTTTGAGGGGGATTTGGGGGGGTGGGAGGAGGGGGTAAAGGGGGTCAAAGTTGATTATTTATTATAATAATAATAAAAAGAGTTGTTTGGCTCTTTTTGCATTGAGAGATTTTTGGAGAGTGTACATAATCGGATCAAAAGATTTCCATCTCGTCTAAAAACAAATCCCAAAAGTGTATATAAAAAGCTAAAACTATCTATATGGCTTCAAAAGGCGCCCCCACCCTTCCCCTCCCCTCCCCTCCCACCTCCCCTACCCCCCTAACCCCCCAAATCTCAATCCACTAAACCTTGTAATCTAGAGTCCAAATAACAAATCCCATTATTTTTGGCTGAACAGCCAATCATCTAATGTCAATTTTTTAATTCCAGAAATTTTCTCTGCCTGCTTTAAGGGACTAAGAGTTTTGTGTGTGTGTGTGTGTGTGTGTGAAGTTTGAACTCAGAGCCTTTTTTTTTTGAGGTACCAGGGTCCCAGACAAGGGCTATAAACCATTGAGCCATCACCCCTGGGGTTAAGAGTTATGTTTTCACTCACATAAGGGTTATAATGCTTGAGGAGAGAGGTGTTCCCAAAATAAGCACCTGCACAAGGTACAGGTGGAGATGATCATGAACAAAAATAACCCCCCTCCCACTTGCTCGAGAGGTTTGCTTTGAGTTTGCCTCCACCTTGGGGCAAGTGCTTATTTTGGAAACGCCTCACTCGAAGGGGCATTACATGATGTAAAGCAACTAACAAAAAGGAATAATTTTTTATTTGATTTCCATGATACCCGGTGTGTACACACCTTGTACACACCTTAACCAATGAAATTTCTCCTCGACAAAGGTCAAGGCATTCTGAAAGCAAAATTTTGACGGGTCAATTTTCAAATTTTTTTAATGCTTTTCCCCCATCATAGCTTGCCTTAAATTTTCTGGTGGTGCTTTCCGAATGGTGGAAGGTCTCTTGGATGGAGGATCAAACTCCAGCTTTTGGTGAAGGAAGGTGCTTTCAAATACAAAAGAAAAAAAAAACCTTGGAGTACTTTCATTCAAACAGGAATGAAATATGAGAAGTGTGATTCCATATCTACTTCCTTCCCAGTTCCCACCGGCAAGTGGTCCCCTCCCTAATTTCCTGTAAACTTGCATGTGCACAAAACCCATAACTCGTTTGTAGCAAAATCCTTCAGACAACAAACAACATTGGTACACTTAACTGCTTACACCCCCATACATGGGGAGCTTGTCAGGCCAACTTGAACCAGAAAGTAATGAAGTACACAATGAGGTAGCTGTTTTTTGCAGTTGTTAACTTGCTGGAAATACTAAAACCTCGCAATTTTTTTTGTTTCTTCTGCCCTCTGTGAACAGGCTATTGTTGCATAATAATATACATAAAATTGGACATCCAACAACCCATTTTCTCTATTAAAAAAACAAGGGGTGTGTCGAAATATGGCCTTGCCATTTACATTGAAAAGTATGTTAGGGAAAAATGAAGAATTACGGAAACTCAAATATTTCACCATGCAAAAATTTAATCTTAAAAAAAAAATCCTCTTTAAAAAACCAAAATCCTTCATCAAGATATTATAACTCTATAACTAATCGCAAGTTTCAACACATGCAAGACATCATCTTTCCAAAAATCCTCATATAAAAATTAAACCTATTACCTAGGGGCCAAAATCCATTAATACTCCTATAATGAATCTTTAAACACAAAGTACCTCATTGATAATTAACTACAACTGAGGTATTGCCAAGTCCAGACATCCCAACCCACAGCTTCCAAGTGCTTTCGCTGAGGATCCCACAATCCTTGGCTCTTTGTTCCATTCGGACCACAGCTTAAGCGCGACCTGAAGATGACTTTTGGTCACAAAACGCCAAATTCACACTTTTTCTCTGTGTTATGTGTTATTTTCAGGTGTCAGATTTCAACAGGATTTCATACTTGATGTCTGGCATAGTGCTGTCTGTCACTTGTGGCGGGGGTGCTTTGCAGGGTTAATTTTTGCACCCATCTTTTGCCCATCCCGTCACACATGTCATATAAATATATTTTATATATATATATTTGTGTCCAAAGATGACAACCTGTTGAACAACATGATCGAATAAATCTTGAACCCCTCCCAAAAGATAGATAGATGACGTAAATATTGCTCATCTAATGACATATCACAAAATCAAATATGCGTCATTGCTTTCCTATTATTTTTCTCCTTACATCATAAGATGTTTGGATGAACCAGCAACTGCCCTGGTACCATGGTAAAAAACACAAAGGTTTTTCGGGTTGTTTCTAAAACGTTATAAGTATATACTAGAGTTATCTGTAAAGTCACCCTCTCTTCACCCTGCCTTTGGACTTACTTTCACCCACTATCCCTTCTTTCAGCAGAGTGAGGAAATTTTTATTGAATCTCACACTGAAATGCCAAAATTTTCATTTCCCAGGTGCGCATTTGATGCCCTACTATGCCAAAACTGGCCGTTCTCTCCCCCTAATTGCCTGACTCTATTGTCCTTAGAATAGGTAGGGTGTTCTTTGCAATGGGTATTAGCCCAGGTCAAAAATGGTGATGATCTCTTTTGGGTAGAGAAATTTCATGCACCCAATGGGAAGGCCCAACTATGCACTCAAGGTGCCTTGCTTTTTTTCCTTTTAGGTTTGGTGGGTGGGGAGAGGGAAGGGAGAAGGAGTTTTTTTCAATTTTCCCTAGTTCTCAATGTGTTCCCAGTATGTTTCCTTTAAGTTCCCAATGGGTTTGCCTGAGCTTCCCAATTTGTTCCTCAACATGTTCTCCTTTCACCTATATAGGTGGGCCAAACAGGAGGAACTCTATACTTCAAAATAGAACCTTTTATTTTGGGGGAGCCTCCATAGTTTCATTTTTTTATGAGTGATAGGCCAATCAAATTGGCTTGCTGCAAAAAAAAAAAAAAAAAGAACTTGGGAGGCACCTCATCTAATTAATAGGAGAGGTGAGTCCAAATTCAGTATTTCCTAGTTTTAAAATAGTGTAACAGCCTAGTGGCTTTTTTCAGTGTGCTTGGAGAGTGCCTTACTTGAACGTAATAATTTGCCAGCGAGAGTTTTGAAAAACTCTGTGAACATTTTGTTTCATGATACCCAATTTTGTTTTTGTAAACATGACAATTTTTATGCATGATTTGTTTCATCATACCCAAATTTTTTTTTAACATGACAAATTTTTATGCATAGAGAGCCCTCATGCAAGATGGTGAAGATACAAATAAAAGTGCCAGTTCACTGTGGCTCATAATAAGCAAACAATCAAGTTCCAAATCAATGCTAAAAAGGCCTTCAAGAGCGTTGCAACTAACAATTAGCATTGAGTGAAAACGGTAGGCAGCCTTTTAGGTGAAAATGGAAACTCATGGCTTGTTCAGTGTGAAATCATGGAATCAGATTTTGCCGAGTAAAGGGCCTATGCTGTTTACCTTGACAAGTGTGGGGGACCATCCTCGCTTTGTCAAAAGTTAAGACTGGTGGTGGGGGAGGTGGCCAAACTCCCTCTCAAATGGCCCTTTTTCCCTTTCTTTTGTAAGCAATAGAATTTCTATGCAATGGCTTATGTTAATTTAGGCAATGAGCTTTCCGAATGCTTTAGGCGCATTCCAAAATTAAAGGGGCCTTCCGCACTAGAGAACTGGCAATGGCTCCCAGTGAGCCATAAGTTGAGCCACTGCATGTAAGACAAGTTGTTGTCGGATAAAAAGGAGTGAGATGGAAACATTTGGAATGAAGACTTAATGGAAGGTGCTTCACTGTGCCGAAAGCAGAAAACGATAGAGAAGTAGTTAGTTAATGAGTGCTCTTCTTGTGTGGATAGGAGTTTGTGTAATTGTCTCTTGCAAGTTAATAGATATGAGATATTTGTGGTCTGTGCTTGAGTTCTTGATGTCAAAACGGCAAAGGAGCTGTGACTTTGTTTTGTATTCTTGATCGCTCTTAGCGATGGCAGCTCAGCAAAGATTCTTCTACGGCTGATTCTGAGGAAGGATGGTCAATGAAGAATACAAAGAAGACGAGTTTTTGGAAAGTTAAACGCCTTATTGTTTTTTGTTTTGTTTTGGGTTTTGCATTAGTAGCCAAGAACATTGTCCAACAATCTAGGCAGCAGTTTAGTGTGACTGGTTGGGAAGAATGCCCACCGGGACTTGATACCTAAGCTCTTTCTCCAGAATTTGTTCTGCTACATACCGGAGTTAGAAAATAGGAATTGGCCAAGATAGATGGCATGAATAAATTGCATAAAAATGTTAGAAGAAATGAAGCTCTAGAGGGGATGATTATGGCTAGTTTGAAGAAAGCATTAGTCTATGGGTGATGAGGTATTGGTGGAAAATTGCATTCCAGAAATTGAGACTTGTTGATTTGGGAACTCTGCGGATACGATGTTTGCAATTTTCTAAGGAGAGACCATTGTGAAATTTGTGTTGATGCAAACATTTGTCTCATCCCTATCATCCCTATCAAATGCCCAAGTGGATGTGTGGAAGCATTTGGGGGGGGGGATGATAATAAATTGAAATTGATGTTGTGTAAAATTGAGATAACCTACAAAGAGAGATTTGATCCAGCATCTTTATGATCCCTTCATCTTGAAGAATATAGTTTAAATAGGTAGTATGAATTCATGAGTTAGCTAATAATTATTAACTACTTAGGGATTAGTATTCAGTAAAGGTTTATGTAAAATAAGGATTGTTGGTTGAATTCCAAAAGTAGAACTTTTGACATCAATTTTGGATGCGCCATGAACATTTCTTGCATGGGCTTTGCGAGGTTTTGTATGGTCTCCTTTTTGGTATCAGAACAATTGCTTCCAAGAATTCATATTTGCCTATGAATGTTGTGGATGATGTTGGGTGTTGATGGTTTAAATCAAAAATATGCATGTGGCATTACTATGGACCATAAAAGAAGTGATTGATTGGGATAAGCTCAACACATGGAGGAAATATTGGTTGTAAGTGAGTTCAATTTCCCATTTCCCATGTTTGGCATACTGCTTATAAACATAGTCGCCATTTTGCGATTGCAAGGTTTTGGGGTGGTAATCATCATTGGACTAAACCCAAATTTAGTTCAAGTAGGAGATCTTGTTATGCAAGTTATTCACACAAGAATGTACACAAGGGTTCAAGTTTGGTTGCAGACATGAAATGGAGTAGGGAACAAAACAATTGTTGCTAAACATCATGACAAATATTACTTCTCTACAATTTTTGTTCAATCTTTTGAGTATTGAATTGCATGAAAATGTTGAAACAGTACTAAAAATAGGATATTTATGGTTACTTGTGGTTGTTGTGTCACCTCATCACCAAGTTAGGTTTTTCTTTCTAGGGATAGATGTATTATTCACCATTGGGGACGAGGTTGTCGAGGTTGAACATGTTGAGTTGAATTTAAATTTTTGGTGTGGAGATTGGGAATAAATAATGATGGAAAATGGCTATGTAATTTTGAACACAAGGAGAAGATGCATTATGAAACACATCAACTTTCAATTGGAGCTTACATTGTGATTAATGATGATCCAAACTAGGATATGGAGTTGTATTGAAGAAGGTTAGAGCTATGTGATGGATGGTGATAGAAAGGCTAGTTGGGAGTGATTTTGGTCTAAATAATATACATGAACTTTCCATTTTTCATTTTGAAATACTTAGCTTTGAGAACGGATTTCATGCCCCTAGGTTAGGAAACATTTGGATTCCATTCTTGGATATCACTAGACATAGTTATGTTAGATTTTATATGCATGGCATGGAAAAATTATTCAAGGTAGGAGATAGAATTGTTGAAGTTGAACATTTTGGTACTATGTCCATAATGTCAAATTGGAAACTAGATTTTCAAAGCAAATGGATTGGAGAAACGTTGAAAACCATAGATTTTGTTATGGGTCTAAATCAAGAGGGAACTTCTTTTGATCTTCATATGTAATAGAAATATTAGTAACATAAATCTAAGAAAAAACTCAAAACGACAATCCCCAAGGGCATAAATGAATTATTTTGGGGCAGAGATTTTGAAAATGTGCATGATTGGGTAGAAAGATTGGAGATGGCATTAAAAGTAAGAAGTATTGATGAGTTAAAGTTGTTTAAGATTGGCAAAGTCAATTTAAGTGTTTAAGAAGTTGGTTACGACTCCTACAACTTGGCAAAACATGAAGGCGGCCATGATGTTGAAATATGACACTATTGATAAAAAAATAGTTCAAAGCAAAGCTTGATCTGATCAAGTAAGAACCTAAGCAAAGGATTCAAACCTGCTATGATTAGATGGAAAATTTATTTGCAAGAAGCAAATTAGAGGATGTGGAACAAAGAAGGAAGTTTTTGTCCTATCTATGACTTGAGATCAAGAAGTTGTGTGTAATGAAGGACTATGCCAATATGGAAGTTTTATTTGATGTCACATTGGAAGTGGAACATGTGTTGGTAGAACGTGGCAAACCCCCATTTGAATTGTCAAAGGAGGAACAAGAAGAAAACATGGGTATAATATAAACAACAATGGAAAAACAAGTATAAATGTTGAATGAATCCTTAATCAATTTATTGAAGAGACAATTGGACCTCCAATTCAAACCAGGTGCCACATTAGGAGGATCCACAAGCTCTAATGGTTGCCAAATATGTCATGCAAAGGATCACTTGGCCAATGAATGTCCAAGGTATGCCATTGCCAAACCAAAATGTTAGAAATATGGAGGTTTACATAAGATTGAAAATGATGGTTTAATGTATTTTTTTGTGGAGGACTTGGGTAGACAAAAGAGCATTGTTGGCAAAAAGACTTTAAACCAAGCGCAACCATTAATACTAATTTCGAAGTGTTGGTTGACGATGAAAAAATAGTGAGGACTCAGTTTGACAAAATATGTGGAGATAGTCATGAATTATTTTCACACACCATGGTTTTGAAACAATGGGTGTCTGTGGATGCACCTAATAAATAAACAAAAAATTTCAACCCTATTGATGAGAAAATAAGATGAAGAGTCATTAGGCTTGAAAGGAATCAATAATAAGATTAAAAATATTACCCCATTTCATCAAAGGAAAAATATTTTTGACACCCACAAAAATAATACCTACCATATTAAAAAAAGTTGAAGTATTTGGAATGACTAATCAAATTAGCACATAAATGCCAGAATGAAGAACACATAGCTATAATTGTAACTATAGTGGCTTTAACTTTCAAGTTTTACATAACATCAATATCAACAAAAGTCATAGGGGCAAAACTCTACATTTATTAGCGAAGATCAACAATCACAATGTTGAGGGTTTAGTACACACATGGGCTTCCATGTTTTTTTTTAACAGTTAACATGGTAAGAGAGCTAAGCATTATGCATCTTGTGGGAGGATCAGAATCCTACAATACCGCTTTTGATGTAGTTAATTACATAAGCCATGGGAAAAATTGAAAGCATACCTATTCAAATTGGAAATATGAGTTGCAATGTCGTTTTCATGGTTGTCAATACATATAATTATGATGTGTTAATGGGACTAAATTTCTTGATCAAGATAGGAGCAACATTGGACATGGAATGCATATTGATTTAAATTAGACAAGGTTTGAGAGCTAATGTATAGGTATTGTCATTCAATATGGTCAACATGTTGTAGTTGTTTTTTGAACAACTAATTGAATCAAATGATGTTTTGCACAAATTAATCCTTGGGATTTTTCAACTAAAGTTGGATGTGGGAAAAACAAAGTTGCTTCACGAAATGGAATATTTGGAAAAATGGACGGATCAAAATTTAAAAGAAAACCTTTCAAATCATGAATTTAAGGCCAACATGGATGAGGATGGGATTCCTCATGAAGTTATAAAAAATCATCAATTGTAACTAATTTTTTAATAAGAACATGAATGTGTTGCAAAGTTCATGATAATGTTTTGAATGCATTGGCCAAACTATAAGCTCTTAAGCAATTAATGAACCTAATCATTATAGGCCAAGCAACTAGGTTCATGGATGTTGAATTAACAAAGGAAGACAATTATGTAAAATTGCTAAGATGGGTTGCGCATGAAGAAAAATGAAATATGTAGCATTTTGAAAATGGATAGGCAACTAAGCTACCTACTATGTTTCAACTAGAACTAATTATGGATGGACAACAACAAAATAATGATGCATTTGAATGATCAACAAAGGAAAATTGAAGCATATCAAGTAAATGATCAAAATCGATCCTAAGCTTACATAAAAAAAGGCTAAGGAGTTGTGGCAAACTATGCTAATGTATTTGCATTGAATAAAAGGGAATTAGAATGTTGCCTAGTCAAGGAGGATGCCATTGATACGCAAGGACTCCCACTATGTCATGTTAGTCCCAATAGACCATGTTTTTGGGAAAAGGTGGAAGTAAATTAGCAAATCCAAACATTGGTAAAATTGGGGAATATGAAACCTAATGCTTACGAGTACATTTGTAAGGTAACTTTACCAATCAAAAAAGATACGAGTAGGTGGTTCTATGGAGATTATTGTCCATTGAACACTCAAACATGTAGGGATGCATACCTTATGCCCTTGATTGAGGATGTGTTGAGTTAAATGGGGTCCGCATAATGGTTCTCAACATTAAACCTTCAAAGTGATTTTTGGCAAATCAAGATGCATCTTAATGATGTGAAAAAAATTACCACACTAATCACCAAGTCGGGGTTGTATGAATGGTTGGTGATGCCTTTTGGTTTGAAAAATGCCACAAGCACTTTTTTTTTTAAATGACTAATATTTTTTTATAATGGTTATAACAATTTTAGAAGGTTTTTGTGGATGACCTCAATATCCATATAACCACACAAGAAGAACATCTCCAACACATTAGTATGGTGCTATAGCATTTGAAGAAAATAAATTAAATTGACCCCCAACAAATGTGTATTTTCCATCAAAACACTAATAAAAATTATGGGTTTTACAATTGTTGTTTGCAACTAAAACTCGATTGCATGTGACACATGCAACTACAAATTCATGTAGTTGCTTAAAACAAGTCGCACGTGACATTTAGTTGCATGTGACACTACGTATGCAACATGTATATATGGTGTTAATATATGTGTCCATCCATACATACCAATTCAAATGTAATTACACCTTATATGCAACTCTCCTCACAACTATAGTCCAATTAATCAAAGTATGACACGTGTTTAAAAATTGGACAAATTGCTTGCGGACATGTGTCATTTTGGGGGTAATTTTTTTTTAAATTAAAAATTCATCGAATTAATCTCAATCATTAAATTTTTTACCACTAGGATGATGACAAGTAACACACCATGGAATGTTCATTAACCATTTGACACGTGTCCATTTTAAAACACCAATTATATGGTGACACGTGGTAATTAAGGCCCATTTATCTTTTCTTTTTAAACATTAAATCATGAAATTTAAATCATCCAATATAAGGTTAATAAGATGTTGACACGTGGTGCTAAGGTAGGTAGGTAATTGGGTGCAAACATGATAACATGAATCGCACCAGCATGTTTTCAAAAGTACTTTGGGGGAATATCCCTTGAAATATTATTTTACAATTTTTTTTAAATATTCAAAAATATATTTTTATATTATTATGTCAAGGTTTATGTAAAAGACTTCAAAATATGTTTGTAATTTTCAAAAGTTTTGAAGTCTATTTATAGGTATGTTTAGAAATTTAAAAAACACGCATTATAATGTTTAATGGATGCTTTTGAAAGCTTTTTATTCATTAGGTATTTTCCAAATTAATTCACATGTTCCAATGATATATTATGAACCTTATTATATTAAAAAAATCTTACAACACCAAATTAAATTAGCACCTTTAAATGTGAAAAACTAAATGTTCGTTACACTTGTTATGGCTCCCATTACTATGACTGCACCCAATTATCACACCTTTCTAAGTAGGTAGGTAGGCCTAGGTATGTAAGTAAGTTAAAAGGTAGGCTTAAGTTAAATAGGTAGTATTAGAATAATCCAATTTTATTTTTGCATTTAACCATTTAATTAAAGTTAAGTTTTTTTTATTAACTCATTCCCAATGGCACGTGGTACTTGGTTTGTGAACATGGCTATTGCACCTAATTATATAGTGTGCAAAATTGGATTGGAAACCAAAAGATATGGGATAAAAAATTCCATTGTAAACATCACCAATTTAGTTGCACATTAGATACAACTATTAAATCAGGGTAGATTGGCCTAAAGAAGGCTTTGTTGCCTCTGATATCTAAGAAAAACTTGAACCCCTTCTTCTTGGCGCATTTAACACATCAATAATCATCAAAAATGAATTAGAAATGAGAAAGTTATGGCCCCCCAAAGTAAAGGGGGTCAACAACTCAAAAAAACAAACCACGCTACACTATAAAGGTCGGTTCCTGAAAACCCAAAAATTTCCTTGTATGTTGATTTTTTGCTATTAAAGTTCCAAGATCATTTGGAGAACTTCAAGTGGCACTCCTATAGCACTTTAAATCGTTTAAAATGGATAATAAATAAAAAAGTTATGAGGTTTGAAAGTAGGAGGGGTCCAAAGAGAAGAAATAAAATAAAATGTGTTTTGTAGGTTGGAAAGCTTATTTTTCTTCTTGTTATTTTTATTAATTACCATTATAATTTAATTAATAATTATCGTTACTTATAATAGTTTATAATATTATTATAATAATACTAATCATTATTATTAAATAATTAAAATATTAATTTTGAATATAATTTTGATTTAAATATTTTTTAAATAGCTATTATTATCTATAATATTTATGAATTAAAAAATAAAAAATTAATTAA
>Ga0209208_10010325_pt1 | contig 12134 bp, 7 predicted proteins | sample S1TSphfallax_3_FD_187694 | JGI IMG/M metagenome (GOLD analysis project Ga0209208, IMG submission 187694) | Host-associated microbial communities from peat moss isolated from Minnesota, USA - S1T2_Fd - Sphagnum fallax MG (SPAdes) (version 2) | ecosystem: Host-associated > Plants > Peat moss >...
CTTCATCTTGTTCATGCTACAAGAAGATTGTCATATTTATTTATATCCTCACTCAAAGGTGATGATCACAATGAATGTTTTCGATGAAGTTCGATCCTTGGATCCCAAGGATGGAGTTCAACTCCTTGATCATCAAGCTACACCAAGTTACGTCGCTTGTTTAAGGGGCGATGAAGGTTGGGGAAGGGGGGAAAATTCAGTAAGGAAGGTGTTTCTCATGTTCACTGGTGCAATTTGATATGATATTTTTTCTTTTCCTTGAACTTATCATTCAATATGTCCAAACTATCTTAAATAGTGTCCTAGGGTAGGCAAAAAGTTGTGTCTAATTGTGTGGTGTAATTATGTTTAGTTTCTTGTCTCCAACTTTCCCTCTGTGTTTGCAGTTCTGAAAAGTTGTGATAACTTAAGGCATTTATGATTCTCACAATTGTATCTTCTGCACAAGACAAAAGGCACATCAACCACACAACAAGTTTGCAGGAGGTAAATTAACAAATTCAAGGTTGCAAGTTTCAAGCCCCCTAAATAGACCTAATCAAATGCCAAATTCAGGATGTGTCCAACATGGGAAGTCTGGTAAGATAGAATCCAGTCTACCACTGCATAGTAGTTGAAAGTTTCAACTTTGTGAACTTAATTAGAGAATGCCAATATTAGAAGATGTCAAAGACCTTTTTCACAATGTGGAGACTAGTTTTTGGGTCTAAAGGAAAATATAACAGAAGAAGAAGAAGATCGAAGAGAATGAGAAGAAAACACAGTCAAGGAAAAAAAAAAGGAGAAACCCTAAACACTGAACAAGAACCACAACTTAAATCTGGAAAGCCTGGAATACGTTCTGAATATTATTGGGTTCCTGGACTACTTTATACACACTGCCCGAGACTGAAAGAAAGTTGAAACAATATTCTAAAATATCAACTAGAAGTAGTCAAATCTAGAGACTTAAGGAGAGGCCCACAAATTTATACTTACCAACTATGTGGGAACATTGCAAAAGGAGGTAGATGTCAATGAAATAATGAATGCATGGGGTATGTGCAAATGGATTAGGCCTAAGGAATAGGAATAAGGCAAGGGTGCATAGTTCTCCAGGGGAAACATAATTTCCCCTTGAGCCAGCAGGATACTTAGAGTGTTGAAAAAGTTGGGAAGTCTTTAGGCGAGGTTGGTTGCCCCAAGGAAAAGATAGTTCCCCAAGGGAGGCAGGTTGCCCTAAGCAAATATTCATGCCTCAGGGAGAGGATTTGTTGGGGGATTGTTTTTGAGAGAACTTTATGTGTTTTCATTGAGAACATTGTCTTCTCCTGAAAGGGGGGAAATGTTTTGTTTCCATAAGCAGGTATCTGATTGTGAATGTTGTTGGGAACGTGTTGGGAGCTGAGAACTAGGATGGGTAATGGTGGGCAAACAAAAAAAAAGGCTTGGAAATTTAGTAGGGCAACTTTGGGATTTTTCCAAGCAGAGCAAGTTGAGGGAAGTGATCGGTCATGTTTAATTGAACCAGCACAACCTGCTTTAGTTATCCAAGGAGGGCTTATTAAGTGAAAGCGATACCATGGGCCTCTATGTCAAGTCATCAAAGTTGGCTTGAGTGAACCAACCCCCGTGACTACACTAGTCCCATTTTGGATGGAGGACAATTCATCCACCGACTTCGGTTTGGCCAACCACTTGCAACAGGTTCATTTTGAGTGGGTTTAAAAAAAATCCCCTTTTTTGAACCTTTTTTATCAAAATTGTTTTACAAACCTACCAACCCCATTTCAAGGCCTGCAACCCTTCTTCCTCTTCGCTTTGTATTTTTGGTGGGCACTTTAGTGTCAAATGTTTTTAGGAGCAAGGCACATAACTCCATCTCCAGTGCCATCACTTGTTTTCATGTGAGCTCAATTGTGTCATGTCATCATTTGTTCTAATGTGAAGTCCATCATTCCATAGCCATCACCTATGTCGCCAGGTACATTCTACACCCTACCCCCTTTTGTTAGTTTTTTTTAAAAACATTTAAGTCTCTAGATTTGACTACTTCTAGGCGATATTGTAAATTATCGTTTCAACTTTCTTTCAGTTTGGGGTAGTGTGCATAAACTAGTCCAGGAACCCTGAAATGGTCAGAACCTATTCCAGGCCCTTCCACATTTAATTTGTTGTTCTCGTTCAGTGTTTGCCTGCAGCTTCCACTTTTGTGATGCCTATGCCAAAGGTGATTATCACAAATGACTTTTCTGGTACCAAACACTGTAACCCTTTCTTTCATTCCACCTTCTGCACTAGTTGGTACTCTTTCACGTCAACAATACCTGACATACTAAAGAGTACCGACTAATGTGGTAAATAATGTCCCCACTCCACCTGTCATGGACTTGACTGGCATCTCCCCCCTGACCAACCTTGCAAAATTGGTAGAGTGGTCCATTTGCTATGTATTCAGATGGAATTGTCATTTGCTTATTACCATTAGGTACCCATGAGTTTTCCCCACTTGGAGAAAAACAATTTGGAAAAATAAGAGATTTTCTTTTTTAAGTGGAAATTCAAGAAGAAAAAAATGCTATTTTTTGGAAAATCGGCAACTTCAGCTACCTGACAAAATTATAAAAAACCCTGGTTACTATACTATTTTAGGTTTGTGGAAGTTGAATGAAGTACCATTGGAGACGTATTTGGGTGTGGAAAATGTACGTGATGAACATGAGAAAAAAATTGAAAAGGTACAAAGCTCATCCCCCTTTAATGCTAAACGTGTTATTGTCAATTGATTGAACCGTTTCATGCTGCTGTCAGGAGCTAGGGAATCACTTTACAATTTCTGGCCGATTTGGTTTGATAGCCTCTCCTTCCTCCTTCTCCATATTTGAAGTTGCGGACCCCTGATCCACTCTGGAATCTTGAGGCGCATTCCGGCAATTTTCAAGAGAAGATTGAGTAGTGAGTAGCAAAATCGGAACTCTTCTCTTCACCTCTCTTTGTTCAAGTAGCGGTCTTACCTTACATAACCATGGCTTCAACTTCCGCGGCCACAACAACGAAGCAGCAAGCGAATACAGATCTCATGGACGCAACAAAATCGGATGACGAGGCTCAGTTCATTGCACCAACTTCAGTCCTCTCAACAAAGCAGCAGCCGATTTTGGATCTCGTGGAGGCAACGAAATCGGATGAAGAGGCGAAGGCTGCTACAGCAACTTCGGAAGATAAACAAACCACCAGGCGAATTTTGAGCTCATTGACACAGCGAAATCGGATGGCAAAGCGAAGGCCATTACTGCAACGTCGGTAGCCACAACAAACCAGCAGGCGAATTTGGATCTCCTAGAGGCAGCGGAATCGGATGACAAGGCGAAGGCTGTTGTAGCGCTAACTCAGTCTGGCGTCGATGTGAACTGCCGTAAAAATTCTGCGTCTCGTTTTACGCCACTGATCCAGGCTATTCAATCGCATAGCTTGAAGGTCGCACGGGTCTTGTTAGCGGATCCCAGAGTCGACGTGAATGCAGCTGATACCCTCGGTTACACTGCTTTGCATTTTAGTCGGAGGGAAGGTCTACAACTAATAATCCTCTCCCAAAGGACGGATATAAATTGGAACGTCGTTGACAAGACTGGTCGAACACCACTGCTAAATTTGGCAAGGATGAATTGTCTAAGCGATATCGAGAAGCTGAGCAAAATCAAATCAGTGGACTTATTCGCAAGATCCATTGATGGGTTCACGGCATTACATGAAGTGGTAGAACAAGAATCACCTTTTCCAGCTTGGTTTAAACTAGCATCTCCGGAGCAGAGGTGCACTCTTGTCGATGGACTGTTCGAAGGGCTTGAAGCGAGAGACGATGACTTGGTCAGCTTCGTGAATGCCACAGATGTTCTAAACCGATCTGCGCTGCACTACGTAGTAGAAGAAGGAACCGAAAAATTGTTGAAGCAGTTGTTGGAAAAGTGCCCTGAAGGTATGAGTGTCACTGGTGTTGACTGTTATGGTTTTACACCACTTCATTTGGCTGTTCGAAGGGGACACACAGCCGTGGTAGAATTGCTTCTTCACGTCCCGAGCATGGATGCCAATGTCGGCGCTACTGTAAACGCGTCCAATCCAAGCGAAGTCAAGCCATTCCTTGAGCCTGATCATTTCGATATGTGCAGGCCAAATTTGTTCTCAAAAGCACCCAAGGATCTGCCCAGTGCAGGCAACCTCACAGCTCTACGTTTCGCTGCCATGGATGGGCACACGGAAATAGTCGATCTACTTCTGAAGTGGCCAGGGATCCATGTTGCTCCCGTGGACACGAAAGGACTTTCACCATTTGACTATTCTCTACAGAATGGTCACTCGGGGGTGGTGAAGCTGTTGCTACAGAAATTAGAGAAAGAAGGAGAGCCATTCACGCTCTGCGACAAATGGCTTGGACCACTTGACCATTCTATACAGAAAGGTCACTTTGAGATTGTAAAACTCTTGCTAGAGAAAGGGGAGCCATTCACTCCCGTCAACTGCGAGAACCAAATGAGTATGTTTGAAAACTTACTAACTGTGGCCACAGAGCATAATATGAAGGAAATAGCAGTTCATCTCTTGGATACATTAGGTTTGAGAACACAACCATTTGCTCAAAGTAGCACCCAATCCTCCAGCCATGAGAGCAAGTTGTTAGCTGTAGCTGCAAGGGAGAATTACTTCAAAATCATCCGATATGTTTTGAAGTGGCATCCAGAGGTGGATGCAAATGCTTCAATCGAATTGGTTGCTGAGCAAGACCTGGTCGCCTCACCTCTTCATTTTGCTGCTCTCGGAGCCCATGTGGAAGCTGTAAGAGAACTTTTGCTTCATCACAACCTGGATGTCAACGCCAAGGACAACAAGCATAGGACGCCATTGTTGTGTGCTATTAAAAAAAACAACTTGGAAGTCGTGAAAGCCTTGTGTTTTGATGATCCAGCAAAACGCCTAAGGGCCACCGAAGAATATCGAGATGGCCGAACTCCCATCCAAATTGCTACAGAAGCCAACATGAAAGAGATTGAGAAGGTGTTGCTGGAGCGACCTGAGGTGAAAGATTTTATTGACAGATTATACAGGGATAGGCAAGTGTTTGTGGATGCTGCAAATGCTCTTCTGGTTGGTGCAGCATTAATTGCAAGCGTCACTTTTGCAGGTTGGTTACAACCCCCTCTAGGCTATATTCCAGACTACGACTTCTCACAACCCTTTCGTGCCCCACCTCAGACACCACAAGCATATGCTGCAGTGAAGAATCACGCAACTCTCAAGGCATTTTGGGTGTTCAACAGCCTCTCTTTCTTTTTAGCCATTGCAACAGTCTTGGCAGGTGCAGAGGCAGCCTTCCCAAACCTCCGAGACAAGTTCATTGGAAGACAAGTCAAATCAGTAGAGAGAGCCCTCATAAGAGCTACCATTCTCTTAGTGATCTCGGTAGTTTGTGTGCTTGGTGCTTTTGCAAGTGCTGGCTTTGCAGTGCTACCTCCTCTCCTAAAATACGATACTAGTATGATCATCACAGTTTGTTTCGGTGGAACAATTTGCATTCTCACTCTTGCAAAAATTATATCAAAACTGTCAGGCCCAATTCGCAAGCGATTCCTGAAGACTTCAACAACAATGACAGCCGGTGGTCATGCAACTGGTTTACCATGAATTTATTGGACAGCATGCTCATTCAATAGAAGTTGAAGGTCTCTTATAATTAGGGTTGAATCTTGTAGGTAAGGTCGGTTTGTAGTTAGTCTCACCTGCCACATTGCTCAGGCTTTTATGTGATGGTGTAATACAGCTCTTGGAAACATTTTACTTTGTTCAACAATATACATCTATAATTGTTTTGAATTCACTGTTATTTTGGGAGGTTTATTTTTGTTGCAAGTGCTCCTACTCGGCTTTACTCATCAATATGTTTTTCTCATGTTGTGGGAAGTCCGAGGATCAATACAATACCTCCAATGTATGTGTTGCAGAAACTGGAGATTGGTTGGAGAAACAGACATGCCAATCCTCGTTGTTCCAATTGAGAATGTCTCTAAAAGCAGTCTTTCAATAAGGTTGTGTGCTTGGTGTAGTGATTCTCCATAACCATACACTGCAGGCCAGAATATGAGTCAAACTCTAGGACAAATTTCAGACAATCTGGGACTCTCAGAATTGATGTGGCACAAGCCCTTGTTTGCTGTGGACATTCAACCTGTGTCATTCAACATCATCATTCGCCATTCTGGTGACTATATTCTTGTTAGAGTCCTCACTGGCCTTTGCCTTTCGAGACTTCATTGGAATGCATGCAAATGACAGAAAATTCAAGAAAGGACTAAAATTCGCAACAAAGCCCTGCAGAAAGGCATTCAGAAATGTTTGTGTTCTCATACGGACCTAATATTCTAAATTCTTGAATCAATTTTGCTCGACTCCATGTGGTGCATCTCTGAGCACTACAAGTAGGGCTCAAGCTCAGCTCAAAGAACGAAATATGGTAGACATAGATTTTCTTTATGTCCAGTTAAGTAGAGCTCCTCCACAAGTGGTAAGCCCCTGATTACTGTCTCACCTTTTGACACTGATGTGGTAAATGAAGCTCCTTGATAACGGGGGAAAATATGAGTGTTGCAGACACTGGAGTTCAGAAAGTCAGAAAAACTTCCAGAGTCCTTCACCAGTGAGCAACCTGGGGAGCCTCAACCCAAAATGCCCAAGAAATCCCATAGCAATGGCAGCTTCACAGTAGATCAATAATGTGGTCAAAGGAGCCACGCAAAACTGAGTCAGAAGGCCTGAAAGGATCCCAATCTCTCATTGAGAAACCAATCCACTGGAGAACATTGTGGTACAGAAATCTCATGATGATTTCTATATACTCATTTCTTCACTAGAGCTGCAAATGACTGCATGCTTGACCACATGTAGTTCTTTCCCTTGCCTTGAGGTTCTTCGGGTTATGTGCAGCAATGAGTTTCAGATTGTGTTGTTATGCACAAACCACCCTTTAGTAAAACCCATCCTCAATCTTGCTTGAGGGGAGTATTGTGAGCCTAACAAGTATGGAGGAAGGTGCAAGCAAATTGACACCAAAGGATGAGGAAACGGGAAGAGTGAGTTTCTAGAAATCAGTAACCTCAAGCATTCTATCAGGTACCTAATGACCACTGTGGCCACTGGAATGTCGGGAGGCAGGACTACATGTAAAAGGGTTCTGTGTCGCAATAAAGCTGTAATAATATGCAAAGATAAAATTATCAAGAGACCCTCATAAGGGAGAAATCATTCCCTAAAAAAGAAACCTTGTATGCACAGAGTCTGATGTTAGCTTCCTTCATGTTACAAACTGATGCAGTAGACTTGAAAGGTGCTTAGTAACTTGTCTAATCAAACCACTCTTCTAATCACAACAGCATTCATGTTTCCTTACTCTGCTCAGAAGATATCAATTTTGGAGCATGGTAGATGGTGGTGTGTGGATTATTCCTAGTTCCAAAATAAACATGTGATTTGGCAATGATATCCTATTTCAATCCAAGAATTTGGCACACTTACATGGGAACAAAGCACCTTGATGCAACAGTTTCATGGACAATGTTACCTCCCTTTGGATTTTGTATTGGAAAAGTTGTTAGTGACTCTTTTTTCTGTCAATGATTTGTAAAGATGGTGGCCATGAGCAACGCTACAACAGTGACTGAATTAAGCTAACACCTTTGCACTGCCAATAGAAGAACCAATTGCCCTAAGATTTTCTCCCAACACCTGACCCGGTTAAGTCCAAATGCAACAAGGATATGGCACATCCAGATTATAATTACACCAGCAGATTTTTGTTAAACTGCTAGTGTAACTTCACAAGAGTAGAAAGGACTTTGGAGAATCACATCATTGCAAGGGACAAAAATGTACTACCTGGAATGGTCCAGCCCCTACCCATTCTGTTGGGTAAGGTGACAGGTGAGCCAGGTGATGAAGATTATGTCATATAATGAGGTCAAGAAAATGACATAATCTTCTGCCACCCCCGACCTTAATGTTGCTTAGAATCCACCTTGTGGATCAATGGTGTCAGTGAGCTTCCATGTGTGGAGAAACTAGAGCAGAGTGTGTTGTTGGGTTATTTAGGACCCTCTGGAGAAATGGTCACAACTTCCAACAGAGTACAACCCCATTTTGAAGGGCTGACAATGGGACCCTGCATGGCTGCTGCTTCAGGAGCTTCAGAAGGTCAAGTGCCCCAAGGCAAGACCAAATAAAGAGAAGAATTCTAGATCCTTGAAAACTCAAAAACACTTATCACAGATTTGAGTGGACACAACCTGAGGTCCTTCAGAGAACAGGCTTCCAAGTGTTGCTGCAAGGTTTGATTTTCAGGTGAGGATTGGCAGTGTTGAAGGTGATGAGAAAAGAAGATTGTTGATAATGATGATGATGATACAAATGGACGAGGATTCACACCCCAGTTGCTGGTCTTGCTCAGAAACATTTGCTATATTTCCAACTTTAGCCAAAGAAGGTCAAGAAGTACTTCCAGCTTCAAATTTGTTGGCTTGCAATTTGAGCAGGTTCAAAAACTGGGTTCAAAATGCTGCATTGAAAAGGGGCACTCATTCTGCTGAAGGGATGTGAACAACAAAATCAAGTCCAATGGTAGTGGGTACCATGCAACTTCCGGTTTTAAGGAATTCTATTGCTAGAATCCTCAACAATCCAGTGTAACAACTCAAGAACTGCACCAAATTGGAGGATTAGAAATGTAAACTCAAGCTTCTTGATTAACATTGAGATAAGTTCCATCTGGGTAGTGTGGGTGGGAGCCCAAGTGCAGAGAATGCTCACTAGGTGATGCAAGAAGAGCAATGACATTTATTTACCTGATGACATCTTCAGAGTTTCAAGGACTTTCTATTCCAACAACTGCTCAATTTCCTTTGAATCAGAAACTCACTGAACCGAACAACATATTATTCTAAAGCCTGCATTTCAATGACTTAGAATGATTTTTCTTTTGCATATGTGGCTTGTGCAGCAGCTGCCATAGTACTGAGGTTGGTCAGTCTATAAACACAAATTTTCACATCCAATTTCTCCAACCCTTTTTCTTCATTTATTTTCAGATCATTGATTCATTTGCATGGATGCCAAGAATTTGGCTGGAGTTACTGAAAATGAAGCAAATATGTCATCAATGATCATCCCACTCATATGTGAAGCATTCCACCATTTAGATGAGACTTTCTTACCTTAACACTAGTAACGCAATGTGATGGCTCATGAGGCTTTTATAGGCCTTTCATTTTGGTGTTCTTGTTTTGCTGAATAAATGCAATTAAAATGTAAGGTTCAAGTCCCTCTTTCGCATATTTGGCCCTTAAAATGAGTTCAGGTTTCTAGCTCAGAAGAGGGTCTTTGAAGCAGAACTGTGAGGTCAACTTGGGTCAAAACATTTTGTGATCCTCCTTTCAATTGCTTTGATTTTCTCCCTTATGTAAATAACAAAGCATAGTGAATTTTTTTTTAAATGAACGAATAGTTTTATTGATTGGGTTTTGTTTTGGGTGGGGTAGTCAAGTGGAATGCACACCCTCCTAGCACAAAAGAAGAAAAAGAAATGAAAAGTCACCAAGTGCAAAAATAGTTACAATAAGATCCTACCCTCACAAGGTAAGGGACAATACCATATAACGCAAGTAGCTTGCCACTCACTTCTAAATGCTAGCCCATGTCCCTTAGTGAAAAAAATTAATTTAAATTACATCTTTTTGGAACACCTCATGTAGTACACAAAGCAACATTTAAGTAGTAAGAAAACTCATGACTTGTCTAATTTTCAAAGTTTTGAACATTCTTAAGGTCTAGGTGACCAGGAATGAAATGCCATATGATTTTCTTGAGCAGATATTGTCAGTTTGAAATTAGGCAGATTTGCAATGGCCCCCATACCACTAAGGAAGAAGGCAGTGAATTTTGTTTACTATGTAGTTTGTTGGCTGGTATATACATAGTATAGGTAATGGTGTTAAGGACCATATCACACAGGTATCTATGTATAAAGGAATTGGGATCCATACTTGGATTACGCGGGTATGAAAAAGTTGACATGCACTACCATTTATCATATGACCCTATAACAGAATGTGCTATACTACATTCTACTAGTTGCCCTTAGTTGCTATGTGGCTTGTTTGGGTTGGATGTGACAATGTATCTTAGGATTTCGTATGGCAGGTATTGCTAGAGTGTTGAGTTACTTGAAGATGAGTTAGAAGAGGCTGGTTACTTTGATCTAGTATAGTTTTAGATTGCATTTAGTAATGTTTATTTCTTTTGTTGGAAATTATTACATTTGAAGATAGAATTTGTTTTTCACATAATAAAAAAGTTGACATTTAATATATTTCAATATTAGTCTCTCAATATCAATCTACATAACATTATCTAACTAATTACAAATTTCGTTATACTCATATTCTAATGTATATAAAGTTGACTATTTGTCCAACACTCATTGGAACTTGAGAGAGGTGGGAGGGTGAATACTTTGTTACCTTTCAACCAATTTTTTTCTTAAAACTTTGTTACATTTCCTTCTTCCAACACTCTTTTCCCCAGTCTGGAAAAGGAAAATCTTGCAACAAATCTTGAAGACATAAAATGAACCAGCAAATTTCTACAGAAGTGAACAAGCTTGGCTTAGTTCCAAAATAAACATCTGAAAGCAAGCCCCCACAAAAACTTTTTTTTAAATAAAAACAGTAGTGCTAAGTTAAACTTCAAAACTTGATAACCTCGTTGTAGCTAAAATGGCCCTGGGTCCATAAGCATTGGCATTGACATTTTTGTGATTGTTTGCAGGAGTTGCCATTCCCATCACGATCACTTCATCTTGTTGAGGCTACAAGAAGATTGTCATATTTATTTATATCCTCACTCAAAGGTGATGATCACAAGGAATGGTTTCGATGCAGTTTGATCCTTGGATCCCAAGGATGGAGTTCAACTCCTTTATCATAAGCAACACCAAGCTACCTCACTTGTTTAAGGGGTGATGAAGGTTGGGGAAGGGGGGAAAATTCAGGAAGGAAGGTGTTTTTCATGTTCACTAGTGCAATTTGATATGATTTTTTTTCTTTTCCTTGAACTTATCATTCAATATGTCCAAACTATGTTAAATAGTGTCCTAGGGTAGGCAAAATGTTGTGTCTAGTTGTGTGGTGTAATTATGTTTAGTTTTTTGACTCCAACTTTCCCTCTTTGTTTGCAGTTCTGAAAAGTTGTGAGAACTTAAGGCATTTGTGATTCTCACAATCCCATCTTCTGCACAAGACAAAAGGCACATCAACTACGCAATAGGTTTGCTGGATGTAAATTAACAAATTCAAGGTTTCAAGTTTCTACCCCCCTAAATATACCTAATCAAATGCTAAATTCTGGATGTGTCCAACATTTGAAGTCTAGTAAGATGGAATCCAGTCTCCCACTGCATAGTAGTTTAAAGTCTCAACTTTGTGAACATAACTACGGAATGCCAATATTAGGAGATGTGAAAGACCATTTTCACAATGTGAAGACTAGTTTTTGGGTCTAAAGGTGCTTCTTAATTGGTTTGAAACATGAGGCCATCCAATGAAAAATGGGGAAACATAGATAGCATGAAGAGTTATGAACTAGAGGTGGCCCCAGGTGTTTTTTGTTTTTAGGCAATTTTCTCATCTGCTCAAACTTCTAGGCATGGACACCCATTGGATTGTGACCACCTAAAAAGCCCACATGCATGTGAGAGGGGGGGAGTTGGCATGTTTAGATTTGTGTATATTCAAGACTCCTCAGCATAGCATCTAGAGGAGAGGATGGACTCGTCACTACACTTATACCTTAGCACAATGGCCCAAAATGAATTGAAGTTGCAGATTGATGTAACAATTTTTTGCACTCAAACCATAAGTAAGAGAGCACACTACCCGAAACTGAAGCAAAGTTGAAACATTTTTTTACAATATCACTTAAAATTAGTCATGTGCAAGACTTGAAGAGGCCCACCAATTCATACTTATCAGCTATGTGGCAGCATTGCATTGTGGCAAAGGGAGGGAGACAACAAGAGGGTGATGGGTGTCTATTGGGATGGGGTAATGAAGTGAATG